>QMCD01003874.1_pt1 | contig 12353 bp, 16 predicted proteins | sample 1821841 | NCBI WGS metagenome assembly QMCD01 (sample SAMN01991225, study PRJNA193472) | Termite gut metagenome, whole genome shotgun sequencing project. | isolation source: worker | host: Macrotermes natalensis | reverse complement strand
TATCAGAATTTGATTTTTTTGGGAGCTGCTTTATGATACTGGCACTGGACGTCGGAAATACCAATATTGTCATCGGAGGTTTTGAGCCGGCTGATAACAGGCTGCTGTTTTTATCCGGAATATCAACCGGTCTGTTCCTGACTGCGGATGAGTATGCCGTTAAATTTCTGGATATACTAAGGCTGTACGGCTATGAAAGGTCTGATATCGAAGGCGCCGCCGTTTCAAATGTGGTCACTCCGCTTTTACCGGTTATAAAGAATGCGGTGAAAATACTTGAGGTAAAGAAAACCGTTGCGGTGGGTCCCGGAATAAAAACCGGCGTCAACATAAAAATAGACGACCCCGCGGCGCTTGGCTCCAATATCGTCTGCTGCGCCGTCGGCGCAATGGAAAAATACAGTCCGCCCTGTATAGTTTTCGGACTTGGGACGGCAACCGTTATTTCCGCAATCGATAAAAACAGGCATTTCCTCGGCGGCTCAATAATCCCCGGCATCACCCTTTCACTGAAAGCGTTATCGGCTTCGGCAGCGCAGCTTCCGGATATTAATACCGAGCTCAACGGCGGCAGGCTTATCGGCAGAAACACTGTCGAGGCTATGCAGTCGGGTAGTATTATCGGCACTGCCTGCATGATTGACGGCATGATTTCCCGCTACAAGGAAGCAATAGGTCAGGATGCTACTGTTATCGCAACCGGTGTGACGGCTTCTTTGGTAATCCCCCATTGCAGGGAAAAAATAATACTTGATGAAACTCTTCTGCTCAGCGGTCTTTATTCATTATATAAAAAGAACCTTTAATTCAGTGGAGTTTGGAGTGCAATGTCAACAACTTAAGCAAAAAACGAATAACTTTCTAATCATAAGTGGACAGTGAGCAGTGGTCAGTGGTCAGATTTCTGATAACTGGCGTCTGGAATCTGGAATCTTATTGTAAAGTAAAATCTCTTAAGTTGTTACCATTGGTTTGGAGTGTGGAGTCAAACTGCTTAGATAATTGTATTTATAGGGTGTGATGTCCCGGCATGCCGCATATTTGTCCGCAGTATAGAGTTAAGGCGCACAAAGAAATATGAATTAATCTGAATACCTTAAATATTACGCTGTATTCACGGACGGGTTCGGTTTTATAGTACGTTAAGTTGAAAACCCTTATGTCTCATTCTTGAAACCTTATTCCTGACAATGTGAAACGGCAGTAGGAGGAAATTTTATGTCAGTCAGCACAAAACAATCCATCGGGGTGCGGAGAAACAGAATTCTTTTTTTAACACAGCTTGCCATGCTCGCGGGAATAATGCTTCTTTTCCATTATACTGGAATAGGTTATTTCCGTATTGGTATTTTCTCGCTTACAATCATGGCTGTCCCCATGATAATCGGCGCTATAACCTTAGGAAAGACAGCGGGAGCAATTTTAGGAGCAGTTTTTGCTGTTACCGTACTTACCTTACCCGAAACCCAGTTCCTTTTTTCGGTAAATCCTGCCGCTACGATTGTACTATGCTTAGTAGCAAGGGTTTTGCTGGGTTTTTTATGCGGTCTTATGTTTGAATTGTTCAGCCGTGCGGATAAGACAAGAATATGGTCATACGGAGTTACAGGGCTTGTTACATCCGTTCTGAACACGCTGTTTGTAATAGGCGGTATCGTTATTGTTTTCGGTTCATACCCTTCCGTACAGGAGGCATTCGGCGCAGCCGGAAAAGGCAGAGCCGGATTTTTCATAACCGCCATATCGGCGGTTGCGGTTCAGGCGCTTATCGAAGCCGCAATCTGTACGTTAATTTCTGGAGCGGCGGCAAAAGCTCTTGTACACTTTATAAAGAAAAAATAATAATGTCCACTGGCTTGATAAACGAATAATTCAATATAATCCGGCATGGTTAATCCCTGCCGGATTTTTATTTGCCCAAAGGCTTGCATTTAACGAACATCCGTGTTATAATTTAAAATAAGAACATTTGTATTTGCCGTATACAGAAAAGAGGTTTTAATGATTTATGTATTTAAAGGAGAAAACCATAGAATCCGAAATTGTTTTTAAAGGCAGGATTATCACTGTACGCAATGACAAAGCAGTCCTTGAGGACGGAACCGTTGTCGGCAGGGAGCTTGTAGTCCACAGCGGCGGAGTTTGTATAGTACCCGTCACCGAAGACGGCGAAATCATCATGGTCAGGCAGTTCCGCTATCCGTTCGGGGAGCCTCTTATTGAAATCCCAGCCGGAAAGCTTGAAACGGGCGAAGACCCGAGGGAAGCCGGGCTTCGGGAGCTTAAGGAAGAAACAGGGGCAGCCGCTAAAAACTTCGAGTATCTTGGGGTTACTTACCCTTCCGTCGCTTACCTTTCAGAAAAAATTCATATGTACCTTGCCACGGGGCTTGAATTTTCAAAGCAAAGCCTGGACGACGACGAATTCCTTGACATAATGAAATTTAAATTCGGGGATGTTATAAAAATGATTGAGACGGGCGAAATAAAGGACGGCAAGACCATGACCGCAGTTTTGCTCGCCGCACGGAGATACGGGATATAATATAAAGCTGTTTTATAATGGAAATTCCGGAAATATAAACATTTCATAGAGGGTGTGGTCTTAATGAAGAAATTATTATCGTTGTTTATTGTTTGTGTTGCCCTGCTGAGTTTATTTACAGCGGACGTATCGGCAGTAAGGGAGGATTATACCGGGTGGGCGGTTTCAAAGCCCTCCGGAAACCGTTATTACTATGAAAATGGCTCCCGCCTTACGGGGGCGCACAGCTTCCCCGACGGCAAAAGATATGTTTTTGATGATAAAGGCGTTTATCTGTTCAGGCGTTCGCCTGACAGTGAGCTTGAATATGAGTTTGATTTAAACGAAGACGGCGGCGTCAGTATTGAAAGGGATATAATATCATTCAAAATAAAGGTCAATCCGGCAGAAGGCAAGGATTTATATTATTATAACGGCGACTCCTTTATGCTGTATGCTTATAAGGATGGTAAATGGATTTTTATCCCTTACAAGGAAAATGTAAATATTAATAATTCAGGCCATACAGCTGAAATGGGGAAAGGTTACCTTCATTACGCATTGAATCTTTCCAAGTTTGATTATGATTTTAAGCCGGGTCTTTACCGTGTAAAAACAAAGATTGATACATCATTCACCACCGAAAGGGAAATATGTTTTGAATTCAATCTGACCGGAAACAGCCCGCTTTGTGAAATTGAACCTTCACAGGTAAAACATGAACTGATAGATTATACAGCCACCGAAAATTTACCCAATCAGGCAACAATTGCCTCAGTAAAAGAACGCGATGATTTTATTGCTGAACTGGGTAAAATCAAGGATATAATTAATGTATCAGGTGCAGCTTATTCAATAGAAACGGAATTATCCGGGTATGACAGTGAGTTTTTCAAGGATAATATTATATATTTATATGTTGCCGGCGCTCACTCAAGTTCTGTTTCGCATAATTTTAAAAGTCTTACTCAGACAGAAAACGGGTTGATTATAAACATGATTATGGAAAGTCCGTTTGAAATAAATTTAGATATCCGAGCAACCGTGTATTTTGTACGGATTGACAGGGAGTATTACAGCGGCGGCGAAATAAATATGAATCATATCAGGCAGGCTGAGGGGTACGACAGAAGCCGGGGAATGGCTTGACAGGGAGTATTATGACGGCGGTGAAATAAACCTTAATTATATTCATACAGGGAATGATGAATTAGGATGGCTGCATTATACGATTAATTATTTACAACGGAGTTTAAAATGGACAATGATTTTATAAATTTAACTCCGGAGAATCTTTCTGAGGAGCATATATGCTGTATAATACGAAGCAAAAAGCCCCATCCCGGTATTGAGGCAAAGAAGCAGTGGCTTTCCGAGAGGTTAAAGGAGGGTCATGTTTTCAGGAAGCTGAACGCAAAGGGTACGGTTTTTATTGAGTATGCCCCGCTTGAAACGGCATGGGTTCCCATAATCGGCGATAACTATTATTATATTTACTGTTTGTGGGTTCTGGGTGAATATAAAGGAAAAGGATACGGCAAAGCCTTAATGGAATACTGCATTGCCGACGCTAAGGAAAAAGGTAAATCCGGAATCTGTATGCTCGGAGCTGTAAAACAGAAATCCTTTCTTTCCGACCAGTCCTTTGCAAAGAAATTCGGTTTTAAGCCGGTTGATTCTACCGGCAGCGGATATGAGCTTCTGGCTCTCTCCTTTGACGGTACAGCCCCGAAATTCGCTGAAAATGTGAAAAAGGGAATTGAAAGCAATGAACTGACCGTATACTATGATTTGCAGTGTCCGTTCGTAAGCCGGAACATTGAAACAATCAGGCAGTATTGTGAAGAAAATGATGCCCCCGTATCCCTAATTAAAGTTGATACGCTTAAAAAAGCTAAGGAACTCCCCTGCGTTTTCAATAACTGGGGTGTGTTTTATAAAGGCAGTTTCGTGACAGTTAATCTGTTTGACAGAACCTATCTGGAAAAACTGCTGGCGAAATAAAGAGCAGTACCTTATACTAGGGCGTGTTCGAAAATCATCAATATGCACATAAATAGTGATTTTTGCACCGCATTGCGTTAAAAAATCTTGAAAACCGCCGAGGAATCTTGAAAACCGCCGAGGTTTCCTGCGATTTTTTGCACTTATCAACGCTGCGGCGCGCACAAAAATCACTTATTTCTATACACATTGCTAATTATCGAACACGCCCTAATTCCAAATTATAACATCAATATCTTTTTGGTCTTTTTGGCGGAGTTCTGCGTAATTATCCCGTTAAAAACGCATATAATCAATTAAACGAAAAAAATCCGGCAGTATCAATACTGCCGGAGAATATTGCGTAAATCTTATAAATTAAAAGTTGATTTAACCCCAAATTATCAATTGTTAATCGTTAATTTTTTAATATCCTGCTTCCTCGGCTTCCGCCTCAGCCTGCATCTGTTCGATATGACGGGTGTATGCGTCAAGGATATGGCTTTCAACGACCTGCCTTGCATCGGGGGATATGGGATGAACAATATCCCTGAAAATTCCGCTTTCATCCTTTCTGCTGGGCATAGCGACAAAAAGTCTCTCATCACCCTGAACCACCTTGATGTCGTGGATGGCAAGCATGTCGTCAATGGTTATGGAAATTACCGCGCGAAGTCTTCCGTCCGGGATTATTTTCCTGATTTTAATATCGGTTATGTTCATAATAAACGTCCTCCTTAAAAATTGACATTTAATTTGTGAAATACATTCATAAACCTATTATTATCATTAAACGGTAAATTATACGGCACAGCTTATATTATTTTTGGGGTAAAATATAATAAAAGTTACAGGATTGCACCATACTGTATTGTATCACTATATATATAATAACATATTAATCTTAAATAAATCTTAAACTAAAATATGCGGGGTGTGTATAATGGATAAACAAATTTTAAACAATAAACGACAAGTACATTTTATCGGCATCGGAGGCTCCGGAATGTACCCCCTCGCGCAGATTTTACACGGTCAGGGTTATAAGCTTACCGGTTCTGACAATAACGATACGGAAACCCTGCAGGCGGTAAAAAATATGGGAATCCCCGTTTTTTTGGGTCATAATGAGGATAATATCAAAGGTGCGGACCTGATTGTCCATACCGCCGCTATAATGGAAGACAACCCCGAGTTAAAGGCGGCAAGAAAAAGCGGAGTACCTGTTCTGGAGAGAAGCAAGCTGCTCGGTATAATTACGGGGATGTATGAAAATGCTTACTGTGTGAGCGGAACACACGGAAAAACTACCGCCTCTTCAATGCTTACGCAGATTTTTGTTGAACAGGGTACTGACATAACGGCTGTTATCGGGGGAAAGCTCCCCTGTATAAACGGCAGCGGAAGGTTCGGTAAATCGGACATTATGGTTTGCGAAGCCTGCGAATTCCGCGACCATTATTTAAACCTTAATCCCGATGTATGCATTATTCTTAATATCGACGCCGACCACCTTGATTATTTCGGAACCCTTGAAAACGTGATAAAATCATTCCGTAAATTCGCAAAAAAAGCGTCGAAAGCCGTATTTATTAACGGAGACGACGAAAATTCCGTCAAAGCAGTTTCGGGTGCGGAAATTACCGTTGAAATTATTACCTTCGGATTGAACGGCAAGAACAGCTGGTATGCTGAAAATATAAGAAAAAGCGGGCTTTCCTGCGAATATGAGCTTATTAACGGCGGTAAAAAGGTCTGCGATATTAAACTTAACGTACCCGGCGAGCATAATATTTTAAATTCCGTTGCGGCGGCGGCGGCGGCTTTTTATGCCGGAGCGGATGTCAAAAGCATTGCTAAAGGCCTTGAGAGCTTCAGGGGAGCCGGGAGGCGTTTTGAAAAATACGGCGAAGCGAACGGCATTACCGTTGTTGACGATTACGCTCACCATCCGGCTGAAATCGAAGTCACCTTGAAAACTGCCGTAAAACTGGGATATAAGCATGTATGGGCAGTCCACCAGCCCTTTACCTTTTCGCGAACCGCAATGCTCCTTGATGATTTCGCCGAAGCCCTCAGCATTGCCGACAGGGTTGTGCTTACGTCAATAATGGGTTCCCGTGAAAAAAACACGTTCGGTATCCACACAAGGGATTTGGCAGAAAAAACGGCGGGCGCTGTCTGGTTTGAAGAAGAGGAGCATGACAGGAACTTTGAGCTTGCCTGTGACTATATATGTAAAAACGCCGTACCCGGCGACCTTGTAATAACGCTTGGCTGCGGAGATATAAACAAGCTTGCGAGAATACTGCTTCATAAGCTAGTATCAGTTAATAATTAACAATGGCGTATACCGCCTGCGGCGGTATGATTTTTATTTATTATATGTAACTTTAAATGCTGTTACAAGGTTCCGGACGCAAAAAATATGCAGAAGAGTTATGAAAAGCAGCTTTATCCGCAGGGGTGAAGCTTCAGGAAAGGATGGTCATAAATATGAATGAGAAGGTAAAACGCGTATTCGAATTTATTAAGGAAAAATCCGAGGAGGGGATTCCTCCGTCGATTCGGGAAATCTGTTCTGCGCTGAATATTAAATCCACATCAACAGCGGCGCGGTATGTCAATTCTCTTGTTGAAGAGGGGTATCTGGAAAAGGTTGACGGATGCAACCGCTCGATTAAATTATCGGGGCGGGGAGCTTCAAGAATCCCCCTTGTGGGTACGATTACGGCAGGTCAGCCCATTACGGCAATCGAGGATGTTACCGACTATATAAGCTTTCATCCTGAAAAGAATTACCGCGGCGAGCTTTTCGCACTTAAAGTACGCGGCGACAGCATGGTCAACGCCGCTATCCTGAACGGCGACATTGTCGTCGTCGAAAAAAGCGACACCGCCAGGAACGGTGAAATTGCTGCGGTTATGGTAAACGGCGGGGAAGCCACCGTCAAAACCTTTTATAAAGAAAACGGACATTACAGGCTTCAGCCTGAAAACGACAGTATGGAGCCTATCATTGTCGACGAATGTGAAATCATAGGTAAGGTAATCGCAGTTTTAAGATACCTCAGCTAGAGAAGGGGATTTCTTTATAATGTATGACTACAATAACGGTTATTACAGCGGTATAAACCCGGACCTGCCGGGACACGATGAGAAGAAAAAGCTCCGGAAGGCTTTTAACTCCATAGGAATTGTTCTGCTTTGCTCTTATTTTCTTATGGATTTTGCAGGGGAATTCGGTTTTTACGTCCTGTACAGATTAAACATAGGCGGAGTTTTCAATGATAACAACATACGCGTCATACAGGCAGGCGAACTTTTTGTTATGGGATGCACACCGGCTTTTTGCTCGCTGATTATATTCTTTGCCTATCACCTTATAAAAAAAGAAAGGGTATCGTCCCTTTTTAAAACCAAAAATGTTAATCGTTCAATAATACTTAAATTTGTGATTCTATCCCTTTTCTGTCAGGAAATCAGCTCAATACTGCAGATAATTTTACTTAACATACTAACCGCAAATAATCTTGAAGTCGTTTTTTTCAACTTTTTACTTAGCCCCGACGCCGCTACTACATTCTGGGAGCTTTTTTCGAGCATTATCCTCGCTCCCGTTGCCGAAGAGCTTTTTTTCAGGGGAATTATCCTTAAAAAAGCCGCAAAAATCAGCCAGACCTTTGCGATTTTCTTTACGTCGCTGATATTCGGGCTTATGCACAGCAACCCTTATCAGCTTATCGGCGGTTTTTTAATGGGGATTCCGCTTGCTTATGTTACGATAAAAACAGGTTCGCTTATACCGGCAATCATATGCCATATGGCAGTGAATTTAAACGCTTCCTCCAGCATGCTTTTAAGCGGGTTTTCCGCAAAATTCCAAAACAGCTTCAGCTTTTATTCCGCCATATTAATACTGCTGGTCGGAGGGGTGTTGTTTTTCGCGCTTAAAAAAGACGGAGAGCTAAAGTTACCGCGGTTTGACGAATATCATAAAAAACGGACTCTCCCCATTGCTGCCACTTCCTGGAGCCTTATCGTTGTTACGGTGTTTTATGTTATTGATATAATAAGAAGCGTAGGGGTGATTCCTCCTGAAATCCCGGAGGGAGTCCTTGAAGATGTACAGGAGATTTTTATATTCTTAACCGGGTAAAATTAAAGGTTAAAGGTATTTAATTTAACTTTACTTTTCATTTCCGGCAAACGGATTTTCACGTCTTCGAGAAAGATTATCAGAAGTTCATATATAATATTAAAACTCTACTATAAAGCATGAACATAATCAACGAGCGGTTGAATATTACCCCTGCCGGTGAAATCAACTTTACCGCCATAAGTTTCAAGCAATGCCCGGTCGTCGCTTGTGCGCTCATTCAAGGGCATTTTCTCGGATTCTTTTTTCTTTAAAGCCATCATAGCTTTGTGAGCTAATCCCAATTTCCCGTAATCCATACCGCCGTGCAGATGAAAGATTTTTGTTCTTGCAAGAAACTCGGAAGTAAAGTTTTTGTTCAGTATTGCCGAGTAATCTGTAATTTCAGGGGTTGCAAGCCCTACGGTAAACACGACGAGGGATTTGCAGGGATTTTTTGATACTAACTTTGCTCCGATAATACCGCCCGCATACAGACCGCCGCCGTATACGACAACATCATAATCCATCAATTGAGCTGGTTTGACACTTGCCGCTTCAAAAAGCGGGGCTTTCAGTTCTTCAGCTATCCATTCCGCATACCGTTTTGTTGTGCCGTATACAGACTTGTAAATAACAGTAATTTTTTTCATGGCGTTACCTCCTAGTATCAATTAATAATTAAAAATTAACAATTAACAATGGTGGTGTACCGCCTGCGGCGGTATGATTTTAATTAATTATTTGAAACTTTTAGCTGTTACGAGATACTAATACCAATTAACAATTAAAATTAACAATGAACAATACACAAATCGGACATCTGAACAATGTCCGATTCTCTGCGCAAGCATGTTTATTATGTCAATACTGCCTTTCCATAATAATTTTGTACACATTAGACGTCATTACGGTCATTTTCTCATTAGGCGGAATCACAATCTGAACCAGCCGCCATCCTTCTTTTGCCTTTTCACGGATGATTTCCATGCATTTTTCAAATGTTTCTCCTTTTTGCGAGGATTGCTTAACTTCTATATCGATATATTCATACACCTTAACACACCTCCTTATGATATATTTTTCCGGCTTGCATTCCGTTATGCTCCGCCGTTTCCTTTATAATTATACCATAACAAGGCCTCTGATAGCAATAAACTGAACAAAACTGCCGCCGGAAAGCGATGAGGACAAAAACTCCCTGTTTGAGGTCAATAATAATTTTTCGTCATCGTCATTCCTGATGTTCTTTGCTTCCCGCAAAAAGTCAATGCGTACCTTTAATAAGCTTTCGATGTCGTGTATTGTTGCTTTCCTGTATTCAATCATTTTTCTTTTTCCCTTTATATACTGACGAAGTAAGAACTAAAATCAGCGCGGGTATGGCATACACAACTGCCATTGCGATATTGCTTTTTATATCCATAACCGCATATCCGGCATAAATGCCGCTTATGCCGTGGATTGTGTGGTAAATCACCGGGACGGCAATATTCCTGCCGGATTTATAATAAAGCCAGGTATATAATCCCCCTGTTAAGAATTTAACTTTATTATTCAGCTTTTTTTGATTTTGAAAGCATGAACCCGTATACAGCAATAGCGGCGGCACAGACGGTGCATATGATAACATTGAAATAACGGCTCCACCTGAAAGGGTCGTCCCCGAGGTAAATATCAATGAAATAATTGACAAACCCGCTGCCGACTGTTCCGAGCAGAAATATTGTGACGGCAAGCTTATTCCAGATGCTCAGTTTCTTTATCCTGTACAGCGGGATGTGAATCCACAGGGCAACGATACCAATCACCCCAAGCGGAAGCCCAAGGGGTATAAACCAGCCGCTGACGGGGGTTATTCTGCTTAAAAAGTACAGGTACGGCAGAACAAGTATTGTAAAGACGCCTGACGACAAAACCAGCCCGTATTTTTTTACGGCAAGGGGTGATATAAAAGCCCATGCGAACGCGGCTGACAGTATCGGGTACATAGCCCATGTGATTTCCCTGTTTATTGCCATATCCACAATAAAACTGGTCAATATGCCTAAGAAACAAACCAAAGTGAATGCCATGAACAAAATTTTCCTGATTTTCATTTTAATGACCATCCTTTCCGTATGTTCTGTCCGGTAAGGACAAAACGCTGTTAAGATTGAAAAAATATTTCCAAACTTAATTTAACCCCCATAAATTATAATAAATCAAAGAATAATTATTTGATTTATTATATTATACAACGTATAATATAATTTGTCAAGGGGTATCAGGAAAATTAATAAGTTTTTCAAAAAATAACTTTATAGGTTATAAAAATCCGATATATAACTAAATTGGATATATCATAGTTATTATTAATATGTTATTATAAACTTGTTATAAGCAAATACCCTATTTCATGACCGTCCCTTCCGTATATTTTATCTGTCAGAACAAGACCGATTATTAAATAATGTGTACTGAAAAATTACACATTTTGTGTAATTGTTTTTCGCAATACTTCTTGATAATGTCTGCTGAGAAAACTGTTCTATTAGCAGACGTTAAATAACAACTAAAAATTTAAATAATTAATACAAATAATACCGCCGAAGGCGGTACCGCCATTGTTAATTGTTAATTATTAATTGTTAATTATCCGCTATTCCTATCCCGCAATCCACAGGTAATAAGCCTGGGATGCAAAGGTTTCATACTCCCAGCCCTTAACGCAGTCGTCGGGGTTATTGGGATTATTTACATAATAAAAGCCGTCCCTGTATTCCCTGATTATTATGCAGTGCCCCGAATCGGCAAAATCGCCTTTGCCCATCCCCCCGACGATTAATTTTCCTTCGTTCAGAGCGTCGGTGAAAATCTCTTCGTCGTGGATTTCACCGCCCTCGACAAGGGGGAAATCATACTGAACGCAGGGAATGCCATGCCTTTTAAAAAAATCGGGTATGCCGTGAACCGTGAACCCCGCAAGCCCTTTGAAGCCGTTTTCCGTAAGCTCCCCGGCAATCATCGGCGGGTCAAGGTCATAATTGCCAGTCAGACCGATATATGCCATAGTAAGGCTTGTGGGGATACATCCTTCGGTGTAAATGGTCGCGCCGCCGATATCCTCATAACACCACCGGCTGTCAAACTGGAAAAGGAACGGCACTTCTTCGTTCCGCTCAGATTCGGTGTAGCTGTAGTCAAGATAATCGTTTTTATGCTCCGGATAATTGTAAAGGTATTCGATGTACCTGGTTGAAATCAGCGAATGCCTGAACATTTCCACCGGGTATTCGTCAAAGTTTTCGAGTATAGTTCCGAACCGGCTGTTTTCTTCGGCAAGCGCCGAAAGTCGCTGCCTTACTCTTTCGGCTTCAGTCGGCGGTTCAGGCTGCAATGCCGCTATAAGCTGGTCTGCCGCAAAAAAAATAATTATTAAGCCGATGATTATCCCCAGAGTAATAAGGATATCCTTTTTTGTCACGTTTCTCTTAATATTTATTTTTTCCGCCATAATAAACTCCGTTCCGCCGCTCATGCGGCGGCATAAATCCTGTAAAATACTTTTCCGTAAAATCCCGGTTTCTGACCGGAAGTATTGTTTCCGCAGTAAAAAACGGATAATTATACATTGTTTGTATCAATTATATTCATTATACTCTGATTATATAAATATGTCAATCGGGATGTAAAAAAATTAATATAAAACAGTTGTAATTTTTATAG
>QMCD01002413.1_pt1 | contig 12353 bp, 11 predicted proteins | sample 1821841 | NCBI WGS metagenome assembly QMCD01 (sample SAMN01991225, study PRJNA193472) | Termite gut metagenome, whole genome shotgun sequencing project. | isolation source: worker | host: Macrotermes natalensis | reverse complement strand
GCGAGATTCGTTAATTATGAATTGAACATATTGTTTGGCTATTTTATCCAAATAGTATTCAATAAAATCCTTATAACTCGTCTTCAATCCGTGAGCCAAATCAAAACCATTCCCAATTAAAATTATCCTATTCATCTTCACAATGTTACAAATTCCTCAAAATCCCCTCCAATTCATACTCCGTCTGCACCAGCACCTGCCGCGCCTTACTACCTTCAAACGGTCCGATAATACCCGCCGCTTCCAGTTGGTCCACAATGCGACCGGCGCGGTTGTAGCCAATCGAGAATTTGCGCTGAATAAGCGAGGTAGAGCCTTGTTGCGATGCCACGATAAGCCGCGCCGCTTCTTCAAACATCGGGTCTTTTTTGCTCAAATCCACATCGCCAAGGCTGCTTTCGCCCTCTGCGCCAACGTATTCGGGCAGATAGAACGCAGTAGGGTAACCCTGCTGGGATTGAATGTATTTCGCCACATTTTCCACTTCGGGCGTATCGACAAAGGCGCACTGCACGCGTATCAGGTCGCCGCCCTGCGAGAAAAGCATATCGCCGCGCCCGACAAGCTGGTTGGCACCCGGCGTATCAAGAATGGTGCGCGAGTCTATTTGCGAGGACACGCGGAACGCCACGCGCGCAGGGAAATTCGCCTTAATCACGCCCGTGATAATGTTCACAGACGGGCGTTGCGTTGCGATAACCATATGAATACCAACGGCGCGCGCAAGTTGCGCAATGCGCGCAATAGGCAGTTCCACTTCCTTACCCGCCTGCATAATCAAATCGCCAAACTCGTCGATAATCACCACGATATACGGCATAAACCGGTGTCCTTTTTCGGGATTCAGGCGGCGGTTGATAAACTTATCGTTGTATTCCTTAAGGTTACGCACACTCGCTTTTTTGAGCAAGTCGTAGCGGTCGTCCATTTCTTTGGTAATGGAATTAAGCGTTTGTACCACTTTTGTAACATCTGTGATAATCGCGTCTTCGCCGTCAGGCAGTTTTGCCAGAAAATGTTTTTCGATATCGGAATAAATATTGAACTCTACTTTTTTCGGGTCAATCAACACAAATTTCAACAGCGAAGGGTGTTTTTTATAGAGCAAAGACGTAATAATGGCGTTCAGCCCGACTGATTTTCCCTGTCCTGTTGCGCCCGCTACAAGCAAGTGCGGCATTTTGCACAAATCCACCATAAAAATATCGTTCGTAATGGTGCGACCGAAGGCAATCGGCAAATCAAATTTTGATTCCTGAAACTTTTTAGACGCCAAAACCGACTGCATAGACACAATTTGCGGTTCATTGTTCGGCACTTCAATACCAATGGTTCCCTTGCCCGGAATGGGTGCAATGATACGGATTCCAATCGCAGCAAGGCTGAGCATAATATCGCTTTCCAGATTCTTGATTTTGGAAATGCGCACACCGGCTTTCGGCACTATCTCGTAGAGTGTAATGGTTGGTCCCACCGTTGCGGTAATACTCTCTATTTCAATGCCGTAATGTCCCAGCGTAGTGCGGATTTTATTCTGGTTGGCGTGTTGCTCTTCGTAGTTTATCTGCGCGGTGCCTTTGCCGTAATCTTTCAGCAAACCGAGCGTTGGGTAGCGGTAATTTGAGAGGTCGAGCGTCGGGTCGTATTCGCCGAGTTCAGCCCATGCATCGTCAATTTCCTCTTTTTCGAGGGGGAGAACTGCTTGCACCTGATTTTGTCCGCCAGAGTCTTCGTTCGGCAGGGGAGTGTCTTCTTCCGTTGGAATAATTATCTCGAAATCAGACGAATTGATTACTGCCGTTTCCGGTTCATTTTCTTCTTTTTCTTTGATAATGACAGGCAAAATCTCGTCCTCCATATCGGTTGAAAGTGGGCGAACAGCGGCAGGAACAGGCACTGGTTCTTCTTTCGGCTTTTTTGTAAACAGTTTTTNNNATCAAAAACGGCAAAGTGCTTTTGAAAGAGAAAAGACAGAAAATAAACAACGAGAGAACGAGTATTATCAGTGTCCCCGGAAATCCGACATTCCGGCGCAACCAAACGTTCATTTCGTAGCCATAAATGCCGCCAAAGTATTCGCCGGGAAAACAAAATTTAAGTGCCACCGAAAACCAAATCAGCGTACAGGCAGCCAGCAAAAAGGCTTTCCAGAGAGGGATAAACCGAAGTTTCAGTAATCGCAAACCCACAATAGCCAAAAAATAAAGTATCGCAAACGAAGAAACGCCAAACCAGTTATAGATAAAATTGTGTGCCAGAAACGCCCCTAATTTGCCTGTCCAATTCCGCAATTCTACTTCTCCCGGCGCAAAAAACGACTTACCCAATACCTCGGACTGGTCGCTGCTGCCTGTGAACAAATAAGACACAAATGCCAATGCAAGATACAGGCAAATACACAACAAAACCACGCCGATAGAGATAAAAACTTTCTCGTTGCTTTTCAGTTCGCTATAAGTCGGCAATTTGAATTTCGTTGCGCTTTTCTTTTGTTTGGCAGCCATTTTTCTAAAAATTTAAAATAACCGCAAAGATACGAAAAACAAACAAAACCCATTAACCGAACAAACCGTTGATCACAGTTGGTTTGAAGAGGCACGTTTTGGACTTTTTGTCCATTTTGGGCCGTATAGCGTGCTGTCCGACGGCGAGTGGGTTATGCAAAACAAACCGTATCATGTTAAAGCATACGGCAAATTGCAAGACATTTTTAACCCGGTATGTTTCGATGCGAAAGAATGGGTGAAACTCGCCAAAGACGCCGGAATGAAGTACATTAACCTTACCAGTCGCCACCACGATGGTTTCAGTAATTGGAACACCAAATATTCGGACTGGAACATCATGAACACGCCTTATGGCAAGGATTTAGTGAAACAGTTGGCCGACGAATGTCATCGCCAAGGCATCAAACTTGTGCTTTATTATTCGTTGATTGATTGGTATCGCACCGATTATGCCCATACGACGGGGCGTACAGGCAAAGGTACCGGTCGCACAGAACAAGGCGATTGGAATGACTATATTCAGTTTATGAAAAATCAACTTACGGAGTTGCTTACGAACTACGGCGAAATTGCCGGCATTTGGTTTGATGGCGAATGGGATCAATTACCAAGGGAAAACGAGGAAGGGTATTCGCACGAAAATTCAAAAGTAGATTGGCATTTTCCCGAAATATACGACCTAATTCATACGTTGCAACCCAACTGCATGATTGCGAATAACTCCCATTTACAGGCACTTCCGGGCGAAGACTATCAGATTTTTGAACGGGATTTGCCGAGCGAAAATACGGCGGGTTATAGTGCTAATCAGTCGGTAGATAATGCATTGCCTCTCGAAACGTGCCAAACTATCAATCGCTCTTGGGGCTATCGCTTGAGCGACACGACCTATAAATCCACAACCGAGCTCATTCATTTTCTTGTGCGTGCTGCGGGTTATAATGCGAATTTGTTGCTCAATGTTGGCCCTATGGCAACCGGTCAAATCGACGATGAAAGCGCCAAACGCTTGCGCGAAATGGGGCAGTGGCTCAGCGTTCATGGAGAAACTATCTATGGCACGCAAGGCGGGCACATCAAGCCGCAACCTTGGGGTGCAATCACACAAAAAGGCAACAAGCGATATGTTCATATTTTAGCCAAACAAGACGATATTTTGACCATTCCTTTTCCCGACAACATCGAATCGGCCAAATGGCTTAATGTGAACGCCGATTTGAAATGGACACAGGACGAAAATACGAACGATGTAACGTTCACACTCGACAGTCCATTAGACCCTGTGAATTCTATTATTGAAGTTACGGTAAAATAGCCAAAGAAATTTACAATTTATTGATTTACTATTTACTATTGGGGTGAAATATCTGATTTTATTTCCAAATAGTAAATAGTAAATTGTAAAATCGTTAAATAAATTTGGTTATTTCAATTTTTTTTTGTAACTTTGCAATCCCTTTTGCGGAAGTAGCTCAGTTGGTAGAGCACGACCTTGCCAAGGTCGGGGTCGCGAGTTCGAGTCTCGTTTTCCGCTCGAAATAGCCTCAGTACGAGGCTTTTTTTATGCCTCGAAAAAATCTTCTATTTTATTATTTTCTATTTCAAAAAAATGTTGTATCTTTGCAGTAAATTTTGTCCAAAAAATATAATAATCTTTGGACAAAATAAATACTAAAAACAGCATGGAATCTATTGAAAATAAAATAGAAACGTTTATTAAAAAGCAGCGCAGAGGAAAATTGTTCTTTGCATCTGACTTTACTTCTTTCGGAAGTGATGATGCTGTGTTCAAATCCCTGCAACGTTTGCAAAAATCGGGCTTGCTTGTTCGGGTAGCGAAAGGTATTTATTCATATCCTAAACTCAATACGCATGAATGGTTAGACGAGAAATATCTTTTGCCGTCTATTGATGATATTGCTCAAGCCATTGCCAAACGTGATAAGATACGCATTGTTCCGACAGGTTCGTATGCGTTGAATGCGTTGGGACTTTCTACACAAGTAGTAATGAATGTGGTTTACATAACAGACGGTTCTCCACGGCGCATCAAGGTGGGAAAAGGGAAAGGTATCTTGTTTAAGCATACTTCGGAAATACGGCGTTTGACATTTAAGTCAAACTTGTTGATGCTTATTGATAGTGCTTTGCGAGAGATAGGCGAAGGCAATGTTCGCCCACATGAATTGGAAATCATTAAGGAAAAATTGAAATTCGCAACTCAAAAAGACATTGATAGTAATATTGATTTAATGCCGATTTGGGTGCGTAATATCGTGTTGAAATTATGGAGTTCTTAAAGTTATCGGAACAGGCGAGGTTAGATGTTTTCGGACAGGTTCGTGATAGGATGAATTTGAGCGAAGTTTCGATTGAAAAAGATTGGTGGGTTACAGCAGTCCTACGGGCGTTATTTGCCTTGCCATACGCAGAAAACCTGTCGTTCAAAGGTGGAACATCATTGAGTAAATGTTGGAAACTGATTGAGCGTTTTTCGGAAGATGTTGATATTGCTGTCAATCGTGAGTACTTGGGTTTTAACGACCCTCTTTCTAAAACCCAAATCAAGGACAAACTACGCCGTGCATCGTGCTCGTTTGTTCGAGAGAAATTGCAATTTGATTTAGCCAAACAATTAGAAAATGATGGTATTGATTCGACTTTGTTTTCGGTCAACGTAAATATTACCCCTGTTACGACCACCGACCCCGAAGTTATCGAAGTTGAATATAAATCTCTTTTAGGTGGAGATGCTTACATCAAGCGAAGTGTGATTTTGGAGGTAAGCGGTCGTTCGATGAAAGAGCCTTTACAAACCGTAGTGATGAGGTCAATGATAGATGAAACGTTGCCCAATACGCCATTTGCAGGAACTTCATTCAACGTGCAAGCCGTTGTTCCGCAACGCACATTCATTGAAAAAATCTGTTTGCTCCACGAAGAATTTGCAAAATCACAAGAATTGATACGGACAGAGAGAATGTCCCGACATCTGTACGATTTGGTGCAAATGATGGATACTCTGATTGCTGAAGAAGCTTTAAACGACAAGCAACTTTATAATTCTGTTTGGGAACATCGCCGTACGTTTGTGGGCTTGAAAGATTTTGATTACGATACGCTCGCACCTCAAAACATTCGCATCATTCCCTCAATAGCCGTCATAGACCAATGGAAAGCCGACTATGAGGTAATGCAACAAACGATGATTTACGGAGATTCATTGCCGTTTGATAAGTTGATGGATAAGATTCGGGAGTTGAATGAGAAAGTAAATAGGATTAACTAAGCTATTGAGAGTATCCACTTTTTTTGTGCTTAACTTTCCGAGAATAAGTTTTCTTCGACTGGTGCACCGTTGTTGGGTTGTAATAGGAAATCAGTTTGCGATTTACTATCTTGTTGGCTTTGATATAGTCTTTTTGAGTGATTTTCATAGTTTGTTTTTTCAGTTTGCAAAGTTACGAAAAATTATTGAGGGCTTGCGCCGTTCAAAAAATTTATGTATCTTTGCATTGCTAAATATAAAATCATGATTTTAGAAGCTAAACACATTCACAAATCTTACGCTAATCACAAGGCGTTGAACGATGTTTCCATTAGCGTTCCGAAAGGTAGTGTTTTCGGGCTTTTGGGGCCGAACGGCGCGGGAAAAACAACGCTTATTCGGAACATTAACCAAATCATTGCACCCGATTCGGGCGAGATTTGGTTCGCCGGCGAACGGTTACAACCCAAACACATCGAACAAATCGGTTATCTGCCCGAAGAACGTGGACTTTACAAAAAAATGAAAGTCGGCGAACAAGCCATGTACCTCGCACAACTCAAAGGATTGTCGCAAAAACAAGCTCTTGACAAACTCAAAGAATGGTTTGTAAAATTCAGTATTGAAACGTGGTGGGATAAAAAAGTGGAAGAACTTTCGAAAGGCATGGCACAAAAAGTGCAGTTTATCGTAACCATTTTGCACGATCCGAAATTGCTGATTTTCGATGAGCCGTTCAGTGGCTTTGACCCGGTAAACGTGGAATTGCTGAAATCCGAGATGATGAAATTTCGCGATAAAGGTACCACGATTATTTTCTCGACGCACAACATGTCGTCGGTAGAAGAACTTTGCGACGACATCGCATTGATCAACAAATCGGAAGTGGTGTTGAGCGGAAAAGTAAAAGATATTCAACGCCAATATCGCAATCATACGTATAATTTGACTTATGAAAGTGAACAAGAGGTAAGCCTTCAACCGCTTTTGCCGCAAGGCTTTTCGGTGTTGAGTAGCGAATCGAACGGACATGGATTTTTTACTGCGAAAATACAAATTCCTACCGATAGTAAGATTAATAATCTGTTAGCCGAAATCACCAATCAAGTTGATATTACAGGTATTCAAGAGATTTTGCCTTCGATGAACGATATATTTATTCAAACTGTAAAAGGGTAAACGCCGCTTTGCGGCTGGTAAAAGGGTGAAAGGTAAAAGGTAAACGGTGCTTCGCCCAATTCAAACCCTTTAACTCATTAACCCTTTAACCCTTTAACCTTTTAACCCTTGACCTTTAACCCTTAACCCTTAACCCTTAACCTTTTAACCCAAAATAAAAAAATGAAGTCTAAAATTTTTCTCATAATTCGTCGCGAATATCTAACACGCGTAAAGAAAAAATCGTTCATCATCATGACGATTTTAGGTCCTGTTTTGTTTGCTTCCATCGTTTTGGTTCCGATGTTGTTAATGAATATCGGTTCGGATAAGGAAACCGTTGCTATCGTTGATGAATCGGGCATCTTTGCAGATAACCTCGAAAACAGCGAAAAGTTGATTTATACGCATGTTGAAAACATTGATACAGCAAAAAATCAATTAAAAAATGGTGCTTACGATTTGGTGTTGTTTGTCGAAAAAACGGATAGCACAAAAGCCAATCCTGCCGCATTGTTTTATAATAAAAAACAGCCCGGATTAGGCACACACAACACCATTGAAAAGCAGTTGCAGGATATTTTGCAAAATAAATTGCTGGTGCAAACTTATCAAATTTCGACGGAAGATTATAACAAAATCAAAGCCGTCAAAATCGCAGTTAAGGCGCAAGACGTGCAAACCGGCGAAGAGTCCAGCACCGGCATAAAAACCGGCATTGGCTACGCATCGGCGTTTCTGATTTATTTGTTTGTGTTTATGTTTGGTGCGCAAGTGATGCAGGGCGTGATTGAAGAAAAAAGCAACCGTATTGTTGAAGTGATTGTATCGTCCGTAAAACCGTTTCAAATCATGATGGGAAAAATTGTGGGTATTGCGATGGTTGGTTTAACACAATTTTTCTTGTGGATTATTCTCACTTTCGGCATTGTTACCGTTGCCGGAAGTGCGCTTGCACCAACGCTTTCAAAAGATGTTGAAATGACGCAGTCTATGGGGGGCATGAACAACATGATAAATCCCGAACTTACCGAACAAGTGCAATCTCCCGATATGGTTGGTAAATTGCTGGAAGGCTTTGGAAATATAGACTACACGCTGATTATTGCGATGTTTTTGATTTTTTTCGTAGGTGGATATTTGCTGTATGCCTCGCTGTTTGCGGCCATCGGCTCGGCTGTGGATAATGAGGCCGATACACAACAATTCATGCTGCCTATCACAGTTCCATTGATTTTAGCGATTGTTGCAATTCCAATGGTGATGGAAAATCCGAATGGAAATGTGGCGGTTTGGCTTTCAATGATTCCGTTCACATCGCCTGTTTTGATGATGATGCGTGTGCCGTTTGGCGTGCCTATGTGGGAATTGGCGCTATCTATCGGATTGCTGGTTGCAGGATTTGTTTTCACAACATGGCTTGCTGCGAAGATTTATCGTGTCGGCATTTTGATGTACGGCAAGAAAATTACGTATAAGGAACTTTGGAAGTGGCTGCGCTACTGATAGGATTGACTATTTACAAATTGACTATTTACGATTTGCTCACCTTTAGCAACGTGGCGAAACAAATCGTAAATAGTCAATCGTAAAATCGTAAATCATTTTTATTTCTCATTCATAAAAGAATACCCATATTCCGTAGGTGGAACAAGGCTTTCCTTAATGGTTCGCGGACTTATCCAACGAATCAAGTTGAGGTAAGAACCCGCTTTATCGTTGGTTCCTGATGCGCGTGCACCGCCAAACGGTTGTTGTCCGACAACGGCTCCCGTGCATTTGTCGTTAATGTAGAAATTACCTGCCGCGTAACGGAGTTTTTCATCAGCGATAAGAATGGCTTCACGGTCTTGTGCGAAAATAGAGCCTGTTAGGGCGTATGGCGAAGTCGTGTCGCATAAATCCAGCGTTTTTTTGTAGTCGACATTTTTGTAAACGTAAATCGTCAAAATGGGGCCAAAAATTTCTTCTTCCATGGATTTATATTTCGGCGTTTTCGCAAGAATAACGGTAGGTTCGATGAAATAGCCTTTTTTCTTGTCGCCTTTTCCGCCGATAACAACTTCCGCATCTTTCGATTTTTTTGCGTGTTCGATATATTTCATACAGTTGTCGAAAGAAGCCTCGTCAATCACGGCGTTCACGAGATTGGAGAAATCTTGAACATCGCCCATTTTCACCGTTTTCAGCATTTTTTCCAAACGTGTTTTCACGTCTTTCCAAAGACTTTCGGGAATGTAGGCACGAGATGCGGCCGAACATTTTTGACCTTGAAATTCAAAAGCGCCACGCAGCAAAGCCACACAAAGCGCTTGCACATCAGCCGATTCGTGAGCGAAAATAAAATCTTTTCCGCCCGTTTCTCCAACGATTTTCGGATAAGATTTATAGTTGGTCAGATTTTTTCCGATTTTTTCCCAAACGTTGTTGAAAACGCCGGTACTTCCGGTGAAGTGGAATCCTGCGAAATCTTTGTGGTCTGTGCAAACAGAGCCAATCAGACTACCCGAACCCGGCACAAAGTTAATTACACCGTCGGGCAATCCCGCTTCTTTGAAGACTTTCATCAGCCAATAGTTCGAGAACAGCGATGTTGTCGAAGGTTTCCACACGCAAACATTACCCATTAAAGCCGGCGCCAGATTGAGGTTTCCGGCGATTGCCGTAAAATTAAACGGCGTAACGGAAAGGATAAAACCTTCCAATGGGCGATATTCCAGACGGTTCAACGTCAGTGCATCGTGAATGGGTTGATTGCGGTAAATTTCCTGAGCAAAATGCACATTGAAACGTAGAAAATCAATCAATTCGCAAGGCGTATCAATTTCCGCTTGATAAGGATTTTTGCTTTGTCCGAGCATTGTTGCGGCATTGAGGATATAGCGATATTTTGTCGAAAGCAAATCCGCGATTTTCAACATGATAGATGCTCTATCCACAAAAGGCATTTCGCTCCACGCTTTTTTAGCTTTCATCGCAGCATCAATCGCCATTTTCACTTCTTTTTCGGTGCATTGGTGATAGGTTGCAAGCACGTGTTTGTGGTTGTGAGGCATAACGACTTTACCGATTTTTCCTGTGCGGATTTCTTTTCCGCCGATAATCATCGGAATGTCGATGGTTTTCGACGATAAATCTTTCAAAGCGGCTTTCAAAGCAGTGCGTTCGGGTGTGCCGGGAGCATACGATTTAATCGGCTCGTTCTTGGGCATTGGGTAATTAAAAGTTGCGTTGTTCATAGGAGTTAGTATTTAAATTTTTGCAAAGATACAAAAAAAAAACGAAACATCAAATTGGAGAATTTGTTTTTACAAATATTGCGCAACACTATGATTATTGGCAATATATCTCACCAAAAAAACCGTGTCGCCATTGTGTTGATATTTCGTAAAAAAGACGTACCACGTAGTTTGCTTGTTTTTTCGGAATGCCGCATAAAACAGACTTTTTCCGTATTTGTTAAAATATGCGGGGGCGGGTTTGTGTAGGCGTACGGGAAGAGTTGTTAAAATTTCATCCAACAATTCATCCACATATCTATGAGCAGACTCTTCATAACCAAAGTATTCTTTTTTATGAAGAATAGTGATGAGGTCGTTTAGATATTGCTTGACTTCGGTTGTTGTGTACACGTTCATTTCTTTGCGTATAATTTGCGTATGTGTTCGTGAACACTGTCCCGAAGTTCGTCAAAAGTAATCGCATTACGCAAATCCTCATCAGGCTGTAAAACAGGCTGTTCATCTGCGATTGGTTCGTAAATAATTCGGAACATCTTTTGTCCCATTTTAACGTGAATATCATGATCAATCGCCATATTTAGATATTTGTTGTGATGAGCGGCGAACTCCCTACTGCTAACGACTTGCATGGTATGTTTTTTTTTGAATTATTCCACAAAGATACAAAAAAAAAACGAAATACAAAGATTTCGTTTTTTTTATTTATTTGTTGGGGCACAAGATTTTGTGCCCCAACGAGATTTTGTGCCCCTACGAGATTTTGTGCCCCTACGAAATTTTGTGCCCCAACAAACGATTACTGTTTCACGATTTTCGTTGAACGGTCGCCGATTTTCACGATGTATGTACCGGAACGCAAATGCGAAATGTTAATGGTCATCTGATTGTCCGATTGTGAAGGCGTTGCGTGCAACGCCCCTACGGACGCCACATAGACACGGTTGCCGTTCATATCATAAATTTCAATAGACAATGGATTGCTATTTGCGGTCAATTGTAAATCGTAAATCGTAAATTGTCCATTGATAATTGGGTTAGGATATACCTTTAAGGACTGAAGATCGCCTTCTGCATCGCCCATAAAATCACGAACAGACGTTGGATAATCGTTAAATGCCGCCTGCTCCAATCTTCCGGCTGTATTGGAATATCCGTCGTTCAAACCACCGCTGACGAGCATACGGAAATAGATGGTTTTGTCGGCAGGAATGTTGGATAGAGTTGCATTGCCATTGTTGTCGAACTGAGCAGCGACAACGTTCCAGCTATTTTCCGGAACTATTCCTCCAACCGGCACTTCAACCGAATATTCCATTTGTTTGGCGTTGGCATTTTGCGGTTCTGTGAAACTAATTTTCACGCTTGACGTATCTATGATTTGCGACACGTAAAGGTCGCCTATCGGGTATTCGTCATAAATCAAAATGCGGGCGTGGTCGCGCACAACACCACGATAAGTGGCACGAATAATGGCTTCGCCTTCTGCTAATCCTGTAATGATACCTGTTTCTCGATCAACACTCGCAAAGGTGTTTCCGTAAGAGATTCGCCAAGTAATATCGCCCTCTTCGGGATTAACAAGTTCTTCTCGAATGTTCAGTTTGGCAGTGGCTTGATAAGTGTCGCCCGTCAGCAAACGAATGGTGCGAAGGTCTATCACAACCGCATCAATTGTATCGTTTTCAGACAGCGTTGGAATACCGTCAACGACTCCTGCTGCAACGCTTATATTACCGGCTTCGTCGATGGCTTCAAAGTTGACGTGAGTGAGGGCTGAATCCACCGTAAGGGTAAATATCCCATTTTCTAACTGCGCAGTGATGTCCATATCGTTCATCATAAGCGTGGCACTATTTTCTGTTGTTCCGGACAGAGTCCATTCGCTCGCAATCTCGTTTTTCCGCTTGGTGCCAAGCAGCAACACAGGTGGGGTATTGTCAATCTCAACCTCAAAGATATATGTGCTGTAGTCCCAATAGCCTCTATTCATACGTAATTCCATAGTATAATTTCCTTCTTCTCTAATACTGTCAAGCGAAATGATGATATATTGGATCTGTTCCACTTCAATGCTTGCGTATGATGATATATCGGTATAATCAACGCCGTCTTTCGACAATCGCAAACGAAGTTCATTCACCCATTCATCCGTCTGTATTTTTAGAAAATTACCACTGC
>QMCD01004330.1_pt1 | contig 12357 bp, 12 predicted proteins | sample 1821841 | NCBI WGS metagenome assembly QMCD01 (sample SAMN01991225, study PRJNA193472) | Termite gut metagenome, whole genome shotgun sequencing project. | isolation source: worker | host: Macrotermes natalensis | reverse complement strand
CGGAACGGAGAGCACGACACATAGTCGAGCCCCGCGGTGTGGCAGAACTCGACCGACGAGGGTTCGCCGCCATGCTCGCCGCAGATACCGCACTTCAGTCCCTTGCGGGTCGAGCGGCCGCGGTCTACGCCCATGCGCAGAAGCTGGCCCACGCCCGTGCGGTCGAGGATCTGGAACGGATCGTGGTCGAGGATCCCTTTTTCGAGGTAGACGGGCAGGAACTTGCCGAACCGAGGGTCATCTGCGTGAGGTCGTTGGTGCCGAACGAGAAGAACTCGGCAACCTCTGCGATCTCGTTCGCCGTAACCGCGGCGCGCGGGACTTCGATCATCGTGCCGACCATATATTCGATCTCCTCGCCGCGTTCGACGAACACCTGCTTGGCTGTCGCGTCGATTATCTCCTTCTGATAGCGGAGCTCCTTCACGTTGCCAACGAGCGGCACCATGATCTCGACGTTCACCGGCGTACCCTTTTTGCGGATATTGAGCGCGGCCTCGATAATCGCGCGGGCCTGCATCTCGGTGATCTCGGGATAGGTGTTACCCAGGCGGCAGCCGCGGTGGCCGAGCATCGGGTTGACCTCGTGGAGACCTTCGACCTTCTGGTGAACCGTCTCGTAAGATATCTTAAGGTGTGCCGCAAGCTCTTTCTGGTCTTTTTCGGTATGCGGTACGAACTCGTGCAAGGGCGGATCGAGCAGGCGCACCGTCACGGGATAGCCGTTCATAGCCTCGAAGATCCCTTCGAAGTCGCCCCTCTGGATCGGGAGCAGTTTGCCGAGCGCCGTGCGGCGTCCGTCCTCGTCGTCGGCGAGGATCATCTCGCGCACCGACAGGATCCTGTCGCCCTCGAAGAACATGTGCTCCGTGCGGCAGAGGCCGATGCCCTGCGCGCCGAATGCGAACGCCACCTTCGTGTCGGCGGGCGTGTCGGCGTTGGTGCGCACTTTCATGCGCGAGAACGTGGTGGTCAGGTCCATAAGCTTGCGGAAGTCGGCGTCGAGTTCGGCGGCAGTCGTGGCCACCTTGCCCTCGTACACTTCGCCGTTCGAGCCGTTCAGCGAGATCCACTGACCTTCTTTGAGCGTCACCGCACCGATCGTCAGCGTGCGCGCCTTGTAGTCGATCTTGGCATCGCCCGCGCCCGAGACGCAGCACTTGCCCATGCCCCTCGCAACCACAGCCGCGTGGGAGGTCATACCGCCGCGCGCCGTCAGGATACCAGCCGCAACAGTCATACCCTTGAGGTCTTCCGGCGAAGTCTCGATGCGAACGAGGATCGCTTTCTCGCCTTTCTCGTTAAGCCATTTTTCGGCGTCCTCGGCGAACCGGTAGCCGCACCCGGGGATGCGGGCAAGCCCTTGGTCATCACCTTTGCGCTCTTCATCGCACCCTTGTCGAACACCGGGTGGAGAAGTTCGTCGAGCTTCTCGGCCTCGCAGCGCATTACCGCCGTCTTTTCGTCGATCAGCCCCTCGCCGAGCATATCCATCGCGATCTTCACCATCGCCGCGCCCGTGCGTTTGCCGCTGCGGGTCTGGAGCATCCAGAGCTTGCCGTCCTGGATCGTGAACTCCATGTCCTGCATATCGGTGAAGTATGTTTCGAGATTTTTCTGTATCGCGTCCAATTCGCCGTAAGCCTCAGGCATAACTTCCTCCAGAGATGCGAATTTAGCCTTACGGTCTGCCTCGCTCACACCCTGGGCCTCGGCCCAGCGCTGCGAACCGATCTTGGTGATCTGCTGCGGGGTGCGGATACCTGCAACGACGTCCTCACCCTGTGCGTTCACAAGGTATTCGCCATTGAACAGGTTTTCGCCCGTCGCGGCGTCGCGCGAGAAGCATACGCCCGTCGCCGAATTCTCGCCCATATTGCCGAAGACCATCGCCTGTACGTTGACGGCCGTTCCCCACTCGGCGGGTATGTTGTTGAGTTTGCGATAGAGTATCGCGCGGTCGTTCATCCAGCTCTGGAATACCGACATCACGGCGCCCCAAAGCTGCTCCCATGCGTCGGTCGGGAAGTCCGATCCGGTCTGCTTCTTAACGGCCAGTTTGAACCTGCTTACCATCTCCTTCAGGTCGTCGGTCGAGAGGTCTGTATCGTTCTTCACGCCCTTCTCGGCCTTCAGGTGGTCGATGATCTCCTCGAACGGGTCTTCGTCCTCCTTGCTTTCGGGCTTCATACCCAACACGACGTCGCCGTACATCTGCACGAAACGGCGGTAGGAATCCCATGCGAAACGCGGGTTGCCGGTCTTCTTCGCAATGGCTTCGACGGCTGCGTCGTTCAGACCGAGGTTGAGGATCGTGTCCATCATACCGGGCATCGAAGCGCGCGCGCCCGAACGAACCGAAACCAACAGCGGGTTCTCGTTGCTGTTGAACTTCATCTTGGTCAGGCTCTCGATCTCGGCGATCGCCTTTTCCACCTCGGGGCGGATCATCTCGACCACCTTGTCGTGGCCGTGTTTGTAGTACTCGGTGCAGACCTCCGTGGTGATCGTGAACCCGGGAGGGACGGGCACTCCGATAAGGTTCATCTCGGCCAGGTTGGCGCCCTTGCCTCCCAGCAGTTCCTTCATTTTGCCGTTACCCTCGGCCTTCTTGTTGCCGAAAGTGTAAACTCTTTTTACGTTTGACATCGTTAGGTAGTGTATTGATTATTTGACAGATAATTTCAATTTTTTGCGATCAGGGTGCGAAGGTACGAATTTTTCTCCAAACCGCAAAGTATCAATCGTCTGCATAGCGGCATAGCGTATTTCGTTTATTTTCTTACCTTTGCGCAGAACCCCTTTAAATTCTTGAGAAATGGCTGAAAATCAAACCTGTTCGAACGACACTATGCACCAAACGATAATTATCAAAGAGAGGCGCAGGACAAACGGCCTCGGAACTGCCGGTTTTGTACTGGCGCTCATAGGGTTGTTCGTCGCTGCCGTACCGGTGTTCGGATGGATAATCTGGTTGTTGGGACTGATCTTTTCCGCGATCGGCCTGTTAAAAAGCCCGAGGGGATTGGCCATTGCGGGATTCATACTGTCGCTGATCGACCTTATTATACTGGTCGCTTTCGTCGGTGTGATCGGTGCGATCTTCGCCACATGGCTCTGATTATAAAAACGACACACAGAGTGTGTCATCCCGAACGTATGTGAGGGATCTACGATTTTGTTTTAAAAACAAAGCGGTAGATCCCTCACATACGTTCGGGATGACATATATTACTCTATCGCATTGTCGCTTATATAGTTCTTGGCAAGCCCCCCCTCGGATGTCTCCTTGTAGAGGCTCGGGATATCGTGCCCTGTCTCCTGCATCACAGCTACTACGCGGTCGAAACTTATACGGTGCCTGCCGTCGGAGAACATCGCGAATATGTTGGCATCGAACGCACGGGCGGCCGCAATGGCGTTGCGCTCGATACACGGCACCTGAACAAGTCCGCACACCGGATCGCACGTAAGACCCAGATGGTGTTCGAGGGCCATTTCGGCGGCGTACTCGATCTGAGACGGCGTGCCTCCGAAAAGCTGACTGGCGGCGGCGGCTGCCATTGCACAGGCTACGCCCACCTCTCCCTGACAACCGACCGCGGCGCCCGAGATCGACCCGTTGGTCTTCACCACATTGCCGAAAAGTCCCGCCGTGGCCAGCGCACGCAGGATCCGCACGTCGCTGAAATCGCGCGACTGCTTGACGTGGTAGAGTATGGCGGGAAGCACGCCGCTCGCGCCGCCTGTGGGCGCGGTGACGATCAGGCCGCCCGAGGCGTTCTCCTCCGATGTGGCGAGGGCATAGGCATAGAGCTTCCCGCGGTTTGCCATCGAGTCGGTGTGCCCCTTGGCCTTTACGAGATAGGTCGCCGCCTTGCGCCTCACGCCCAGTCCGCCCGGTATGACACCCTCTTTCTCAAGCCCTATCTCTATCGTATTGCGCATAGTTCGCCACACCTCGGCAAGGTAGTCCCATATTCCGGGGCCCTCGCACTCCTCGACATACTCCCAATAGCTCGTCCCGTGGTCGTCGCACCATTTTTGGATCTCCTTCATCGTGTTGAGCGGATAGACCTCCTCTGCCTTCACTTTAGGCGTACTCTCGTTGGCCAGCGCGCCGCCGCCCACGCTGAATATCGTCCACTCGTCGACCGGTTCGCCGCCGCGCATGGCTTCGAACTTCATCCCGTTGGGGTGGAAAGGAAGGAAAACGTGGGGTTGCCACACGATCTCGGTCAGGGCCTTCGGGGTGAGGATGTCGAGGATGGCCTGGTCGGTGAAGTGGCCTTTGCCCGTTGCCGCGAGGCTGCCGTAGAGCGTCACGCGGAAACCCTCGGCGCCGGGATTGCGTTCCGCGAATTGGATCGCCGCTTTGCGGGGGCCTATCGTGTGGCTGCTCGACGGGCCGTTGCCTATCTTGTAAAGTTGCCTTAATGATTCCATTTGTCTATGTTTTTTCGGAACGAAGTTACTCATTTCAGGCGGAACCGCAAAATGTAAAAAAGGCGGCATGTGATGCCGCCCTTCCCTACATAAAACACCTAAATTATCCGCCGCTACTTTTTGTCGTGATCTTTCTTATCGAAAGCGGCTTTCACCTCGGCCTGTTTTTTTGCGTGGTCTTCTTTTGTGTAGTTGTTCACTTCATTTACCAGTTCATTGACTTCTTTTTTGAAGTCGGCTTCACAGGTACAGCATTTCTTGCCCTTTTCCATAACTTTGATTTTAATAGGTTCGATACACTGAGTGTCGTTTTTACATCGATAAATACAAAATACGTACAAAACATGCCGCGAAAGAGATGTTTTTTAGAAAAAATCGAATAATTACGAAAATTTCGTAGAGATATTTGCAATCTCTACGAAAATTTCGTAGCTTTGCCATACGAGATTGATAATTACATGTGCACAATGGAAAAATTAACTCATCAGGAAGAGGAAGTAATGCTGATAGTGTGGCAATTGGAGCAGTGTACGGTGAAGGACGTCCGCAGTCGGATGGCCGAACCGCGCCCGCCCTACACCACCGTCGCGTCGATCGTGAAGAACATCGAGCGGAAAGGGTACGTCGATGCCCGCCTCACGGGGAATACCTATGTTTACAGCCCCGCCATCACGGAGAACGACTACAAGCTCCGGTTCATGTCGGGCGTCGTGTCGAACTATTTCGACGATTCATACAAGGGCCTCGTGTCGTTCTTCGCACGGCGCGAGAAAATTTCGGCCGCCGACCTGCGCGAGATCCTCGAAATGATCGAACAGGGCGAACCCTCAAACCACTAACGCCATGCTTACCTATTTTATCAAAGTCAACATTGCGATGGCGGTTTTCTGGATCGTCTACCGCCTCTGCTTCGGCCGCGACACACTCTTCCCGCTGCGCAGGGCGGTGCTGTGGACGATGGCCGTATTCGCGCTCGTGTGGCCGCTGTTGGTGATAACCGTCCATGTCCCCGCCGTCGCCGTGCCGATGGCGACGGTAGATTGGTCGGAGATTCAGGCGACGGTCATCAGCGAGGCCGAGGCCGGGCCATCGTTCCCTCTGTGGATGATCCCCTTGACCGCGTATGTATTCGGGATGTCGTATCTCTTCGTCTGTTTTCTGGTGCGGCTGTACGGTATAATAATCCTCGGCCTGCGAAGCCGCAGGACGGAGATACTTGGCTCGGCGGTGAGGGAGACGGACAATCCGTCGGCGCCGTTCTCGTTCTTCCGATGGATCTTCATCGACCCGGCGAGGCACTGCGACGCCGAGATGCACGAAATACTGGCCCACGAACAGACCCACGTGCGCGAACGGCACTCGGTCGACGTGATATTCTTCGAACTGCTCCGCATCGCTTTCTGGGCCAACCCGTTCGCGTGGCTGATGAAGGCGTCGGTGCACCAGAACCTCGAATACCTTGCGGACAAAGACGTCATCCGCCGGGGATCCGACCGCAGGCAGTACCAATACCGCCTGTTGCAACTCTCCTATCAGCAACCGCTCTCGTCGATTGCCAACCATTTCAGTAAATCACAACTCAAAAACCGCATTGCCATGATGAACAAAAAACAGACCCCGCGGCGCGGGGTCGTCAAATACGCATTGATACTTCCGGCGCTCTTCTCGCTGCTTCTGCTCGCCAATATCGAGACCGTACCCGTATACGCGGCCGAGCTGTCGCAGACACCCGATCCGGGCCAAACGACTGTGACCGGAACGGTCAGGGACGAAGCCGGTAATCCTCTGAGAGGCGTATCGGTGGTAATCAAAAAGACTACCATAGGCACGTTGACCGACGGCGACGGGCGTTTCTCCCTGACTTTCGAACCGGGTGACGACTATACGCTTATGTTCTCACGGATGGGAATGGATGCCGTCGAGCGACAGGCGGGCGACAAGTTCGACGTGGTGATGAAAGAATCCGTCACGATGATGGACGAGATCGAGGTCACCGGGCCGAGGATTGTGGCACAGACGGAGCAGTCGCAAATCTCGATACAGCCGACACCTCCGACGACTCCCGAAGGAGACGAGCCTTTCTGGATCGTGGAGGATATGCCGCGGTTCCGGGGCGGCGACCTCAACACATTCCACCAATGGGTCTTGTCGTCGATCCGCTATCCCGGGGATGCGAAAGATAAAGGCATCCATGGAACGGTGATCATGCAGTTCGTCGTGGAGAAGGACGGAGCGGTGAGTAACGTGAAAGTATTAAGGAGCGTCCATCCTGCGCTCGATGCCGAGGCGTTGCGCGTTGTCACCTCGTCGCCGCGCTGGGAGCCCGGCACGCAGAGGGAAAAGGCTGTGCGCGTGCTGCTCAATATACCGGTAACTTTCAATCTGGAAAACCCCAATGACGAAGCGTTCCTCGTGGTCGAGGATATGCCCAAATTCCAGGGCGGCGGTATAGTCGATTTTGCACAATGGGTGGCGTCGGGCATCCACTACCCCCGAGAAGCCGTGGAAAAAGGGATAAAAGGAACGACAGTAGTGAAATTCACGGTCGAAAGGGACGGTTCGGTGGGCAATGTCGGGATCGTAAAAAGCGCCCATCCGCTGCTCGATGCCGAAGCCGTTCGCGTGATCTCGGCCTCTCCCCAATGGACGCCCGGCATGCAGAGGGATATGCCGGTGCGTGTTACCCTTAACGTGCCTGTGAAATTCGATTTCCCCGACAACAAAAATGTATCAACATCTGGCATAGTGGGCACATCCGAGTCGGGGATGATATTTAAAAACATGCCCGAGAAAGGTTTGATAATACTCGATGGAGTTGTAGTAGACAAGGATGTGATAATGACTTTGAAACCGGAAACTATCCGGTCGGTCACCATCCTGAAAGACGGTGCGGCACAGGAAATATATGGAGATAAAGGTGCCGACGGCGTGGTTGTTATCGAGACCGAGAAGGCCGAATAAGGATTTCATGGAAATTAAGAAGGCCGGCGATCGAAATGATCGCCGGCCTTTTTCAGATAATCTCACTGTCTTATTTCGTACGGATCCTGTACCCTACAATCGCGTAATAGAGAATGAACAGGAAAGAAGGCAGGCACACCCAGAACATCGCGCTCTGTATGCCCATCGACTTCTGAAGTTCACCCAACAACGGCAACAGTATAACCGGCCCTGCCATCGCCATGATGAGCAGCGACGATCCGGCTTTGGTGAATTTACCCAGATCGGCCATCGCGAGCGGCCAGAGAGCGGGCCACATCAGCGAGCATCCGAGGGTTATCAGGCCCACCGCCCAGATCGAAGTCGCCGCCGGGAGGAGGAATATCGCCACCGTGCCGATCAGCGCCACGATCGAGCAAACGAGCATCGCCCGCGACTGGGAAATATACTTCGGGATGAAGATAATCCCGCAAATATACCCTATCACCATCCCTATCGGCCCGATCCACGTGTACATCTCCGGATTGGCGAGCCCCATCGCGATGGCATAATTCTTCAATGTTCCGAGCGATGCGGTCTCCGCGCCGACATAGAGGAACAGCGCGAGGCATCCCAACAGCAGGTGAGGGAATTGCCAGACAGAGGTCTTGGTGTTCGCATAGGGACAGTCGGCGGCATCGGCCTCATCTTCGCCCACGGCCTTAACCTCGGGCAGCGGCGCCATAAGTGCCAATATACCGAGAACGACGAACACGCCTATGATTATCATGAACGGCATCGGCAGGTCGGCAAGTTGGATATCGCTCTTGCCGAGTATCCATACCAGGAACAGCGACGGGATCGGCCATGCCAGCTTATTACATATACCCATGATGCTGATACGCTTTGCCGCGCTCTCAATCGGGCCGAGGATCGTTACATAAGGGTTTACAGCTGCCTGAAGGAAACAGTTGGCCGTGCCCGAGACGAACGACGCGACGAGGAATAGTGTAAAACTTGCGCTGTTTGCCGCGCCACCGCGAACATCGCGAACGAAAGCGCCATCGTTTTCTTGTAACCGATCGCTTTGATCGTCATTGCAGCCGGATAACCGAAAATGAGGAACGGCAGGAATGTGGCTGCCCACATTGCATAAATCTTCCATCCCTGAACTCCAAGGGATGATTCCAACACGGGCGACAGGGCCCCGTTCACCCCCATCGCAAACCCGAGGGCAAAGAACATGATCCCCACGAACGCGAGGGCGACGGCTATGCGGCCGCCTGATTTGTTAGTCGTCATAATTATATCAGGTTTAAGGTATTATGCAGCATCATTCAAGACTAATTCGTGACAAGGTAATAAAAATGTGCGCAGACAGGGAAAATAAGCCTGAAAAAGGTTGTAAGTATAGATATTTTTTATAATATTTGCATTTCGCCATAAGTTTTACAAGACATCCGACAGCATATGACCATCATCCAGCTCGAATACCTGCTTGCCGTGGCCAACTACGGCAGTTTTTCGCTCGCCGCCGAGCATTGTTTCGTCACCCAGCCGTCGCTGAGCATGCAGATCAAGAACCTCGAGGAGGAACTCGGGATAGTGCTGCTCGACCGCACCAAAAAGCCGGTGATCGCGACCCAGGCAGGCCGCGTGGTGATCGAGAACGCGCGTCAGGCGATCAAGGCGTTCAACTATGTCAAGGAGTCGGTCAACGAATTGCGGGGCGAGGTCTCCGGCACGCTGAACCTGGGGGTTATACCCTCCATCGCACCATACCTGCTGCACAGGTTTATTCCCGAGTTTCTCGCGCGCCATCCGAAGATCGACCTGGAGATCAGGGAGATGAAGACGGAGGACCTGGTGGCGTCGCTCCAGAGGGACGCCCTCGACGCGGCGATACTGGCGGGCGGGATGTGCCCCGACTGCATCATCGAACAGGAGCTTTTCAACGACCGTTTTTTTGCGTACGTGTCGCCGGAGAACAAACTCTACGAGCGCACCAACATACGCATCGAGGACATCGAGATCAAAGATCTGCTGCTGCTCAGCGACGGTCATTGCCTGCGCGACCAGATACTCGAACTGTGCCAGATGAAACGCGCGGCGGCCAACGGTTGTTCGTTCGAGAGCGGATCTCTGGATACGCTCATGCGCATCGTCGACTGTACGAGCCATCTTACGGTAATCCCCGAAATGGCCCTCGATTTTGTCCCGGAGAGCCGTCGCGGACAGGTCAAACCGCTGGCCAAAGGCGCCGCATCGCGCAAGATAGCCATCGCCGTGCGCCGCACATATGTCAAAAGTTCGCTTATCGATGCGCTCAAGGAGAGCATAATGCGCCTCGCACCGGTGAATTGACAATTATTTCGTTATCTTTACAGAAGACAGGATGCGCCTCGACAATCTTTTGCAAGCAAGCTTGCACGATTGCGCTCGACTTTCACTATCTTTGCGCTTTATAATACTTAACGATTTGTATGACGAAACTTATCGAAACTATCGTAGAAGCTATTTCGGACAAAAAAGGCAAAGGAATAACGGTGCTCGACCTTTCGGGCTTCGACGGCGCGATAACGTTGGCTTTCGTGATCTGCGGAGCCGATTCGACGGCGCAGGTGGAGGCAATCGAGCGTGGGATCGAGGAGAAGGTGCAGGAGCAGCTCGGCGAGAAGGTATGTAGGGTCGAGGGGCTTACCAACGGGCTGTGGGTGGTGATGGACTACGTCGACGTGATGGTGCATATTTTCCAGAGCGAGGTGCGCGACTTCTACAAACTGGAGGAACTGTGGGCCGACGCACCCGCGCGGCGTTATGAAGACGATTAAGGCGGCACGTACGCCCGAACAATAACCGGAAGAGATAATGGCAAACAACAATATGGGCGGCAACCGCCCCCAACGTCCGCAACTGCAACCCGCCAGGCCCCGTTTCAACTTTATGTGGGTGTACATCATCCTGTTCGCGGTGATGCTGTTCTACGTCTTTATGGACGGGGGACAGAAACCCATGGAGATGACGTGGGACGACCTGAAACCGATGATCGCGCGGGGCGACGTGGAGAAAATAGTCGTGGTTAAGAACAGCGGTTGGGCGGAGGTCTACCTGATCCCCAACTCGATCGAAAAATACGCGAAGAACGAGAAATACAAGAACGTCCCCAGGGAGGGTGTCCAGTTCACCTATCAGATCCCCGACGTCGGGGCGTTCCGCGAAGACATGACCGGGGCGACAGGGGCGTCGGGTATAGATGTGCCCGTGAAATACGAAGTGAGGGGAAACATGTGGGTCGATATTCTTACCAGCCTGTTGCCTATCGTGCTTATCATTGTTGTCTGGATACTTATCTGGCGCGCAATGTCGCGCAACGCGGGGGGCGGCGGTCCCGGGGGCGGTATCTTCAACGTGGGCAAGGCCAAGGCGCAGATGTTCGACAAGGAGAACGCTGTGAATGTGACGTTCAAGGATGTGGCGGGACTGGAGGAGGCGAAGGTCGAGATCATGGAGATCGTCGACTTCCTCAAAAAGCCGGAGAAATACAAGGACCTGGGTGGGAAGATACCCAAGGGCGCGCTGCTCGTCGGCCCTCCCGGAACGGGTAAGACGCTGCTGGCCAAGGCCGTGGCGGGCGAGGCCAACGTGCCTTTCTTCTCGATGAGCGGGTCGGATTTCGTCGAGATGTTCGTGGGCGTGGGCGCGTCGAGGGTGCGCGACCTGTTCAAGCAGGCTAAGGAGAAGGCGCCATGCATCGTCTTTATCGACGAGATAGACGCCATAGGGCGCGCGAGGGGTAAGAACGTGGGATATTCGTCGAACGACGAGCGTGAAAATACTCTGAACCAGTTGCTTACCGAGATGGACGGCTTCGGCACCAACTCGGGCGTTATCATACTTGCCGCAACCAACCGCGCCGACATTCTCGACAAGGCGCTGATGAGGGCGGGGCGTTTCGACCGCCAGATAGAGGTGGGCCTGCCCGAGCTGAACGAACGCAGGGAGATATTCGACGTCCACCTGAAAGACCTGAAACTCGTTGCCGACCTCGACCGCGATTTCCTGGCCAAGCAGACGCCCGGGTTCTCGGGCGCCGATATAGCAAACGTGTGCAACGAGGCCGCGCTCATCGCCGCGCGCAAGAATAAACCGGCGATCGACAAGCAGGACTTCCTCGACGCGATCGACCGCATTGTGGGCGGACTGGAGCGGCGGAGCATGATCATCACGCCGGAGGAAAAACGCAAAACGGCGTACCATGAGGCGGGCCATGCGACGGTGAGCTGGCTGCTGAAGAACGCCAACCCGCTGATTAAGGTTACCATAATCCCGCGCGGACGTTCGCTCGGGGCGGCATGGTACCTGCCCGACGAGAGGCACACCAAGTCGCGAGAGCAGTTTATGGACGAGATGGCCTCGGCGCTGGCGGGTAAGGTCACCGAGCAGATATTCTTCAACGAAATGTCGACAGGCGCGCTGAGCGACCTCGAAAGGGTGACCAAAATGGCCTACGCGATGGTGGTCTACTACGGCATGAGCGAGAAGGTGGGCAACGTGAGCTATTACGACTCGACTGGCCAGAGCGATATGAACATTACCAAGCCGTTCAGCGAAAAGACCGCGCAGGAGATCGACGCGGAGATCAAACGCCTGATCGGAGAAGCAGAGGGCATGGCGCGCGGGGTGATCGAAGCCAACCGCGAGGGTATCTCGCAGCTCGCCACGATGCTGCTCGAACGCGAGGTGATATTCACCGAGGACGTCGAGCATATCTTCGGGCCGAGCGCGCGGCAAATTGACAATGGACAATTGACGATTGACAATGAGGCGGAGGTGATCGCGCCTGAAATACAGGCAGATGGACCGGAAGACGAGGAATAACATGGTCGTGCGCGCACTGGGCGGCGTGCTGGTCGTGGCGGCGGTCGCCAGAGTGTTTAAAATCAATGGTTCATTAACAACAGCTTCATGTTTTAGACAAATATTATTACACCA
>QMCD01001943.1_pt1 | contig 12358 bp, 10 predicted proteins | sample 1821841 | NCBI WGS metagenome assembly QMCD01 (sample SAMN01991225, study PRJNA193472) | Termite gut metagenome, whole genome shotgun sequencing project. | isolation source: worker | host: Macrotermes natalensis | reverse complement strand
TGCCAGCTATGTAGGTTCGAATCCTGCTGCCCCAGCCAGATTTCCCCTGCAGACTTCTAAGTCTGTGGGGGAAATCTGTATGGGGCAGCAGGATTCGAACCTGAGAAGGCTCTGGCCGTTAAGACGGGGCTCCGGTGGAGCGCCGTTAGGCCAGAGGGCCGATTAAGCAAAGCGAAAGAGGTCTCCAAGACTAGGAGCGAAGCGACGACGGATTGGCGAATCCTGCTGCCCCAGCCAGCCTTCCTCTAAGCGCTCATCTTGGCATTCAGATCAATCCCACTCTTCGGACGCGTACGTTAGTACGCTTACCTCAGCTCGGTCTTGCTCTTCAAGCCAATCTATGCACTTAGAGAAACCCTGGTTACATAAGCGGACAGGGTCTTTCTTTTTGTTATTCTTCTTTTTAGCCTGCCGGCTTCGCGCAGGCTTTGGTTGAAACGCTTTTGTTGTTGGACGCTTTATTTCTCGTTTGCTGCGAGTTTGCTTTGTTTTGTGTATTTTGTTATTGAGTTTATGCCCGCTAGCAATAGGGCAGCTCCTAGGCCTGTATAGAAGAATGCGAAAAACCAGCCCGGGATTATGCCTGATAGGCGCAGCGATACTCCTAGGGTCATCATAAATATCATTATGATGTAGCCTTTTTTGTCCAGAAAACGAAGAAGACCGGTTTTTGTCTCATTAAAACTTATGATTCGATGTTCATTTCTTATAACCATTTTTCTGAATATCATGAAGTAGAACATCGAAAAAATTACAGCCGTAGCAAGTGGTATCCATAAAGCAAATGGTTCAACAATGTATGCTTTTACTCCAATCTGGAGAATGCTTACTCCTGCGATGACCCAAAATAACCCTGCAACAATTAATAACTTATTGGTTGTGATTGGCAGTACGTTCATTTTCTCTCCTCGTTAACAATTTCCCCATTATTAAAATCCCGGATGCCTACGTTGCGAGCGCTTTTTTTGCGAGCGTCTCGCTAATAACTGAACCAGCATTAACACGCTGCCAAATCCTAATAAAATGTATGAAAAAATCATAAATCTTGGATCCGGCAGCAAGATAACTCCCGAAATAAATAAAGTTCCGCCGATGATGGTGCTAATCAACCTATTAACTTGCTTAATTTGTTGTGAGACAACTCGTTGCTCTTGCGTAGTAGAGATACGAACAGCAAGCTCGCCGCTGTCTAATCTATCAATAACAGATATAGCTTTCATGGCAGTAGGAATGATCGTTTTTAATAGCGCTTGTCCTTGATCAAAAAACCTGGAAACCACATCTTCATTCATTGAATTGCCCATAATGTCTTCAACATATGGTCTTACTTCCTCAACGAGATCAACTTTTGCATATAAGGAAGTTGCCAGACCTATTGCGGTGACGATTGCTTTGCCTAAAAATGTTACATTGCTTGGCAATTTAAAAGGCTGTGAGCGCATAAACTCACTTATTTCTTCCAAAGCTGACTCACTAAGGCTAAAATCACTTCGTGAGGTTTTTCCCAACATTCGATTGAAAAGAGTCATAAAGTTTTTTGCAAAAGCTCGGGTGTCAGCATCAGAGCGTATAAATCCAAGGCCTTTGAGAGCTTTTACTGCCATATCAGAATCGCTTGATACAACAGCAAGACCAAAATCTATGAACGATTCACGCATGGTCTCATCGATGCGACCCACCATACCAAAATCGAGCAACAAAAGAGTGCCATCGTCTCTAACCAAAATATTTCCGGGATGAGGGTCAGCATGGAAGAATCCATCACTTAAGACCATCTGCGCGTAAATTCCCACTATATGAGAGGCAAGAGCTTTCATGTCAATGTCTCTTAGAAGAAGTTGCTCTAAGTCATTGATCTTAACACCGTGCATGTATTCCATGGTGAGAACTTTTTTTGTTGAATAATCCCAATAGATCTTAGGTATATCTACAAACATGTTTTGCAAGAGATTTATTTGGAAAGTCTCCGCGTTGTTTGCTTCCTTAACAAAATCAAGCTCATCTAGCAGTGTGTCCTTGAACTCCAAATAAAAGGAGTCTACATCCATGTAATTACTGATTTTGCTTCTGCGGTTAATCAGCCTAAGCGCATCCTTAAGAGCCTGTAGATCAATTTCAATAATATCCTCAATTCCAGGGCGAAGAACTTTTACTGCAACCTCTTCACCGGTCTTAAGCTGTGCTTTATATACTTGACCAAGAGATGCAGCAGCAACAGGAGTATGGTCAAAATTTTTAAACATTAAATGTGGCGCTGCACCCAGCTCTTGTTCTATTTGTTTTATGATTAGCTCTGTTGGCGCCGGTTTAACCGAGTCTTGCAGTTTAGATAGCTCAGAGAGATATTCAGGTGGAATGATGCCAATTTGGGCGCTAATGTATTGACCCAACTTAATAATTAATCCGCCCATTTCTGTTGCAGTATCAGTAAATACCTTGGCCTGTTTTGCAAAAAGCTTACTTTTCTTTTCTGCTCTTTTGTTGGCGTTTCGAAAGCGATTAGTTAGATTCAGCCACCATAATTGCACGCCAAAGCGCATGACCATGTTCATGATCTTGCGATAGCGCTTACTAGATTTTAAGCGACTTTTATCCACCATTACGCATCAGTTTTATCAGTCTTATCATCGTCTTCTGCAAATGGTGCTTTGTCGCTTTGTTGTGTTTCATCTTTATCAACAACCGAAGCATCCTTCGTCTCGTTCTCAGAGGGGTCATCTTTCATACTGAGTATTTCATTTGCCAATCTCTCAAGCTTTTTAGATTTCGACATAAAAAATTCTGCATATCGATCAAAGACATCTGCCTTTACCAGAGTTATTGAGTTGTTGTGGGGGTTGCTAAATACTACCAATTTATCACCACCACTGATATCCATCGAAACACGTGCTTCTGCCGGAATAACTATTTGTCCGCGCTCGCCAACAGTGGTAGTGCCAAGTATTTTGCCATGCATTGCTTTGTGTTTATTTGTGCCATCGTCATTACAGCCGTGCTTGTGTCCGTGTCCGTGTCCATGCATAAACATGATTAACCTCCAAGAGATGATAAAAGTCGTAGATAGACTATAACACTCAAATCATACTTTTCATACATAAAATATTGTGCACAACATTTTGTTACTTTAGTGTTTTTTAGAGAAATAAAGTTGAAGGTTATTCACCTTACACATCAACTTGCTTAGTGGGATAATTGACTCAAACGATACTGCTGTAAGCCCTTGGGTTGCTTAAGCGAGGAAAATGGGGAAGGAAAAATATGTGGCAATGCCCGAAATGTAAAAGAGAATTCAAAAATAAAAACCAGGACCACTATTGCGGTCAAACTCTAACTACTATTGACGAGTATATTAAAGATCAACCTGAAGAAGTAAGACCGGTGCTTGAAAAGATTCGAGCAACTATAAAAAAAGAAGCTCCGGAAGCTACAGAAAAAATATCATGGCGCATGCCAACATTTTGGCAAGGAGAGAATATTGTTCATTTTGCAGCTTTCAAAAAACATATTGGTATTTATCCCGGAGAGCTAGATCTCTTGCCTTTTAAGGAGAGATTGCTTGGCTATCATACCAGTAAAGGAGCCATACAGTTTCCTTTGGACAAACCAATAGATTATGAGCTAATCTCACAAATAACCAGATTTAGAGTTGGCGTAGTTAACAGCAAGAAAAAACCAAAGTGAATTATTTTAAAAGCCATAAAAACAGAAAGGTGCAATAGAGCATGAATAAAAGTACTTTTACCTTCCTTTCGCATGATAAGAGTACGCAGATCAGAGCAATAGTGTGGCAAAAGTCAAAAGAGCCGCGTGCGATAGTTCAGATAATTCATGGAGCCGCCGAGCATATAGAGCGTTATACAGATTTTGCAGAGTTTTTATGCGATGCCGGAATTGTTGTTTGCGGTGCCGACCATATTGGGCACGGAAAGAGCGTTTCTTCCAAAAAGCAACTGGGGCATATGCCGCTTAAAGACGGGCGTGAGATATTAATAGAAGATACACACAGTCTGTACCAAAAAATACACGAACAATATCCAACATTGCCATACATATTATTTGGACACTCGATGGGCAGTTTTATTCTGCGAGAGTATTTGACGCAGCACAGCCAAGAGGTTTTTGCAGCAATAATCTCCGGAACCGGGCAACAAAGCAAAGCGCTCTCAGTTGTAGGAGGAGCAGTTGCTAAAATAATCGCAAAACTAAAAGGCGCAGAAACCCGCAACGGTTTGCTTCATAATCTTGGTTTGGGGGCATACAGCAAGCAGATCCCTAACGCTCGAACTAAACTAGACTGGTTGAGCAACGACCCCAAGGTTGTAGATGAATATATAGCTGACGAAGAGTGTGGAATGAAATTCTCAGCCGGATCTTATGCAACACTAACAGATCTTACAGGCAAAATGGTAGAAGCAGACAGTGCTTCTAAGATAGCAAAAGAAATACCTTTATTGTTTATTGCGGGCGAAGATGATCCTGTTGGAGAAAAAGGCAGAGGGGTTTTAAAAGCAGTTGAGCAATATAAGCAAGCAGAAATTAAGAACATTACATGTAACATTTATCCCAACATGCGCCACGAAGTGCTTAATGAACTTGAGAAGCAGAAAGTTTATCAAGATATCTTACAGTGGATAGAACAATGTCTTACGACTGGCAAGTGATTACAAAAAAGATGTTGAAAACATTAATGTAGCTGCAAGGCACAACCCGACAATTAGCAGGGGATTGGTAAAAGCCATTGCATAAGGGCGAGGCCTAACCATCGTTGCAACGTTTGCCCAAGGCCCATCTTCTGCTTTGCTTACTATCGAGACAGGTGTTGGCTTCCCTTTTCGTAACTGCTCGCTAAGTCTTGTGAATCCGGGAAACACGGCAATAAGCCCGAGGGCTAATTGCATAAGCATTATGGCTATAGTCAAGTTGTCGCTCACATTAAAATACATGAGAGCCACAGATATCGCATTGTTCATCATGTGTAGCAAGATTGCCCACTTTATCGAGAACCGCATAGCGCAATAAGCAAGAATGAGGCCTATAAAAAAGGCAAAAATACTCTGTAAAAAGATAAGATGATAAACTCCAAAAAGTAACGAAGATACAACAATGGCAAAATTTTGCCCATATGGTTGCAACGCTCTCATCACGCCACCACGGAACATGATCTCTTCAACTATTGGACCGAGCAAAACAACATAAAGGATTCCGGGAGGATTCATTAGCTGCAAAAAGGGGTCGCTACCTCCATCAATACTGTAGCCAAAATACTCTAAGAGACCGTAAACAAATATCTGCCCGAGTGTAAAAAGAGCCTGTATGCCCAAAATTACGCAAACCATAATGAGTAGTTCGCGAGGGCGCATCTTTTCGCTTGTTTGAGTAAGATCGGTAGTTACAAGTCGTTTTCCTCTAACAATAAAAAAAGCAAGCGAGCCCAAAATTATGGCGACAATGCTCATAAGTCCAAGAAACCAGCCGGAATTACTATCAGCATCTGTGTCGACACTAAAACCGGGGGTATTGGAAAAAAGATCAAGAGAAGAAAGCATCGAAACAGTAAAAGTTCCTCCTAATAGCATGTCTCCCAGCATCATTACAAATACTGTTATGTTTTGGATCACATAAAAAAGTATCAACGCTAATGCGATCATCATTGCTGTTTTGCGAACCGCTTTTTTATAGCTAATAGCCGGAATAGATTTATTTACAGGAATAATACGTTGTTGAAATGACTGTGCTTGTAACCAAGGCTGATTATCGTTGGTAGCCTGAAAATATGATTCCTCAACCTCAACTTGGTGAGTGGGGCGTTGAGCAGCGTATGGATTATTATAAGTTCCCACCTGCTCTTGGTGTATATAGTATTCGACTGGTCGACGCCCTTGGCTTGGTCTATTAGAGTCGCTCATTCATTCTCCACATATTGTCTAATAAATGTTTATACCATCTACCTGTGGTTATCTTAAACCTCGCCTATGTTGTGGTCGTCAACACCATCAGCATTCTTGGTTTTGTTGCGTTTGCGAGATAATCGCCAAAAAACAAGAAATATTACAAAAAGTACAATTACCCCACCAATTATTGAGATTGTGATTACGTAATTGGTATTGGTATCAGGTGCCGGTCCACTGGTTGCTTGTTGTACCTCAAAAGGATCGGTGATGGTCACTTTGTCAAAAGGGTAAAAAATGGAGCTGTTGTACCTAAGACCGCTTACTCCATTTTCCAGCCACCAAACGACACTATTTTCAGGCGAAACAGTAAGGTTGTCAGCGGATCCGGAAACATACTCTGTTGCGCCTGATATGGTGTTCCAAACAGCAACGGCAGCAGTACCTTCAATCTTTGGGGTTCCGGAAAGTTGAGTGATTGCGCTATCGATCTCGCTGGAAGCAACACCATGAGCAGATGTGGCTGTAACTTCTGTAGCAAAATGAGCAAAAACAAAACCTCCGCTAATTGTAATGGTTGAATTTATGCCTTCACCGGATATTGCATAACCCTCACCTGCATATATAGTTCCACCGGTCATGATAAATTTTCCATAACATAAAACTGCTCCGACACCTTTTTCTGAACGGATGTCTCCACTTTCGATGGTCAGATCACCATTAGAGGCTACAGCAACACTGTTTCCGCTGATTTTAGTATTGCCGGAGACAGTCAGGTCTCCATTACCTTGAAAGACTACGGAACCTGCACCGGTATTAGTTACAGTGCAATCTGTCACTTCTACAGAACCGCCACCCGCAAAAAACAGTAAGGCTTCGCTCTCAATAACTTCGCCAGTATAATTAGCCTTCCAAATGACCTTTTTGCCTGCCGGGATTAAAAGTTTTAGATCTTTACCATTTGAGTTGTAAGCTTCCTGCCCACTGGTAATAACCGTTACTGTATCATTTGTTTGCAACTCGGTTTCGACAGTTGATTTGATTGCAACGGTATCGGCCATATCCTTTATATCCACTGTTGCTTCTACAGCATAACTTGGTGTGACCCCAACAAAAACAGCAACAGTAAAGACAAAAGCAAATACTACGCTAAATCTCGTAATCATATTTAGTAATCCTTCCCAGTTAAGTGGCAGCAGTTACTAGCAAAGCGCAAAGCACGAAACCATCGTATAAAGCCTAAGCCACCTAAATCTCCTTGTTGTTAGTGTTCAATGATACCGTATTCTTTGATGTTTAATGGTTGAGCTTGATTAAAGTGCCAAGCGCTCTGACATCTTAATAGATTGTAGATTTGACAAAAATATCTGTTGTCGTGTTACAAAGAAATATATGCTTCCTTAGGGAAAGCTAAAACAAACTGATCCACAATCTGACATTAAAGTATCAAATCGGCACTTCCTTAGAAAATGAAATCATGTCATGATATCTAAACATTCAAAGTTTGGAGAAAAATGAGCGCAAAAAGCATTCTACTTGCTGTTAATGATATTGAATTTCAATATGGAAATGTTTGTGTTTGGAATCATGTCAGCTTTGATTTAAACGAAGGAGAGATTGCATTTTTAGTTGGAGCAAACGGCTCCGGAAAATCAACATTGCTTCGCTGTCTTGCCGGCTGGACACCTGTTAAATCCGGATTAATTCTTCTAGAGGGCAACGTTTTTCCAAGCACAGACAGAGAGCAAAAAGCAAAAGTCACTTTTGTACCTGATGTACCGGCTTTTTATGACGACCTTACTGCCGAAGAACATATCGATTTTGTCTTGAAAGCCAACAGAAAATGGAACTTAAAGCCTGACGCGATAAGACTGCTTGAAGCTTTTGGTCTATATAAATATAGAGCACAGTTTCCCTCCTCTTATTCGCGAGGCATGCGCGTAAAGCTGGGAATAGTATTAGCGCTGTGTTTAAAATCAAAAGTATTGCTTTTAGATGAACCGTTTGGTCCTTTAGATGTGCAGACCTCACAAGTTTTGGAAAGAGAACTCATGGCTCTCTCGGCGGAGAAAACGGCAATTCTAATAAGTCACCATCAGCAAACCTTAAACATCGTTCCCAATAAAATACTCAACCTTTATGAAGAAAAGCTTGAGGTGTCTGATTCTTTTAAAGCAGCAACTGAAACAAGCGCAACGGTTGCGCGTCAAAACAGTCTTGACGAGCGCGCATGAACGACATAGCGCTTCTCATACAACTTAAACTAAGACACGCAAAAACAGTGTTTGTCATGGTTGCAGCCGGTTTGATTGGCTCAGATATTGTGGCAGAAAAAAACGCCGGTGAACGTATGTATCAAATATATGTTGCAGCGTTAGTTTTTGGTGCAGCAGCTTTACTTTGGCTTGCAGCTCTGGATTTTACTTCAACGGCATTTAGTAGCTTTGGTGTCTTGACCACGGCCACATTGTTTCAGGCAAGCCTTTTTATCTTTCCGATGATTTTTATAATTGGAGCTGTAAGCAATATTAGGTCATGTGCAATAAAACTAACTACACCGGATATTGCATATATCGCTTTCAGCCCCATCAAAACGAGCAGCTTGGTGATCAGTTCGGTTTTAGGACAATGCCTGGCTTATCTTTTGCCGTTGTTGCTAACGGGGTATATGTTTGGCGAGTGTTTGATAAGTGGGCTTGGTTTATCCGCTTATATTTCTAATACCTTAGTTGTTGCAATAGCAAGCTCATTGCTTTGCGTTATTTTGGTGTTCTGCTCTGTTTTGGCAAGCATGAATGTCGGGCTTTTACGCGTGATGATATTTTCGAAAGAAAACGCGAGTGGTCAGAGCGTAAAGAGTAGGCAGAGCGCGAAAAGTGGGCGATGCGTAAAAATACATCCGATATTAATCTACTTCATGGCATTCTTGCTTTTCGTGGTTATGGTTATTGGATTATCAATGTTAATAATCGGAGGAAGTTTAGCTAATGAAATTTTGATTGCCGGATTATTTTCAGAGCAGCTTTTTCCTCTTTGCTTAATATTGCTAGTTTGTTTAGCAATATTATTAGTGTTGCTTGTCTTTATGGCTAAGTATGTTTACGTGACCGATGTGATAGACAGAAATGCATTTTATGTGCAAACTTATACACTAAGATTGGGCTTGTTGTATGGTCTGGAAGGACTAAAGACAGTTCGCAGACAAAGACGCATAGCCGCCAGAGGACCAATATTTAAGCTTCCGATAAAAATTGGCAGTGCTGCTTTGATTTCGAGATCAGCAATATCACATTTACGTCAGTTTGAAGGAATACCGGGCATGTTATTGTGGGGTGCTTATGCTGCACCTCTTGCCGCTTTCTTGTTTTCAGGCGCCTCGCTTCCTGTAATCGACCTAGCAATGCTTCCGGCAGAAACAACAATAGACATGACTTCTGTGAAATTGTTTATGTGGGTTGTTTGGATAATGCTTGTCTTGGTAAATTCCGGTGGTTTAAAAGAGATGGCCAGACCGTTTAATGCTGATATGAAAAATATAGCAGTCCGCAACAGGCTTCCTTTCTCAACAACAAAAATATTTATGCTAGAAATCATGCCGTCGTTTTTATTAGTAAGTTTGATTTCACTTGCTGTGACAACCTTAATGTGGTCTGGCTTAGAGATATTGCCGTGGCTACTAATATATAGCGTGTTGTTAAATATCATCTTGGTTCTTTGTGCGGCATTAGATGGGCTAAAAATGGTCGGTTTGCAACGCGCTTACAGCTATGAACTAACGCTAATAGTTTCCATCTTGGTATTGTTCATAGTGTCACTTGCAGGATCACTGCTAATTACACTAGCAGGTCTTATATTTTGTATCATTACCCTGGTACTTCTTATGCAATCCAGCGCGAACTAGTTAACAATTAAAAACAACGTTCATCCGGACGAACGTTGCACGATAATCATGTAAAAAGCAGTGCAACATTAATGCTTTTTAGACTTTCATCCGGACGAACCGCAATCTTTTTAGAAAAATTACATAAATCTGCATAAAGACTCCGTTCATACAGATAAACCGCCATTTTCTTGATACAAATATAAATATGTGCTGTTTATAATCATGGTAATAAGCCAGCTTGGGATATCACGTTTAAATAAATAAATTGGTTTCTACAAAGAAACTGGAGGCAATAAGATGAAGGTCAACTGGGCTCACACCAAACAAGAGCTGAGTGCTTTGAGCAAAACTTTCCGCATCGTTTTAACAATCGCTCTGGCACTCTCGATGCTTTCCATTCCGGTATCTTTGGCACATGCCGAAGGAACAACAAACGGTTTGACCGGTATAAGCTCACAAGCAGAGTTGCAAGCAGCGATTAATGATGTGACGGCAGATGGTGTTGTCACTCTCACCCAAAACATTGAAATAAGTGGTGAGCCGATAACTATCCCCAACAAGACATTTACTATCAATGGAAGTGGTTATGACCTAACTCTTGGTGAGGGATACAACGGTTTTCATATGAAAACGGTTGAGCTGGATTGGTCTACTGTAACCTTTAACAATTTAAACTTCCTAGGGCACAATACCGATGAAGTAACTGCTGAGAACTACTCACAACGAGCAGTGGGTGGTGGCCTTGTAGCCTATGGCGATTATATGATGGTAAAAGGTGACAACTACTATACTCCAAGCGGAAACCTTAATTTTAATAACTGCACCTTTATCGGCAATCATCAGATCAAATATAGCTTAAATGGCTACACAAAAGGATATGGTGGCGCACTTGAGATAAAGAACATCATAACCACAGTAAACAACAGCACATTTACAAATAACTCAAGTACCGATGGAGGAGCTATAGCATATAGCGGCCCGCTTTATGTAAACAACAGTATTTTTAGCGGAAACTATGCAACAACCTATGGTGGAGCTTTAGTGGCAGCTCTTGGTGCGAATGAAGCTTCCCGCGCTGTTGTAACAGGCAGCCGGTTCATCAACAATAAAGCAGCATATGGTGGAGTGTTTTCCGGCGGAAAGGCGTCCGGCAGTAATAGTTTTTATGGAACAGATAGTTTGTTTAAGGAAAACCAGGCAACCGTAGACGGTGGTGTATTGTGGAACTATTCTGATGGACAATATACCGTAACGAGATGCGATTTCATCAATAACTATGCCAAAAAACAAGGTGGCGTAATGAAAGCCATGGGTCTTATCTCTGTTGACTGTAATTATGAGGGCAATGAAGCCGAAGGTAGTGGTGGAGCAATATATCACTATATCGGTCCGTCAAAACCACTTCAGATCTCCGGTGGCAGCTTTACCAACAACTCATCAGGGGCTAACGGTGGTGCCATCAGCACCAATTTTATCAACTTCAACCCAACCGATGCTGCATCCACCGAACGTCCGCCTTTCGTAGTAATTGATGGCACAAAGTTCTCCGGCAATAAAGCTGCCATTGGTTATGCGTATATAGATTTTGAAAATGCATTAACCCCAAAGATATTTGCTGCATCTATGGCTTCAGATTATTATCAAAACTTGATTAAGGAGTATTACAACAAAAATATCACCAACGTAAATACTTGGTCTGCTGCTCCAACCAAGCTAGGTGAGTCTCAACACATTTACAACAATTATGACATTGCAACTTTTAGAAATTATATTTTGGTTTTAAGTCCTACTGATGCTGAAGTTACCTGGAGTGACGGCGGCGCATGGTCGGGAACCAGTGTTTATCAGCGTCAATTTGTATCCTATGGTAGCGTTACTTTAGATGAGCTTTTTAACGCAAACAACGCACATGTACAGCGCGACGGTTATGTATTAGCCGGTTGGAGAAACAACCAGAGTTCAGTTCAGGGCTACTCCGCAGAAAAAGAATTATGGCTTGATAAGGATTACTACTTGCGCGGCACGATTGTTATTCAGCCGGTCTGGGCAGAGCTCTTTGACGTTACGTTTGAGCCAAACGGAGGAAACGACGTTGATCCTAAGGAAAAACAATTGATGAGCCCAAGCAACCGACAAAAGAAGACTATAAGTTTGTTGCATGGTACACAGATGAAGACCTTACAACAAGATGGGATTTTTCCAAAGATGTAATGACTGCTGATATGACACTATATGCAAAATGGGAAGAAATTCCGATTGAAACTGAACCGGAAGAGCCTAAAGATCCTGAAGAACCAGTAAAGCCCGAAGAACCTAAAGAACCCGAAGAACCTAAAGAGCCAACAAAGCCACTTGAGCCCGAAGAGCCTGTTGTTCCGGTCATGCCTGAAAGCCCAACTGAGCCAACGCCTCCGGGTGAGCAACCTGTCAAAACAGATGAACCGGTAGATCCCACTGTGCCGATTGCCCCTGCTGTAGAAAAGGATACCCCGGTAGTTTTGCCCGGTGGCGAAGATGTAGCAAGTATAACAATTGAGCAAGAAGAGCCAGTGACTATAACCATTAACCCACCGGCGAACGTAACCGT
>QMCD01002977.1_pt2 | contig 12359 bp, 9 predicted proteins | sample 1821841 | NCBI WGS metagenome assembly QMCD01 (sample SAMN01991225, study PRJNA193472) | Termite gut metagenome, whole genome shotgun sequencing project. | isolation source: worker | host: Macrotermes natalensis | reverse complement strand
GGCGAGGTGATCGCCGCCCATCCCGAACTGGGCAGGGCCTACCCCTACGTCATGTCGCGGTTGGAGGCGGCCACGAAGATCAACAGCCGCGTGTCGCTGCAAACGACGCTGGCGGTGGACTACGAGAACAACAACCTGTCGCTCTACGCCTCGTCGTGGCAATACAGCCTGATGTTCGGGCTGGCCTTCCACCTGCACGGACGGGAGTTGTAAGGGAGCCGCCGACCATGCGGCGGAACATGACGAAAAGACCGGATTGCTTCCCGCGGGTGACTTGCAATGTTTCTCCGACGGGCGCAGACGGGGAGAGGGTGGATCTCGCGCGGGAGATAAAAAGGCGACGGAGGTGCTGCTGCTGCCGGATTGCTTCGCCACAGGGCGCCTCGCCATGGCGAGGCTATCCCACAAGTGAGGGATGCGGGGGGGGGGCAAAATCCTACTTTTACGGGATTGATAAATCGCAGTGAACGATAGACCTTTGTATCTTGAATCCGCGCATACCGAATACAGTCCCTGCCCGTTCGGGATGGCAGTGCCGATGGATTCGGACGGCGGCAAATATGGCAGCATACCACAAGAGAGATAAAGGCCGGACAATGCAATAACGGCGGTACGGGTGGCGGCAAATATGGCGGCATACCGCAAGAGAGATAAAGGCCGGACAATGTAACAACGGCGGTACGGGTGGCGGCACCTGCTCAACCCCTCCTTACAAGGTGAAGCCCCGTCCGCTGCCGCCGAACCGAAAGAGTAACGAGGCGCAGGGCGGTACGCAAAGTTTAAGGTCAGTAATTTTGCAAAACATTTCTTCATCGGGAATGCCGTCCGCCCTCTTTTTAAGACGACAATGCACACACGATGCAAGAGAGAGTAAACACAGGGTCGAGCCGCTTTTCCACGCTCGAAGGATACGGACAGGCCGCAGACTTTTTCCTCAACACGGGAAAGGAGCGCGTGTTCGCCCGGGGTGCGTGTTTTTTGCGCGAGGGGCGGACAACCGACATGACCGGCTATGTGGCCGAAGGAGGTTTCCGCCATTTGGCGAAGAGATCGGAGTGCGGTGAAAAGATTATCGGTTACAGTTTCGTGGGCGATTTCATCCAAGCCATACCCCGGTCGCCGGGCGGCGTGTCGGCGGTGTCGATACAGGCCGTCCGCAAGAGTACGGTGTACATGTTGCGCAGCGAGGATGCACTCTACACCCACACGCCGGAGTTCCGGCTGCGCATGGCCGAGATTACGCTCGGCGATATGTTCGGTCTGCTGCTGGCACACAGCGGAACAGCCGGGGAGCGATACCGTGCACTGTTGGATTACCGACCCGACATCGTGAACGAGGTTTCGCTCAAAGAGATCGCGTCGCTGTTGGGCATGACGCCGGAGACGCTGAGCAGAATACGAAAAAAATTAGCCATGACCACTTGAGGTGCGGGGCGGGCGGTAACATTAAGTTTGGGTTGATAATAAATGTAAAAAATTTTCATAATTCCGCCCGCCTTCCCCACCGCTCGAAGTTTAATTTATTGAAAATAACGATATGACCGACCATTCCGAAAACAAACTGCCGAAGTAAAACGGCGCGCGGGGGACACATATCAAAAAGTTTGGGCGATTAATTGAGTTTGCAACCCCGCCGCCGTTCTTCGAGACAGCTCGATGAGACGATTCTATTTACCAAAAATCAGCGCACGGCCACGAGTGGTGTTTAAAAAAAATGATTTTCAGCTTATCAATGAAAAAATACATTAGTGTCACCATATTGTCCGTTGCCTGTGTTGCGGCTTATTTTATGGAACCAACCGGTGGGTTGGCGTGTATGTGTGCAACCGTTCTTTTGAGTTTCGCAATTACGTATCGGACATTGGAGAACATTATCGTTGTCTCGTACCGAAAAAAACTGTTCGACATGCCGCACGAACGCCGCGTACACACCGTCCCGACTCCCCGGACAGGTGGATTTGCGTTCCCTCCGGCCATCCTTATGTCCGTCATACCGGTGATGTCGCTGCACTCCGTTCTCGCCTCGTCATATTCGCCCGATAGCAGCTACGTCGTACTGATATGCCCGTTGATGCTTCTCTACGTTACGGGGATGATAGACGACATGATAGGAGTCAGGTTCCATAATAAACTCTTTGTGCAGATAATCTCGGCCATAGCAGTGATCTGCTCGGGCCTTTGGATAGATAACTTTTACGGATTGATGAACATTCATGCACTGCCCCCATGGGCCGGCATGCCTGTCACCGTGATATTCATCGTCGCGATAATCAACGCCATGAATATGATAGACGGGATAGACGGGCTGGCCGCCGTATTGAGCATGGTCGCGACGGCGATATTCGGCGTGCGCTATTTCATTACGGGCGATTACCTCTCTGCCGCCATAGCGTTTTCCACCACGGGTGCGCTCGTTCCGTTCCTGTATGTAAATATGCAGGGACTGGGGCCGGGTAAGCGAAAACTATTCATGGGAGACACGGGGTCGCAGACATTGGGATTCATCATAGGAGTACTCGCCGTGGGACAAATAATGGACGCCTCCTCCATTCCTGCAAAACAGAACTTTATTCTCGCCCTCTCTCCATTGCTGATACCCGTATTGGACATGATCCACGTAGTTATTTCCCGTTTGGTCGGAGGCAAAAAAATTTGGGAACCCGACCGAACGCACATACATCACAGATTAATGCAAAAAGGCTTCTCGCCCGTACAGACGGTCGTGGTCATAGGGTGTCTCGCGACATTTTTCACGGTCGGCAACGTGCTAATAGCGCCATATATAAATGTGACGCTGGTTTTTGCGCTGAATGTAGCGGTGTGGTGCGTGTTCAACAGTAAATTGCTGCGAAAAAAATCGAAAGTTTTCGATACGCGGGACGGGCAAAGCGAAACTGGTTTTGGTTTGCCGCCGCGGGAAAACGACGGAATAAATCCAACTAAATATCAATAAATTATGAGAAAACTTATTATCACAGCCATGATGGCGGTATCGGTTCAGGGTGTGTTTGCCCAAAACCGGGAAAGGGAACTTGTGAGTACAAACAATTTTTCCGACAACCTGTTCGTCTCGTTCGGAGGCGGACTCAATCTCTATGCGGACGGCGCCATCGGCAAAGGCCCCGGGATGGCTCCGGCTCTCGATTTGAGCCTGGGAAAATGGCTTACCCCGGTTTCGGGTGTACGCTTGGGATGGGCCGGTGTGTCGGCAAAACACTGGGGCGGAAGCAAAAGCGACAAATTTCCGCTCAACACAGTCCACGCCGACTACCTGTGGAACGCTTCGGCCACCATTTGGGGCTATCGTTCGGAGCGCTTGTGGTCGTTCATTCCGTTTGCCGGCCCGGGCGTGGCTTTCGGCGCACCTGCCGGGAAGACTCATATCCGGTTTGCTGTCGCCGGCGGGTTGCTCAACAAGGTGAGACTGTCCAAGTCGCTGGACGCCAACCTTGAACTGCGTGCCGTTATGGCGCCCAACCGGTTCGATACCGTCGGCGGCGGAAAGATCACGGGACGGACAGTCGGCTCAATCACCGTGGGACTGAGCTATAAGTTGGGCGCAAACAGATTCTATTGGTGATGAGGGGCCGTGTGTTGTTGCTGCCGATGTTGTTGACGTTGGTCGTAGCGCTGACCCAGTCGTGCGCATCCACAAAACGTATCGTCTATTTCCAGGGTATGCCCACAGACTATACCGGTACCATGCCCAAATCGCGTCCCATCACGGTGCAACCGGAGGATAAACTCTCCATCCTGGTTAACAGTAAAGACCCGGAACTTGCAGCCCTTTTCAATCTGCCGGTCGTGTCCCGCTATTTGAGCGCGAACAACAGCACTACCGGCAACAGTGTGCAGGGAACGGTGTCGGGATACACCGTAAATTCCGAAGGGGATATAGATTTCCCCATTCTCGGCAAGGTGTATATCGCAGGAATGAACCGCGAGGAGATAAGCAGCCATATCAAGAACGAATTGATAAGGCAAAATCTCGTCAAAGACCCTGTCGTGACGGTAGAGTTCATAAATCTGACGGTGTCGGTGCTGGGCGAAGTGGTCAAGCCCGGACGATACAACATCGACAGGGACAGACTGACCCTGCTCGAAGCTATCGGCATGGCGGGTGACATGAGCATTTTCGGGAGGCGCGACAACGTGACCGTGATGCGCAAGGAGAACGGGAAGGAGCGTTTTTACAGGGTGGACATCAGTTCGGCGCAATCCCTCTATGAGTCGCCGGTGTATTACCTCTGCCAAAACGACGTGATATACGTCGAACCCAACAAGATGAGGAGGAGGCAATCGACGGTCAACGGCAACAATGTCCGCTCGGCCTCTTTTTGGATGTCGCTGGCCTCGTTTATCACCTCTGTCACCGTATTGTTTGTGAAATAGTATAAACCCCTGCATAATAAGAGATGGCATCTTCGAACGAAAGGAATACAAAATCCGATTTTCTCGTCGTCAAAGAGTTGGCGGGCCTCCTCCTGTCGAAATGGTACTGGTTCGTGATCTCGGTGGCGGCGGCGGTGTTTATGGCTTTGGCCTACATCGAGATTACTCCCGACATGTATGAACGAAAGGTGTCGGTGCTGATCAAGGAGGACACCAAAGGTGAATCGCTGAACTCGAACGTGAGCAACCTCGCCGACCTGGGGCTGTTTACGAGCAACACCAACGTCAACAACGAAATCGTATCGTTCCGCGCGCTGTCGCTGATGTCGGAAGTGGTGGAGAGGCTAAAACTCGATGTCGATTACACGATATCCGGACGGTTTCACGATGAGCTTATCTACGGGACGGCGTTGCCGGTCGATGTGTGGTTCGAGGCGGCAAGCCCGACCGAGGGGAGACAGAATGTATTTGTGATAGACCTGTTAGGCGGCGGAGGCGTCAGGCTCTCGGACTTCAATGTGGAGGGTGTGGAGTACGATAACCCGCTCTACGTGGAGGGAAGACTCCTGGACACGCTGGTAACCCCGGCGGGCCGTGTGGTAGTCGCCCCGACGAGGTTCTACGACGGCAAGTGGGAACAACCCATCGGCGTCAGGCGCTACAACCCCATGTCGGTAACGCGCCGTTACAGCAAGAACCTGAGCGCGGGATTGAACGGCAAGGAGACGACTATCATAGACATCTCCCTGCACGACATTTCGGCCCGCAGGGCGGAGGAGGTGCTGAACACACTAATCACAACCTACAACTACAACTGGGTGGAGGACAAGAACCGCATAGCCGTCAATACCTCCCACTTCATAAACGAACGCCTCAAAATCATCGAGCAGGAGTTGGGCGACGTGGACCAGGATATCGCCTCGTTCAAGAGCACCAATCTAATGCCCGACGTCGCCGCTGTGTCGGCCATGTACATGGCCCGTTCAAAAGAGGTGGACGATCAGTTGCAGTCGTTGAACAACAGTATGGGGGCGGCGCGGTTTATCCTTAGCTACGTCGCCGATAACGGCAGGGGGAATCAACTGCTGCCTTCAAGCTCGGGGATAGAGAGCGCAGCCATCGAGAGACAGATATCGGAGTATAACACGGTGCAACTCAGGCGCAACGATCTTGTGGCGAACAGCAGTGAGCAGAATCCTTTGGTGGTCGATATGGATTTTTCGCTCGTGGCGATGAGACAGGCTATCGTAACCTCCGTCGAAAACTATATAACGACTCTTAACCAGCAGATAGAAAGTCTGCGAACCCTCGCAAAGCAAACCACCTCGCATATTTCGGAAAATCCCTCGCAAGCCCAAGCCCTTCTTTCCGTCGAGCGTCAGCAGAAGGTGAAAGAGGCCCTGTACCTGTTCCTGTTGCAGAAACGCGAAGAGAATGAGCTGTCGCAAACCTTCGCTGCCGACAACACCCGCATTGTGCAGCCGCCCGTCGGAGATGAGAAGCCTGTGGCGCCGATGAAGAGGAATATCCTGTTGGCCGCCTTCGTACTCGGGCTGCTCGTTCCGGCGGGTGCGATCTATCTGAGGGAGGCGCTCAATACGACCGTGCGCGGTCGCAAGGATATGGAGGATGTTTCGGTACCGCTGATCGGTGAGATTCCGCTGCTGAAAGGCAGGTCGCGACACCGCAAACAGCACTTCCGCATCGAGAACGTGGTGACGGAGGGCAAACGCGACGCGGTGAACGAGGCGTTCCGCGTGCTGCGTACCAACCTCGAATTTATCACAGGGCGGAGCGAGGGGGCGAGCGTGATCACCGTCACGTCGTTCAACCCGAATAGCGGAAAGAGCTTCTTGGCGTACAACATCGGTGCCAGCCTTGCCATCAAAGGGAAACAGGTGTTGCTCATAGACGGCGACATGCGCCACGCCACGCTCTCGAAAGTAGCCGGCTCGCTCCCGGCGGGGTTGAGCACACTGCTCAACGGCAGTACGGACGTCGCGGACTGTATCGTGGAGATAGACAGGGGTTTATACGTGTTGCCCGTGGGCATCATTCCGCCCAACCCGACGGAACTATTGGAAAGTGAACGTCTTGCAGGGGTGATCGGGCAGTTGCGGGGGATCTACGACTATATTCTGATCGACTGTCCGCCAGTGGATATCGTGGCCGACATGCAGATAATAGAGAAACATGTCGACAGGACGATTTTCGTGGTGAGAGCCGGGATGCTCGAAAGGGCGCTACTCGGCGATTTGGAAAATTTCTACACCGGCAAGCGGTTCAAGAATCTTGTCGCGGTACTCAACGCGACTCCCGGTACCGGGGGGAGGAGGTATGGCTATCGCAACGGGTACCACAACTACTATGAACAGTAGGTGATAAATTCGACAAAGCCCGACACAGACGCAAACACAGATACGGACTGACGCAGACATGGACACAGACGCAAACGCGGATACGGACTGACGAAGACACGGATACGGACGCAAACGCGGATACGGACTGACGAAGACAGGACACAAACGCAAACACAAACGCAAACGCAAACGCAAACGATTTGAACGCGATACACTGCTTTCCCAACATATTCCGCCGGCGGCAGCCCGCTCCGGGCGGTAGATTTTTCGAAGGATTCACCGACTGGCATTCGCATATTCTGCCGGGTGTGGACGACGGAGTGCAGACGATGGAGGAGGCGCTGGAGGTTTTGGAGGAGTACGACCGTCTGGGTGTGGCGCACGTGTGGCTCACCCCCCACGTGATGGAGGATATTCCCAACACTACCGCCGCGCTCCGGGCGCGTTTCGCCGAACTTCGTGAAGCCCGGCAGGAGCGGATCGAGGCGCAAGAGGGGGCGAGGAGGGGCCACGTGACGCTGCACCTGGGGGCCGAATATATGCTCGACAACCTTTTTGAGGAGCGACTTGCGGCGGGAGACCTGCTGCCCGTAGGGGCAGGGGGGCAGGGCGACCATTTGTTGGTCGAGACCTCGTGCGTCACCCCGCCGATGGATTTGCACGGAGCGCTGGAGCGGATTCGTTCGAGAGGTTTCCACCCCCTGCTCGCCCACCCCGAACGATATATATATATGGAACACGACGACTATGCGGGGCTTGTCTCCCGCGGGGTGAAACTGCAACTCAATCTGGGGTCGTCCGCCGGAATGTACGGCGTCGTCGCGAAACGGAAAGCCCACCGGCTGCTCCGGGAGGGGATGTACTCTTTCGCCGGTACCGATCTGCACCGCGAGGGGCGGCTCAAAAACCTGAAGAATTATACAACCCGTTTGCTCGATTAAAATGACCGCTTACGACAATACAGAAGGCGGCAATCGGCGGATCGCCAAAAACACCATGATGCTATACGTGCGTCTGATGCTCGTCATGGGGGTTAGTCTGTATACTTCGCGGGTGGTGCTGAATTTATTGGGTGTAGAGGATTTCGGGATATACAACGTCGTCGGGGGTGCGGTAGCGATGTTCTCATTTCTCAGTTCATCCATTACGATCGCCACCCAGCGATTCCTCTCATACGAATTGGGGCGCGGCGCGGAGGGAGATGTCGGCAAAGTGTTCAGTATGAGCTTGAACATACATTGCGTAATTGCGTTGCCGGCATTGATACTGGTCGAGGCGGTCGGCCTGTGGCTGCTTGATCATAAATTGAATATTCCGGTCGACAGGATTGCCGCCGCGAGGATAGTGTTTCATTGTTCGGTGGCGGTATTTATCATCAAGTTCGTCACCCTCCCGTATACCTCGTTGATAATCGCCCACGAGAGGATGGGCATCTACGCCTGGATCGGGGTGATCGATGTCGCGGTACAGCTTTTAGCCGTGTGGATTCTGCAATATTCGGGATGCGACAGGCTGATAATGTACGCCGTAGCCATGTTGACGGTATGTGTTGCCGTGCGGTCGACCTACATTATCTATTGCAGACACATATTTGCCGAAAGCCGTTACCGGTTTGTTTGGGAAAAGCGGCTGTTCGGCGACATGTTCCGACACTCGAACTGGATGATTTTGGGGACAACCACCAATGTTCTCAGCACCCAGGGGGTCAATATTCTGATGAACACCTTCTTCGATGTTACGGTTAACGCAGCACGCGGAATCGCTTATCAGGTGTATGTGGCAGCATCGGCGTTCGTGACGAATTTCATGGTGGCAGTCCAGCCACAGATCATTAAACAGTGGGCGCAGGGTGAAAGGGAGAGTATGAACAGGTTGATCTTCGCTTCATCGCGGTTCTCTTTCTTTTTGGTTTTTATTCTTGTGCTACCGGTTGTTCTGGAGGCCGAAGTGATTATGAGGCTGTGGTTGAAAACGCCTCCCGACGGTGCGGTGCTTTTCACACGGCTGCTGGTGGCCGACCTGTTGTTCTCGTCGCTCTTCACCCCCATCGCCACGTTGTCGCAGGCTTCGGGCAGGATCGGGCTGTATCAAGGTGTGATCGCCTTCGGATTTTTGTCGGTCTTTTTAATCACCTGGCTGCTTTATGGATCGGGGGCTCCGGCGTGGTCGACTTTTGTGGTTTTGATCTCCGTCTCCTGCGTGACGCTTTTTGCGCGACTTCGGGTGTTGCGGCGGATCGTCGGTTTTCCGGTTCGCGGGTATTGTGTGAATGTGTTGTCGAGGATTTTCCGTGTAGCGGTTTTGGCGATACCGCTTCCCTTGATTTTGCGATTCACCCGGACCTCTTTTTACATCGCGTTCACCGCGGTAGCGGTCTCGTCGGTTGTGGCGTCGCTGTCGATTATATGGGTTGTGGGGATGGAGGCGACAGAAAAGCGGGTTGCGGTGGAGAAAGCAGCTGCAATGAAAGAACAAATTAAACGAATATTATCCCAAAGGGTATGAAAATTTCGGGATTGAGAAAAGAGAGCCGCGGCGATCAAGTCGCTCTGGTCGCAGACGTGGAGAGCGCGAGGTTCGGAACCGACATAATTTGGGTGAGTGTTCCGAAGGAGTACGAATCGTGGCTTTGCACCGAACGTTACGACGGCTTTTTGGCGGCACTGCTATATCCGGCGATGGCGTACCACGAAGCTATCGAGATCGAGGGCGTGGTTTCCAAAAGGTTGTTGCGCAATATCAATCGTTCCATCCGGCATATTTTATTGTCCTACGACAAACATTTGCACCCGATCACCGTCACTGTCGGCGAGGTCTCGGGCGAACCGATCCCCTCCGCCGCCCATACAGGCACCGGCTTCAGCGGCGGGGTCGACAGCTTTTCCACGATTTACGACAATTATGTCAACGAAACCGATCCCGCCTACCGGATAGACACCTTGCTGTGCATCAATGTCGGTATGTACGGTGCATACAACGTTGTAACCCGACGGGGTTACGATGACAAGGAGGTGTTCAGGCGAGCATCGGCGCCTCTCAAACAATACGCCGATTCGGTGGGTTTGCCTTTCTTGACGGTCGATTCCAATTTCCACCGCTACAACGACGAATGGGGATTCCAACGTGTCTTCCCTCTGGTGTTGGCAGCCGGGGTATTGAGTCTGCAAGCGGGGTTGGTTAAATATTATCTGGCATCGGCAGGCCTCGATTACAACATGTGGATAGATACGGCTTCAACATATCGAAGATACGATATGGGAGGGTTCGGAGACCCCGTTATTCCGCATTTGCTCTCGACGGAGACGACGGAGTTAATTTCCGACGGTATGCAGCACACCCGGATTCGAAAGACTCTCAACATTGCCGAATATCTTCCCACACGGCAATTCCTCGATGTCTGCGGCGGAGACAAACGGCACAAGACCAACTGCGGTATTTGCTCAAAATGTATGAGGGTAGGGTTGACCCTGGACTCTGTGGGCAAACTTGAAGATTACCGGGATGTCTTCGATATCGAACGTTTCCGCAAAAAGCGGTTCAGCCTCAAATGCGAGGCGGTACTCCTCCGCAGATCCGACCCTTTTCTGCGCGATCTGGTCGATTTCGGCAAGGCTCACGGGCAGAGGTATCCGTGGTGGCCGATCGCCTTTGTTCGCACTCTGTTTTCTCCATCGAATACCATGAAGCGATTTGTGGCGCATCGCCTCCTCAACGAGACACAATACGATAAAGCATTGACCATATATAAGAAACTGCGATATGGCTATCGACGAAAAGGGAAGTAACCCCTGTTCCGGTTGCGGAATGTGTGCGGTTGCGTGCGCGCACGGGGCCATCCTGTTCGGATTGGACGGGGACGGTTTCCTGCGTCCGACGGTCGACGAGGCGAAGTGTACCGATTGCGGTGTATGCAAGAGGGTTTGCTACAAGTATCTGGAGCCGAAACAACCGTTCGAGAACGTCTTCAAAGACAAACCGGTGTACGGAGCCAGGAGCCGGGAGATCGAAACAGTCAAGGCTTCGAGCAGCGGCGGCGTGGGACATGAGTTCACCACCCTGTTCTTCAAACGCGGCTGGAAAGTGTGCGGCTGTGTTTTCGACGCTCCCGCCGACAAGTGTAAACACATTATCGCCGAAGACACGGCGGATCTGGAAGCGATCCGCACATCGAAATATCTGCAAAGCAACACGGTCGACGCTTTCGGGCGATTCAAAAAAGGCGAGAGGTATCTGGTCGTGGGAACTCCATGCCAAATATATGGTCTGCGCCGATGGGTGGAGATGAAACGGTGGGAAGATAGTTTCATTTTGGTCGATTTCTTCTGCCACGGTACGCCGAGCCGCAATCTGTGGGGGAAATATAAAGATTATCTTAACACTGTCCACGGACTCGAAAAATCGCTCGCCCACGTAAATTTTCGGAAAAAAAACCAAAAATCGAAATGGCATGGAAATGCAAGTTATATCAGCGATTCCACCGGCAGGAAGTACGAATGCAACAAGTCTTTCTCAAACGACCTGTTTTTTCGCTTTTTTCTCAACAACTCCTGCCTCACCGAATCCTGTTACGGATGCAAACTGCGCCTCGACCACTGCGCAGCCGATATTCGCATCGCCGATTTTTGGGGTCCCAAATACGCCTCCAACGAATGGGGTGTAAGTTTGGTGATAACCAACACCGAAAGAGGAGAGCGGGCTTTCGAGGAGATACGACCGTCTCTCGTCGTCGAGCCATGCACATTTGCCGATCTGCAAAAATCGCAGGGCAAACGGTTTTTCGCGACGAACAAAAAACGCGAAGCCGTCTTGAACGAACTGCGGAGCGATAATTCGCTGGAACAAATTTACCGTAAATACTTCCGAACGGATGGAAACCCGATATACAGATTGGCAAGAAGAGCGGTCGGGAAGTTAAAGTCTTCGATACAATTATGAAACTATGGAAAACCGCAAAAAAATTGGGATACTGACACATCCGCTGACAGTCAGTTACGGCGGGATACTCCAGGCTTACGCCTTGCAGAGGGCGCTGCGCGGTATGGGCTATGATGTGCGGACGGTGGCTCTTACCACCACAAGCCCGAGGTACAGGCAGTTTCTGAAGCGCATTCTTCTTCCGTTGTGGTGGATGATCCGTCCCGGCAGTTACCCGACCGCAAGGCGCAAGAACATGGCCCGCCGCGTGCATACCGAACGGTTTATCAGTGACAACATACGGATGACCGTGCCGGTTCGCGGAGTCTTCGAAGCAAAGTTGCTCGAGCCTTACGGATTCGATGCCTGGGTGGTGGGCAGCGACCAGTGCTGGAGGGCCGCATACGCTCCCGATCCGAGATTCTATTTCAGGGGGTTTGTGCCGGAAGAGAGTCCCGCCCGCCGCATCGCGTATGCGGTTTCGGTCGGAAAGGAGACCTGGGATTACAATCCGCGGCAAACTGCGCTGTGCGCCTTGCTGGCCAGCAGGTTCGATGCGGTTTCGGTGAGGGAATCCTCTGCGATCGCCCTTTGCCGCGAGCATTTGGGCGTGGAGGCCGAGCACGTGATCGACCCGACGATGCTGCTTCCCGCCGGAGAGTACCGGCGGCTGGCCGACGAGGAGGGCATCGC
>QMCD01001933.1_pt1 | contig 12363 bp, 10 predicted proteins | sample 1821841 | NCBI WGS metagenome assembly QMCD01 (sample SAMN01991225, study PRJNA193472) | Termite gut metagenome, whole genome shotgun sequencing project. | isolation source: worker | host: Macrotermes natalensis | reverse complement strand
CCGTCACTGTAGCGTCTGATCCTCCCAAGCCCGTCATATTCCCAACCTTCCCTTATCGTCTCTTCTCCTGCTTCCACACTCCGGCTGGTCACATAGCCACGGTAGTCATATCCATACTTCTCTATCCCTCTCTCTCCCTGTTGACTCTCGATAAGTTGATTCGCATTGTTATACACTCCGCGGAATACTGCCACTCCCCCTATCCGTATCTGGGTGCAGTTTCCTCTCGTATCATACACCCATTCCGTTATCACTCCGTCTCGGTCGGTGTACTTTGTCTGCTGGTCCTTCACGTTCCATACCCATCTCTCCCGGCTCCCGTCACTGTACGCCTTCTCTCTTACATTCCCACGACTGTCATACACGTACTGGATCACCGCTCCGTTCACCGTTTCTCTTGTCATCTGTCCCAGCTCGTTGTACTGGAACTCCTTCAAACTCCCGTCACCATGTGCTTCCTTCACCGTCCGGTGATTCCCGTCATACCAATACTCGCTTTTCACTCCGCTGTGGTTCGTGTATACCGTCATTTTCTGCGCTAGGTAGTAATCAAACCGCTCTGATGCTCCCTCTTCGTGCTTCGTCGCACTCACCAGTTTTGTTCCGCCAGCTCCGTCATAGCCATACATTAACTCTATATAACTCTCATCTGGTTTCACTATCCGCTTTAACCGGCCTTCCTCATACGTATACCTTCCCGTGTCTCCCTCCGTATCCGTCACACTCGTCAGCGCCGATCCCGTATACCCGTAGTACACACTCTGTCCCTCGGGCCCCGTGATATTGCTGATCCTGCCGCTTGTGTAACTCACCGTATACTCACTCCCATGCGGTCCAACTATTCGCCGTATCTTCTGATTTTCATCCCTTACTATTGTCGTTTCCTTCTCGTCAAGGCTTACCACTTTCTCTAGTAACCCGCTCCCGTTGTAATGCCATTGTTCCCCGCCTCTCCGGTATTCAATGAATCCCGCGATGCTCTCCGCTCCGCCTCCGTTCTTGCTCTCAAGACGCCGGTACTGCGCCATACCCGCGTTTCCAGGAAGCCACTTCCCATCTCCTTGATACTTATACACAATCGGATTTCCGCTCTCATCCACAAGCGTAAGGTGCTCGTTCCCCACTCCTTCATACGCACTCGGTGTCCCGTTGTACAGCACATACCCGTTGAGCCCGTGCAAGTAAGCCCCCCGGTCACGTATCGCTTTCAGTGCGTCCGCCTCTCCCTTCACTTGTTCGTACCATGCAAACACTTCTTCCGCTATCTCGGGTATTTCCCAATCTTCGGGGCTTAAGACATTGATATTCGTGAAGTGTTGATAAAGGTTATTGGCACTCGATTCCAAGTCCTTTATCACCTGTTCCTTGATAACTGATCTTCCGCGGATGATCCGGCTGTCTAGGCTCGTTACCCACCCAACACCAAGACTTCCCGCTATCTCATCTTCCGTCACATACCTCCGCCCTATGCTGAAAACACTCCCTGGTATCACTATGTCCGCTTCTTCAAAAATATATCTCCCTGTCGTTACCAATACAGGGTCCCCTGCTTCTAAAGCCTCTACAAGAGCCGAATAAGCGTTTTCTACATTCGCTTCCGCCTCATTCATACGATCAATATCTGCCTGTATTTCCGCTTCTGTTTTCCCTTCGGTTTTTTCGGCTTCTGCTTTTGCGGCCTCTTGTTCCGCTAACGCCGCCTCATATGCTGCACGTGCAGCTTCCACCCCGCCCCCACAGTTACATTCTTCCGCATCGGGATCTGCAGTGCAGACGCTTTCTCCGTTATCAACGGGGTCTCCTGTACCAGGACCATCTGAACCAGGATCATCTGCATCACCACCAGCATACACCGCCATTATCGGCACACAAAAAAAGATCATCACTATTACAAAAAAGATACTCCGCTTGCTCAATCCTCGTGTCTTCATTACATGCCCCTTCCTTACATTCCCTTTGCTCTTTAGCTTTTCTCTTTCCTCTTTTTAAATATTTTCTGAACTATATTTTACACCCTCTTTCCTTTTTTATGCAACATATTTCTTATAAAAAATCGTTACAAATTATAATTTTTGTATGTATTTTTTCCCAAAAAAATAAAAATGTCATTGCTTTTTTTTTACACTTACAGTTATAATAAGTTCCTATCATAACATAAGACATGATGATAATTATTTTTTATGCAACGTTCTTACTCTTTTCTGTTTTTATTTCTGTTGCTGATATAAAAACAGGATCGGTCTCAAGAAATCTTATGTGGGTAATGGCTGCGGTGTTATTTTTGCTGAAATACACCGCGTATGGTCGTTCCGTACTTGCATTATCAGCAATAGGATGCGCGCTCGGACTTTGCGTTTTTTTGCTTGCGTATCTTTGTTCCAAAAAAAAATTGGGACTTGCCGATGTATGGTATGCGGGAATTATGGGCATTGTGCTGGGTCTCTTTCGATGGTACCCCGCGGTTTTTTTTGCCTGCGTCATGGCTTGTCTATGTATGTTGGCGGCACATAAACGTTCCATACCCTTTCTCCCGTTCATGGCGGCAGGAGCATGGCTTGTATTGATATACGTGTTCATCAGCGGCAGGAGTGTATAACTATCATGTGGAAAAAAACATATTTAAGACAAATCATCTTTTCTCTTCTCTTGTTTCACTTCTCCTTTTTCTTTGCACCGGCGCAGACTGCTGATTCTCCGGCGATGACCAGGTTTGAGTTCATCGATCAAGACATACGAGACATCCTCTATACCTTTTCAACCTATGCAAAAATATCCATCATCGCAGATGACACCGTCAGCGGCATTGCTTCGTTCCAGTTCAGCGGAACCAGTTTTGAACAAGCCTTCGATACCTTCCTTATGAGTAACAGGCTCTATGTAGAAAAAAAACCGGACCTCTGGATTGTGTCCCGGATTCTCATCACTATCAATGAAGACAGCGCCGTAACGCTCAATGCCCTGGACGCAAGCCCTGTCCAGCTCCTGGAAAAACTTTCTTCCAAAAGCAAGAAAACCATCATCCAGGATATGCTTCCCTCGGCAAGACTCTCTCTCAATATTGAAAACGCATCGGTCATTGATACCGTCCGCCTCATCATGAACCCCTTTAGCGATTATACCGTAACCGATGGAGACAGCTATATTCAGGTAAAAAGAAACCCCATAGAGGCGTTTCCGCCGGCTTCTTCTTTTACATCCGGCACGGTGAATATCCATGAATCAAACGGTATGTTTGATGTGTCTATTGAACAAGCGCAGTTGGGAGATATTCTTGACAACCTGTTCCTTGCCGCCCGCAGGGAATATACCTCGTTTGCCCGAAGCGGTCAAATTATTGAACGTCTCCATTTTAGCGGGAAATCCTTCCCAGAAACCCTCACACTCATCCTTGAACAGGCAAATGGCGAAGCAAAAGAAATTAACGGTATGTGGTATGTGTTTCCTCTTCAACAAAATGAAATTATTAGAAGGCTTCAGGACAGCGGAAAAACATGGAGGCATTTTGAACTAAAACATATTTCTTTAGATGAGTTTATGTCCCTCCTCCAAGGGCGTTTTCCGGGAACACAGACTCTTGCGTCATCAGGCAGCGGTACTTTTCTTGCCTTTGTGGATAACAATGTTTCCATAGAACTCCAGAATTATATCAAAACTATTGATGTATCCAGAAGATCTACACCCATTAAATTAAAGTACATCAGAACAGAAGATTTAATGAGCGCATTGCCTCCTTCTGTATCGGCCTCGGAAATCATCGACGCGGGAGACGGCAATACCTTTTTTTATCTGGGAAGTCCTGAACGCCTCGCCGTGTTCATGGAAGACCTGAGACTTATCGACAGGCCTCAGCCCCGCATACGTTACGACCTGCTCATTATCCAATATCAGGATACTTCCGACCTCAACTGGGATATTTCCCTCGATGCCCGGCAGATGAAGCCCGGCGACATGACTATGGTAACAGGCCGTCTGGGAAACCTGCTCAATCTGAATTTCGACGCTATATCCGTTTTCGGCTACCAATTTGCGGCAAAAATAAACGCGGCTATTTCCGATAATCAGGCAAGCGTATTCGCGGACACAACCCTCTTTGGGCTTTCCGGTCAGGAAATAAAATTCCAAAACACCAGTACCTATCGTTACCGCGATTCAAATATAAATCCTGAAACAGGAGCTCCCATCTATTCTGGTGTTACACGGGAAATAATATCCGGTCTCCAATTAGACATCTCAGGCTGGGTTTCAGGAGACGGAATGATCACGACCACCGTTACCGCCTCCATTTCAAAACGCGGGGCTGATGTATCTACATCAAGCGGAAGCCCCCCTCCCACCTATGAAAAAATACTTACCACACAGGTCCGCGCCTTTTCCGGCGAAACGGTTGTCCTCAGCGGCCTCCGCCAAAATGATACTACCATCGTCGAAGAAAGAACGCCCTTACTCTCAAAAATACCTTTTTTAGGCTGGCTTTTCAAAAACCGGAATTCCAGAACCGAAAACACCCAGATGATCATCTACCTTGTTCCTCATGTAGATATTGCTGAAACCAAATACACCGCGGAAGGATTAAAGACCGCATCCATATATGAGCGTTTTGTAATTCCCTTTTTGGAGCAGGAATAATGGAACGGATATACCTTTCGCCAACATTCTGCGCCGCTAACGGAATTGTGCTTGTTTCCGAAGAAGGAAACCGCGGCATCCTGGGGATGCTGCATGAGGATGATGAAATACTCATCACCCGAATCAGAAAAATATATCCCGATAAAGAATTGTCATTCGTTTCCATTTCACAGGAAGATTTTAATTTAAAACTCGCCGGGCTCTATGCCCTCGATGACACCGCCAATACCGAACCTCTCCAAAAAATCGGCAAAACAGATATTGCAAGGAATGGAACATTAAGGAATGGAACATTCCAGAATTCCGCAATCGACCACATGGCGGACGACGCTCCGGTCATCAATCTTCTTAACAGCATTTTTTTGGAAGCCATGTCCAAAAAAGCGTCGGATATTCATATTGAATCCGCGAGGAATGGCGGGCAAATACGGTTCCGCATCGATGGAATTCTTATAGAAAGCCGCTCCGTCACGGCGGACCAGAATACCGGTATTTCCGCAAGGCTGAAACTTCTGGCAAATCTCAACGTCCTGGAAAACCGTCGTCCCCAGGACGGACACCTCAATATCAATTCGGGAACCCATTCTTTTGATGTACGTATTTCAATTACGCCGTCCATCTGGGGAGAATCTATCGTACTCCGTATGCTCAACCAAAACGATGTACCTTTGAACCTCAAAAGCCTCGGCTTTTCCCCATCCCATACAAAAATCATAGAAACCATTCTGGAGATTCCCGCGGGATTGGTCCTTGTATGCGGCCCCACCGGTTCCGGTAAAACAACAACCCTTGCGGCAATGCTCAAAGAACTCAACCGTTCGGAAATAAAAATTATTTCCATCGAAGACCCCGTAGAATACCGTATCGATGGAATAACCCAGATTCAGGTACATGAAGAGCTCGGCCTCGGCTTCAATGACGCGCTCCGGCGTATCTTCCGTCAGGACCCCGACATCATTATGGTAGGGGAGATCCGCGATACCGAGACCGCGGAACTCGCGGTTCGTGCGGCGCTCACAGGACATTTGGTATTCGCGACACTCCATACAAATAACGCAACAGAAGCAAATTACCGCCTGCAAAACATGGGAATACCTTCGTATCTTGTTTCCGCCGTACTCCGCGCGGTAATCGCCCAGCGTCTTGTCAGAAAAATCTGTCCTCATTGCGGCAAAGCCGGATGCGCGTCCTGTTCAGGAACCGGCTACCTCGGCAGAACCGTAGTAGCGGAAATCATTTATATCACGGATGACATCGCCGATCATATTGCAAAAGAAATCCAAAGCGGAGAGTTCCGCCGAATTCTATCGGAATCCCATTATAAAACACTTTTCGATGACGGAAACGAAAAAGCGGCGCAGGGCATAACCTCCCCCGAAGAACTCAAACGGGAACTGGGGGTGTCGGTATGATCAAACAGAAGGATACCATTCAGTTTACCGAAATGCTTCTTTCCCTTTTAAAAGGAAATACAAACCTCATAGACAGCCTGCATATCCTTTCCTCTCCCGGCATAGAAGCATCCATACAAAAGACAGCGGAAAAACTCATCATCCTAATGAAAAAAGGACAAAGTTTTTCCGGCAGCCTTGCAATGGTTTCTACAGGAAAGATACATTTCATTCCGCTCTATCTTACCTTGATAAAAGCATCGGAATTGACCGGGACCATCGATCAGGTCTTGGAAGATATTCTTGCAGATATGAAAAGAAAGCAGAAAACCCTCGAAACAATTATAACCGTTATGCTCTATCCCGCGATCATTATTTTGGCCGCCTGCACAGGGACCGTCTTTATTATCGTAAAAGGCATTCCCCTTTTTGTAAAAGCCGGAATGATTTCCGATGCTTCGCTTGGCCATGCTCTTACAGGGATACTTATTGCGGGCATCTTTTTATTCCTCTCCGCGGGATTCATGTTTTTTATCCTTTACACAATCTTTGCCAAAGATTCCCCGGAGTTCAGAATCTTCTACCTTCTTTCTTTTTTACTGCAAAACAATATCCCCATGACCGAAGCATTATCCCAATGCATCGTGAGCCTGGGTGAATCAAAACACGGGAAATCCCTTCTGTTGATCAAAAAAGACATTACGGCGGGCGTACGCTTTCCGGAAGCCTTTGCAAAAAACGGAAAGTATTCTTCATACATCACCGGATGGCTCACCATCGCGGATAACGATGGAGACATAGCGGGGGCTTTCAAAAATATATCAGACTTTTTCCAAAAAAGAGATGCCCGTGTCCGTGACCTAGCCTCAAAAGGCATCGAACCGGTGTTTATTATCGTTACCGGTATCTATTTACTTATATTGCTTCAAACCGTAATCATGCCCATCCTCACCCGGGCAGGGGGTATCCTATGAATAATAACATAAAGAGGAAAGATCGCGGGTTTACCTTTATGGAAACCATCGTAGTGGTTACGATTATCCTTATTCTTTCTGCTGGCGTTGGTTTTTCTGTATTAAAATATATTGATTATGCAAAAACTGCCGCCTGCCGAAATCAAATTGAAACCTTTAGATTGGCTGTGCAGTCGTATTATCTTGACTGCGGCATGTATCCAACCCAGGCCCAAAGCCTTTCCGCACTCTGGGAAAAACCCATTCTTGCCCCGGTCCCGCCTTTTTGGAATGGACCCTACATCGAACGGGAACTGCCGCTTGACCCTTGGGGATATGAATATCATTACAAAAACCCCGGCGACAAAGGACTGCCGTTCACGATTTTTTCTTACGGTGCGGACGGTATGGAAGGAGGCGAAGGTCAAAATGAAGACATTATTTCTTGGCAGAGATAAAGGAAACGCCGTATTGTTGTCCATCGTACTCATTGTTGTTTTTTCGCTGACATTCCTTAGCCTTATTCCTTACATAGGAAGCATGAAACGTAATTCCGCGCTTTATAAAGAAGACGTGATACAAAGCATTAAGCAAAATAATGAGGAGATTATAAGGGAATATGACCTTCACTAATCTTATTGCGGGCATTATTATTTTTTCTTGCTTCCTCATCGGATTTTCCCAAGCCTTGGTTCCGGTAATCAACGCATGGGAATCCGCGGTGTCAGATTACCGAACCTCAAGATCAATAGAGTTTATTGCGTCTTCTTTTACAAAGGAATGTATAAAACCAAACAGAGACATCGAAGCCTGGAAAAAAATCGTATCCGCGGTAAACGAACTTCAATCCTGCGAAATCCTGGAACTGCGGCAGGGCGCTGTGGTCAGGGCTTTGAAAGCCGACTGCGTCATAGCCGGAGAGCAAATTGAAATAATCGGATTGTGTACGCCATGAAGAAAATACTCATTCCCCGCAAAGATCATGAAGTATATTTCATTTCCCTGCCCGAAACAATGAACAAAGAACAGCGACAAAGCTATATCACGGAACAGCTCCACATTCTGCACCCCGGTTTTTCATCATCCGCCCTTACCGACATTCAGGAACTCACCATAGATACAAAAGCATGGATTATGGCAACGGTAATGGAACAGAACACCATAACAGAGTACAGGATTCTGCATCCCCACAAAGCATTCTTTACCCATACAAGCCTTCTTGTCCGTCAGCCGGATTTCATTAATCAGCCCATACACACATTTTCTTCTGAGCGTATTGGTTTTGATAATGATACAAAGCGGCCGGTTTCACAGCCTTTGCCTAAATCTAAAGCAGAAAACGATTCGCCCGAAGATCAAGAAATGCTGTCCATGCTGCTGAAAAAGACTCCTCTCCGGTACGGGGTATTTAAAAAACACCGTTCACCTTTGCTCTTGATTATTCCGCTTGTTCTTATGATGCTTATTCTTGGTATCATATATATTTCTCAAAACATTACCACAGAAATAAACAGCAATGTGGTTACAGAGACAGCACCGGTAAAGCCGTTACAGCTTATCCCTCCTCCGGTAAGCATCCTCGCTGATATTTCCCGCTTGATTCTGGAACATGGCGGAATGATTCAGCAATGGGAGTATAATGAAGTAACGCTTCCCGCAATCAAAGTGCATATCGAAGGATCCGATGCAGGTCTTATCTCAGGAAAGATCAGAGAGCTCGATTATCTCTTTGTATCTTCCGTGTCGGATATACAATACAATCAGAACAGTCCGCAATACAGCCTTTCGTTGTCCTTTAACTCGGAAAAATACAGACCCCCCGTCAGCACCGCGTTTAACGGCATGGATGCGGTCTTTCCCATATTACATCTCGTAAGGGAAACATGCAGCCTCACAAATACCATAATAGTATCGGAACTGCTTTCCTCCCAAGCTCAAAATAATACGATAACCATTAACTTAGAATCTCCGGCAGAAGGTTTTGTGCAAACCTTGGAACAGCTCGAACAGATTCTTACGGAAAAAGCATTATGGATACAGCAAATGCATGTCGGCATGAATCCCGCAAAAGATACCTTCCTCTGGTCATGTTCCCTCATTCCATACAGGCCGGAAGAACATGGTGATTTTATGCCGTATGACAAACATGCTATTCCATCTTCATTCGGTTATAAACCGCCGATAATACCCCCCCCCGCGCCGAGACAGTTTATACCGGTTATCAGCGCGGAGCCATCAGACGCTCATAAAAAAATAGGTACCATATATGAAGGCGACAAGTCCAAAACTATTTTCTATCGGAACAACGAAGGAAAAATAATCATGCAAGAGGAATAACGATGTATAGAAAAGTGATAATACCATGTTTTGTTATGTTATGCAGTCTGTTCTTTTCCTGTAAGACAGCGGAGTTCGGTCATCCGATGATAGACGTAAATGGAATGATTTATGATTTTTCCAATAAACCTGTCTCGAATTATACCGTTACATTAGGGGAAAAATATACGTCAATAAGCGATATAAACGGCAGATTCTATTTTCAAAAAGTCCCTGCCGATACCTATGAAATCACCGGCAACAAAGAAGGATATGAAACATACAAGGATACCATCTTCATCAACAGCAAAGAACAGATTATTTATCTGCGCATTCCTTCCTTGTCTCAATTACTTGATTTAGCCGACGAGGCGCTGAGCGGACATAATATTCCCGAAGCAGAAACCTATATTGAAAGAGCAGCCCGGATCGGCGGAACATCCATAGAACGCCTGTTCTATTCTGCAATAATCAGTTTTCGGAAAAAAGAGTACCAAAAAGCAATGGACTATCTGGTGACAGCCAAGGATGCAGGATCAACGGACATATATGTAGAACAATTCCTCAATGACCTTAAAAAATTGGCAGAGGCAAATCATGAAACCTTATAAAATCCTGTGTCATTTCTTATTCCTATTGCTTTTCTTTTCACTCGGTTCTTGTGCCATTTTAACCCCTGAATCCCCGCCCTATATTATTACAAAGCCCGTATGCCTTATTGAAAATAAACCGGGTTCATACCCAAACATGGGTGTTGAATTTACGTTCACCAATACCAGTTCAAAAACCATTACGAGTTTCAGCGTTTCTTTTATGGTTTATGATGCGGAAACAGAGTTAAATCCCTTTGTCGGTCAAAATACCATAAGAGCTTCATTATCGGGAATGATCCCTGCTCAAAGCATGAAAGAATGTTCTTTTTCACTTGATGAATATGTATATGTTGTACCTGATGAACCATACCTTATTGATTTCTTTTATATTTCAGAAATCAATTATGATGATGGCAGTCAATGGACTGATACATTCGGAGTGTATTACACAAGGAGCTATTAATGATAAAAAAAATCTTGTTTTGTGCTGCAGCAGTACTTATACTCTTTATTTCTTCCTGCCCTTCGCCGCTTCCTGTAGCGAATATTTTAATGATGCATACCGTCGCCTACAACGCCAACGGAGGCACAGGTATGATGACCAGCGACAGTGTGATGCAGGGCGGCGACTATAACATCAAAACGAATAGCTTTAATCGCGACGGCTATCTCTTCTCTGGCTGGAATACGGCGGCTAATGGGAACGGCGACGCCTACGCAGCGGGGGCGACCATCCAAAACGTGCAAGGGAATGTCACCCTCTACGCGCAGTGGAGTCTGACACCAATGTACACCGTCACTTATGTAGCCAACGGCGGCACTGGCACGATGACCAGCGACAGTGTGATACAGGGCGGCGACTATAACATCAAAACGAACAGCATTACCCGCGTCGGCTATTTCTTCATCGGCTGGAATACGGCGGCCAATGGGAGCGGTGACGCCTACGCGGCGGGTGCGGTCATCCAAAACGTGCAGAGGGATGTCATCCTTTACGCGCAATGGAGTCTGACACCAATGTACACCGTCACTTACGTCGCCAACGGCGGCACTGGCACGATAGCCAGCGACAGTGTGATGCAGAGCGGCGACTATAACATCAAAACGAACAGCTTTACCCGCGTCGGCTATCTCTTCTCCGGCTGGAATACAGCGGCCAATGGGAACGGCGACGTATACGCGGCGGGTGCGGTTATCCAAAACGTGCAGGGGGATATCACCCTCTACGCACAATGGAAGGCAAAGCCGATGTATACCGTTGTCTACGTCGCCAACGGCGGTACAGGCACGATGGACAGTGACAATGTGATGCAGGGCGACGACTATAACATCAAAACGAACAGCTTTACCCGCGTCGGCTATTTCTTCTCTGGCTGGAATACAGCGGCCAATGGGAGCGGCGACGCTTACGCGGCGAGTGCGGTTATCCAAAACGTGCAGGAGGATATCATCCTCTACGCACAATGGAAGGTGGAGCTGATGTACACTGTCGCCTACATCTCCAACGGCGGCACTGGCACGATGGCCAGCGACAGTGTGATGCGGGGGAATAACTATAACATCAAAACGAATAGCTTTACCCGCGTCGGCTATTTCTTCTCTGGCTGGAATACAGCGGCCAATGGGAACGGCGACGTATACGCGGCGGGTGCGGTTATCCAAAACGTGCAGGGGGATATCATCCTCTACGCACAATGGAGTCTGACACCTATGTACACCGTCACTTATGTAGCCAATGGCGGCACAGGCACAATGGCCAGCGACAGTGTGATGCGGGGGAATGACTATAACATCAAAACGAACAGCTTTACCCGAGACGGTTATCTCTTCTCTGGCTGGAATACGGCGGCCAATGGGAGCGGCAATACCTACGCGGCGATTGCGGTTATCCAAAACGTGCAGGAGGATATCATCCTCTACGCACAATGGAAGGCAAAGCCGTTGTACACCGTTGCCTACATCGCCAACGGCGGCACTGGCACGATGACCAGCGACAGTGTGAAACTATAACATCAAAACGAACAGCTTTACCCGTAACAGCTATTTCTTCTCTGGCTGGAATACGGCGGCCGATGGGAGCGGCGACGCCTACGCGGCGGGAGCGGTTATCCAAAACGTGCAGGGGGATATCATCCTTTACGCGCAATGGAGTCTGACACCTATGTACACCGTCACTTATGTAGCCAATGGCGGCACAGGCACAATGACCAGCGACAGTGTGATGCGGGGGAATAACTATAACATCAAAACGAATAGCTTTACCCGTGACGGCTATTTCCTCACCGGCTGGAATACGGCGGCCAATGGGAGCGGCAACAACTATGCATCGGGCGCGGTTATCCAAAATGTGCAGGGGGATATCACTCTCTACGCGCAGTGGAAGGCAAAGCCGTTGTACACTATTGCCTACAACGCCAACGGCGGTACAGGCACGATGGCCAGTGACAATGTGACGCAAGGCGGCGACTATAACATCAAAACGAA
>QMCD01001855.1_pt1 | contig 12366 bp, 6 predicted proteins | sample 1821841 | NCBI WGS metagenome assembly QMCD01 (sample SAMN01991225, study PRJNA193472) | Termite gut metagenome, whole genome shotgun sequencing project. | isolation source: worker | host: Macrotermes natalensis | reverse complement strand
GCCGCGACTGTCACGCCCGGCGGAGGCAGTCCGGCCACAGGTAAGACCGTAGACGACCCGATTAACGGCGACCCGAGGATTATCGACACGGCGGACGTCTCCACGAAAAAGGCGGCGGATAAAAAGAGCTACCTTCCCGGCGAAACGATAACCTATACCATTACCGTAGCCAACAACGGCCCCTCGGCGGCAAAATCCCCGAAAATCACGGATACCTTGCCTCCGCAGATCGAAAATGCGGTTTTCAGCGTGGACGGCGGCGCGCAAGCCCCGTGGACGGGGTCTGCCACGCTTGAGGATCTGCAAAACGGGAAAACCGCCGTCGTTAGAATTACAGGAAAGGTTAGAGCCGACGCGACCGGAACCCTCCCGAACACCGCAACGACCACAACGCCAACCCTCAACAAGGACGGCAAGGACAATACGACCACAGGAAAGACCGTCGACGACCCGATTAACGGCGATCCCGTGATACTCGATAGGGCTGACGTCTCCACCAAAAAAGCGGCGGATAAAAAGAGCTACCTTCCCGGAGAGGCTATTGTCTATACAATTACAGTTACAAACAATGGCCCCGCGACGGCAAAAGCCCCGAGAGTCACCGATACGCCGCCCCCACAGATAGAAAACTTGCAGTTCAGCGTAGACGGCGGCGCACAGGCCCCGTGGACAGGAACAGCCACGCTGCCGGATATACCGGCCGGCAAGGTTACCGCCGTAAAGATAACGGGTAAAATTAAGCCTCGCGCGACGGGCCTGCTTCCGAACAGCGCGACGACCACGACGCCAACCCTCAACAAGGACGGCAAGGACAATACGACGACAGGAAAAACCGTCGACGACCCGATTAACGGAGACCCCCTAGTAATAGATACGGCGGACGTCTCTACCAAGAAATCGGCGGACAAGAAGAGCTATCTTCCCGGCGAAAACATCACCTACACCATTACCGTGGTCAACAACGGCCCCGCCGTGGCGAAGTCGCCGAGAATCACCGACACGCTGCACGAGCAGATCGAAAATCCCGTTTTCAGCGTGGACGGCGGCGCGCTAGACCCGTGGCCAGGAACAATCCTTCTTCCGGATATGCCCGTCGGCAAGGTTATCGTCTTAAGAATAACGGGTAAAGTTAAGGCCCGAGCGACGGGAACTCTCCCGAATAGCGCGACGACCACGACGCCGACCCTCAATAAAGACGGCAAGGACAACACGACCACCGGCAAAACCGTCGACGACCCGATTAACGGCGACCCGTTTGTAATAGATACGGCGGATGTGAAGACCACGAAAGCCGCGGACAAAAAGAGCTATTTCCCCGGCGAGGCTATCACATATACCATTACCTTAGCCAATAGCGGCCCCGCGGCGGCAAAAGCCCCGAGAATCACAGACATGCTGCCTCTACAGGTGGAAAATCCTCTGTTTAGCGTAGACGGCGGCCCTTATGCGCAGTGGAGCGGAGCGGCCACGCTTCCGGATATACCGTCCGGAAAGGTTTCCGCAATAAAGATTACGGGCAAGGTCAAGGCCAGAGCGACTGGCGTCCTCCCAAACAGCGCGACGACCACGACGCCGACCCTCAATAAGGACGGCAAAGACAACACGACCACCGGCAAAACCTTCGACGACCCGATTAACGGCGACCCCATAGTAATAGATACAGCGGATGTTACCACAAAGAAGTCGGCGGACAAAAAAAGCTACCTGCCCGGCGAAAGCATAACCTATACAATTACCGTAGCCAACGACGGCCCATCTACGGCAAAGGCTCCAAAAATCACAGACGCGCCGCCCCCGCAAATAGAAAATCTCATGTTCAGCGTGAACGGCGGCCCTTCCGCGCCATGGACGGGCGCAACCACGCTTCCGGATATACCTTCAGGAAAATCCTCCGTCATAAAAATCACGGGGAAGATCAAGGCCCGCGCGATGGGCGTTCTCCCAAACAGCGCAACGGTAACAACGCCGACCTACAATAAGGACGGCAAAGACAATACGACCACCGGCAAAACGATCGACGATCCGATTAACAGGGATCCCTCGATAATCGATACCGCGGACGTCTCCACGAGGAAGTCGGCGGATAAAAAAAGCTACCTGCCCGGCGATGCCATCACCTATACTATTGTAGTATCCAACAATGGCCCCGCGACGGCAAAGGCCCCAAGAATAACAGACGCGCTGCCCCCACAGGTGGAAAATCCACAGTTCAGCGTGGACGGCGGCCCTTCCGCGCCGTGGACGGGCGCAACCACGCTTCCCGATATACCAAACGGGAAGGCTGCCGTTATAAAGATAACGGGAAAGCTAAAAGCCCGCGCGATGGGAATCCTCCCGAACAGCGCGACGACCATAACGCCAACCCTCAATAAAGACGGCAAGGACAACACGACCATCGGAAAGACTATAGACGACCCGATTAACGGCGACCCCTATGTAATCGAAACGGCGGATATCTCCACCAAAAAATCGGCGGACAAAAAGGTTTATCTCCCTGGCGAGATTATCACATATACCATTAACGTAACCAATAACGGCCCCGCTACGGCAAAGGCTCCAAAAATCACAGACGCGCCGCCCCCGCAAATCGAAAATCTCATGTTCAGCGTGAACGGCGGCCCTTCCGCGCCATGGATGGGCGCAACCGCGCTTCCGGATATGCCAAACGGCAAGGTCGCCATTATAAAGATTACGGGAAAGATTAAATCTGGAGCGAGCGGCCTTCTCCCAAACAGCGCGACGACCACAACGCCGACCCTGAATAAAGACGGCAAGGACAATACGACCACCGGCAAAACAGTCGACGACCCGATTAACGGCGACCCCAAGGTCGGCGATAACGCGGATATCATTACGAGTAAAGCCGCGGATAAGCCGAGTTACCTTCCCGGCGATAGTATCACCTATACCATAACCGTGACAAACAATGGCCCCTACGCGGCAAAAACCCCGAAAATAACCGACACGCTGCCCGAACAGATAGATTCTCCGATGTTCACTGTAGACGGCGGCCCTTCCGCGCCATGGATCGGCGCAACTACGCTTCCGGATATAGCGGTCGGAAAAACCGCCGTAATAAAGATAACGGGCAATGTAAAAGAAGCCGCGTCGGGAAGCCTCGCCAATACCGCGACGACCACAACGCCCACGCCCAACAAGGACGGCGGTACCAATATCACTACGGGAAGAACCCCGGCCGATATAGTGGATTCGGCGCACTTGACTACCCTAAAGGAGCCGGTTAAGAAGTCCCATCTGCCCGGCGAGACGATTACCTATATCATCACCGTGTATAACTCCGGCCCTTCGGCGGCCGCAACCCCAACAGTGATCGACAAGGTTCCGTCCAACGTGCTCAGCCCGCAGTTCAGCATCGACAACGGCGCAACCTGGCGGCCATGGACGGGTACCTATACCCTACCCGATATACCGGCGAACACAAGCGCGAAGATTCATATAAGGGGTACGGTCGCCCCCCGCGCGACGGGCATTTTGCCCAATAGCGCAACGGCGACGACGCCGACGCCGAATTCGCGCCCCGGCCGCGGATTGGATCCAGGTACCGGCAATACGATAGACTCGCCGCCCGGCGATCCGAACGTAATCGATACGGCGGACGTTTCCACCAAGAAAGCGGCGGACAAAAAGCGCTATCTGCCCGGCGAGACGGTCACCTATACTATTACCGTAGCCAATGGCGGCCCCTCTGCGGCAAAGGCTCCGAAAATAACCGACACGCTGCCCACACAAATCGAAAATCCGCGGTTTAGCGTGGACGGCGGCCCTTCCTCCCCTTGGACAGGGGCGGCTACGCTTGCGGATATACCGTCGGGAAAAGCCGCCGTTATAAAGATTTCGGGAAAAATTCGGGCGCGGGCGGCTGGCTTCCTCCCAAACGTCGCGACGGCCACAACGCCAACCCTGAATAAAGACGGCAAAGACAACGTAACTACAGGAAAGACCTCCGACGATCCGATTAACGGCGATCCCGTTATAATCAATACGGCGGACATAAAAACTATAAAAACCGCGGAAAAAAAGAGCTATCTCCCCAAAGAGATTATCACCTATACCATAACAGTAACCAACAATGGCCCTGGGACGGCAAAAGCCCCGACGATCACCGACACGCCGCCCGCAAAGGTGGAAAACCTGGAGTCCAGCGTAGACGGCGGCCCTTATGCGGCCTGGAGCGGAACGACCACGCTAGCGGATATGCCGCCGGGAAAAACCGCCGTAATAAAAATAACCGGCAAGGTAATTGCCGGCTCTACGGGAAGCCTCCCAAACAGCGCGACGACCGCGACGCCAACCCTAAATAAAGACGGCAAGGACAACGTAACCACAGGAAAGACCTCGGACGACCCGGTTAACGGCGATCCCATTATAATCGATACGGCAGACCTCAAAATAACGAAGTGCGCCGATAAAACCTGCGCGAAGCCGTGCGACGAAATCACCTACACCGTCGCCTTGTCCAACAGAGGCCCGGCGGTGGCAAGGACGCCAATCCTCACCGACGCTTTGCCGGCGGCGCTTGAGAACCCGCTGTTCAGCCTTGATAACGGCGCGACGTGGCAGCCTTGGCTCGGCAGCACGATATTGCCGGATATCGCGCCCAATACGAGGACGCTTGTACTTATTCGCGCAAAGGTATGCAAGAATGCGGCGGGCTGCATTGTAAATACGGCTGTTCTCGCTACTGAGACGCTGCGGCCCGACGGCATGAACTCGTCCGTCGCCGCGTCTTCGCCCCCTATCATATTGACGGCCCGCGGCAAGTAACGCGCTAAGTTGAATTAAGCGTTATACGATTGTCCAGCCGCCGTCCAACATCATTATTGCGCCGTTAACCATGTCCGAGGAATCGGCGCAAAGATAATGAATCGCGCTTCCAATGTCTTCGATCGTCCCCAAGCGGCCGCGCGGTATTTTGGCCAAAACGGCGTCGCGGAAGCTCGGGGTATCGAGGCGTTCGGCGGTACCCGGGGTATATGTAAAAGTAGGGCACAGCGCGTTGACTGTTACGCCATACGGGCTCCATTCAAGGGCCATCACGCGCGTCATTTGGTTTAAGCCTCCCTTAGAGGCGCAATATACGGACTCATTTTCGTTGGCTACCACGGATATTTGCGAGCTCATATTCACGATGCGCCCATTTTTCCGCTTTATCATATAGCGGGCGGCCGCCTGCGAGCAGAAAAAAGCGCCGCGCAGATTCAAATTGATCATCTCGTCCCAGTCGGCTTGCGTTACGTCTAGCGCCGGAATGGGATTGCCCAAACCGGCATTATTCACAAGAATATCAATAGCGCCAAAATCGCGCATGATCTTATCAAACACGGGTTCTATCGCAGGCACGTCGCAAACGTCCAAGGCGTATACGGCTGCGTCCTCTTCGTTCCCGGCAAGGTCTTCACGAAGCTCGGCGGCGCGGCGCTCGTTGCGCGCAATTGCCACAACCTTCGCCTTTTGCCGTATGAAATAAGAGACAAGCCCGCGCCCGATTCCCCGGGAAGCCCCGGTAATAACCATAACCTTGCCTTGCAGGCTGAATGTATTCATTTTTGGCTCCTCTCCGGCAGTTTGATCTATCTGCAAAAATAATACGGAATAGTTCATAAGAATGAATTCATAAACCTATAAGAAATCCCGATAGCGTTTATGATCGTTTCCTCACACGATTCAAAAGCCTTGTCCTCGATTTCCACGCAGGCTGCGCCTTTATATCCTATATCGTACAGCGCCGAGACGAACCGGTTCCATTGCACGTCGCCCAAACCGGGGATTTTGGGCGACATATAGTCGAGAGGCAGACCCATAATGCCAATCTCATCCAATTTATCTTTGTTTAGCTTAATGTCCTTAAAATGGATATGAAATATCTTGTCCTTAAACTCATGTAGCGGCTTAATATAGTCCATCTGCTGCCATATGAAATGAGATGGATCGAAATTAATGCCAAAATTTGGGCTGGGAATAATGGAAAATAACGTCCGGAAAATAGCCGGAGTCGTCGCCAAATTTGTCCCGCCGGGCCATTCGTCTTCCGTAAAAAGCATAGGGCAGTTTTCAATAGCGATGCGAACGTCATGTTGCTCCGCTTTCGCGATAATGGCGGGCCAAACGTCTTGAAAAGCCGACAAATTGTCTTTCGTAGTTTTGTTCGCAATTCGCCCGACAAACGCGCAAACGGTTCCCACTCCCATGAAGGCCGCCGCCTCAATGAGCTTAAGGAGGTGCCGCGTATTTCGTTCGCGTTTTTCGAGGTCGGGATCTAGCATGTTGGCATAATAGCTCATGGCTGAAATCGAAACATTTTTTTTCGCGCAATAAGCCTGTATCTCGTCGCGCCGCGCCGCGTCGAGGGTATTCACGTCTATGTGAGTTACGCCGGCATAGCGGCGTTCCGTGCCGTCTTCTTTGGGCCAACACGCGACTTCGATACAGCCATATCCCACTTCCGCCGCTAAATCAATTACCTGTTCAAGCGTACGATTGGGCAAAATTGCGCTCAACAACCCCAAATTCATTATTATGACCATCCCTTTCTGCGCAAGAGCGAAGAGGCGGGGGATTAACGCAAGCCCGCCCCTGACCCAAAGCTCTATTAGTCAAAAATCAGATTGGAGCATTTTTTTAGATTCTCCATGCTCAGGCGAATACTGTCGAACTCGTCCATCTTTGTGAAGTCCTGTTCCAAGATAATATGCGTGGCTTTTGTATAGTTCACCGCCGCGTCTATCGTCGTTTGCGGATCCATGCAGCCCGTACCGATCTCACAGAACTCGTCTGAATGTATGTTCGCGTCGAAAAAGGACGGCACAGCTTTATCGCCAGGCGTCATCCGCGTATTTAGATTGGCGACGCCGTGAAAATCCTTTGGCATGTCCTTCTGATGGATAAGCAAAATGCGCTCGGCATATTTCTTTATTCCGTCGATGGGATCAAGCCCCGCGCGCAGCATCCAGTAGGTATCCAGTTCAAACATGACCGTATCCCCGCTCGTAAACTCGATAATGCGGTCAAGGCACAAGCTCCCGTCTTCACAATAGACCGGCAGCCCCGTATGAATCATGTGCTGCATTCCGGCCGCCTTGCACTTTTGGCCCAGCTTGTTTAGTACCTCGGCTTCTTTCTTCACATCCTCTACGGTGCCGTAAACCGGTTTGGAGTGGATATACCGGGTATCAAGATATGCGTAATATTCCAAAACCCGGTCTATGTTTTTTTCGTCCATAGGGTATACGTGCGCGCTTATCACGCTTGAGCCGAATTCCGATATGCTTTCTTTCAAGCTTGGGGCGGTTGCTCCAAAGCCGCTTCCGAAATCCTCCAAGCCGTTAAGATTTGCCGTTTCAAGATACTTGTAGCCTATTTCAGCCACTTTTCCGATAGTCCCAACAGGGTCTTTCTTCATGTTTTCACGTACTGAATACAGTTGGATTCCTACTCTTAGCGCCATCTTAACCCCTCCAGTTATTTCTAATTTACAATTGAATTTACAGTGAAATCCATTCGTTTTTTCTGTTGCTTTCCATACAGGCTTCCACCAGGCGGACAATCGCCAGCCCGTCTTCAAAGGTAGCGTAGCTCTGTGTGCAGCTCCGATGCCGTTCCTCGATAATGGACTGATAAAACTCGCGTATCCCGTTAAATATTGCGTCTCTCCACGCTCCGTCGTGCCCCTCCGGAAGTAGGGCAAAGCGGCGCTCCGCCTCGTCCGTCATCATGCCCCCGCTAGCAAACAAGAGGCTGCTGCCCTCTTGGCGCGAAGATATCCATAGCCGCTCCGCTTCCTCTTGCCGCCAGCGCATGCTGTATCTTTCACAGTCCACCGAAAGCGCAAAGTCGTTTTTATGGCCTCCGCTTACCTGCGATATGAGCAAAGAGCCAAGCGTATTGTCCTCAAAGCGTACGATAATGGCGGCGGCGTCTTCGCTGGTAATGGGGATGCTGGTGCTTTGAGCATTCTTGGAGTTTTCGAACGTATTAATTTTATGAAGCGGTTTTTTGCGCACAGGAAAACACGTTTCCAACATCGCGTATACGGCCGTGATGTTCTTTCCCGTAGCAAATTGGGCGGCGTCAAACCAGTGGGATCCGATATCCGCTACGGCGCGCGAGGGGCCGTTTACCGCCTCGTCCATACGCCAGCTGTAGTCGTCCTCGTACATCAGCCAGTCCTGAAGATAGTGGCCGTGTACAAGCAGCGTCCTGCCTGCGGCCCCGGATAAAACGCGGCTGCGCATCTCGTGTATGGCGGCATTGCTGCGGTAGACAAAATTGACGCCGTTGGCGCAGCCTCTTTCCGCCGCCAATTCCGCTAGTTCTTGGCTCTGCCGGCTGTTCACGGTCAGGGGCTTGTCGCAAAACACATGCAGCCCGCGCTCCAAAGCATACCGGCACATTTCGTAATGCAGATTATTGGGCGAGCAGATATGTACCGCGTCGAGCGAAGCGCCGTCTATCATCTCCCGGTAGTCTGAATAGAGCGAATCCACGCGCTGCCAAGCATTATTTTGCGTTAAGCCTTCCATGTCGCTGTCTGCCGCGGCGACAAGGGCGGCGCATGGTACGCGGCGTATCGCGTCCATTTGCTGCTGGCCAATAAAGCCCGCGCCCACTACTCCTACGCGAAGTTTTTTATCCATCAGGCTATACCCTCTTTTCACGCTGCGCATACAGCTTCGTAGTAACCGAATCCAACAAAACCGCAAACAGAATCATAATACCTTTGACGATTACCTGCCATGTCGACCCGATACTAAGCAGATTAAGCGCATTGTTGACCATACCCACAATTACGCAGCCCAGAAGCGAACCGAAAATCTTGCAGTTGCCGCCGGACATCGAAGTCCCTCCGATGACGACCGCCGCAATAGCGTCCATTTCCATGCCAACGCCGGCCGCAACCTGCGAAGAGCCCACCCGTGCCGTCGTTATGAGGCCGGCTACGCCCGCGCAGCCGCCCAAAACGGCATACACGCCGTACCGCACCGCGTTCACGTTGACTCCGCTGACCCTCGTCGCCTCCATGTTCCCGCCCATAGCGATAGCGTAGCGCCCGAAGGCCGTGTAATTTACGATAAAATAGAGAAGCAGCGTTATAAACGCCATAATATAAATCGGCGTGGGAATCGGCCCGATATACCCTTGCCCCCAGAATAGGAAGTCGTCCGGAAATCCAAGGATCGGCCCCATGTTGGTTATAACGTAGCCAATACCGCGAAAGATCTGTGAAGTGGCAAGCGTAACAATAAACGGCGGTAAAGTAAACGTTATGATCATTGCCGAATTAATCAAGCCGCACGCGATGCCCGAAAGAATGCCGATAATAATCAGCAGCGGCGTCGGTACCTTCAATAGCATGAGTTCGCCCATGATAATACCGACAAGGCCTAGAATACTGCCTACGGACAGGTCGATGTTTCCCGAGCCCAGAAGCAATGAAAATCCTACCGCCACTATCGTGCTAACGCAAACTTGACGCAAAACATTTAGAATGTTTGTTTGCGTTAAAAATACGGGCGTGGAAAAAGATAATATCGCGCCAAGAACAATAGTAATCAGCAAAGCCTTGTTGTTGAGCAAAAGCGATTCAATCCTAGCCACTGATAAAGCGTTTCGTTTACTGTTTTCCATAAGTCACCTTCATCATCCGTAAAATGCGTGAGACATGATAGTCTCTTGGTTGGCTTCCTCGTGCAGGCATTCGTATACGATCCGTCCGTTGCGTATAACAATAACTCTGTCGGCAAGGCCTAATATTTCCGGCATGTCGGAGGATACCAATATTATGGCCATCCCTTCTTGGGCAAGCTGGTCGATCAGCTTATATATCTCCGATTTTGCTCCGACGTCGATACCCCTCGTCGGTTCGTCAAGAATCAGCAAATCCGGCTTGCACAGCAGCCAGCGCGCAATAACAATCTTTTGCTGATTGCCTCCGCTAAGCTGGTTCGCCTTTTGATAGGGGCTATGGTATTTCACGGATATCGACTCGACAATATCTCGGAAAGCCTGCATCTCTCGCTGTGTTTTAATAAGGCCCAGCATGGTGCAAAAGGATTTAAATGCAGCGATCGTCGTATTAAACAATACGGGTAGCGAGTGCAAGACGCCCATTCTAAGCCGATCCTCCGTGACCATCGCCATCCCGGCCAATACAGCGTCCCTAGGCTTTGATATGCCGAGCGTCTTTCCGTTCATGATTATCGTACCTGACGTGTGCGCGTCTATGCCGAAAATAGCGCGCATAATCTCGCTTCGCCCTGCGCCCATCAAGCCCGAAAACCCCAGAACTTCGCCCGGCCTTACCGAAAAGCTGATATCCTCGAAGACGCCTGTACGGCATAGGTTTTTCACTTCAAGCACAGGCTCGCCGGTATTTTCGGCGGCGCGCGCGCTTTTAACGTACGCGTTGTCTATATTCCGGCCCACTATCAGTCGGATTAATTCCGGCTGCGTCACCTCGCCGCAAGGGAATGTCGAAATGGTATGTCCGTCGCGCATTACGGTAACTTTATCGCAAAGCGAAAGAATTTCATCTAATTTGTGCGATATGAAGATAACTGCCGTACCTTTTTTCGATAGATTCCTAACGATTTTGTATAGCTGCTCGATCTCCGTGGTTGTCAGCGCGCTGGTCGGCTCGTCCATGATGATGATGTCGGAGTCGTAGGAGACGGCGCGCGCAAGCTCCACCAATTGCATCTGCGCAACGCTCAGGTCGTTCACCCGCTTTAGCGGGTCTATCTGTTCTAAGCCCAGCTCCTTTAGTAAAGCCCTGGTGGCCTCCAAGCGCAGCTTATATCTAATAACTTTAAACTTAGAGAACTTCTTTTCTCGTCCAAGCCAAATATTCTCCGCAACGGACACTTGCTGTATAAGGCGAATTTCCTGATGAATCATGGATATTCCGCTGGCAAGTGCGTCGGCGGGGCTTTTGAAGTTGATCTCCTTGCCTTTGAAAACGATCCGTCCGGCGTCTTTTATACTGCTTCCCAATAAAACATTCATAAGAGTTGTTTTTCCGGCGCCGTTTTCTCCGACAAGCGCGTGTATTTCCCCGGTATTCAACTCGAAATGGACGCCATCGAGCGCGCGGACGCCGCCGAAATATTTCTTTATACCCTCCATCAAGAGTATATTCGTTTGCCCCATTGCGTTTCCCCCGCTTTTCAATAGCAACCGGTTTTATTGCCGGCGTTTTGCCGCAAACGCCAAGCCGGCCGCGCTTCCTTCGGTTTTCTTGAATAAGAGCCTTGCGCTTAAATATATAGCGGAGCCCCCGCAGCTTTGCTGCGGGCGGGGGCTCCGTTTGAACGTTGTTTTTATATATCAGTCGTCGAAAGTAAGTTCCGCCCGCTCCATATAGGAAACGAGATTGTCCGGGGTAATAAGCACGGTACTCTCGTCGGAGACGTCGAAAATTTTATCTTCCAGACTCTGGTCGATAAGCCCGACCGCCGCGTCGATCATTCTGCCCATGGAAATCTTGCGGTCAAAGCCCACGGTACACTCGATCTCATTGTCGCGAACCATCGTAAGCCCGCTCATGGAGCCGTTAACGCTAACGATCTTAAATTTATCAAATACGTTCGCTGCGCGCATTGCGTTGATACATCCAACGGTCATTTCATCGCTGCACGAAATAAGATAATCCATTTCGGGATGCGCCTGAATCCAGTCCTCCATGACTGCCATTCCGGTATCCGCCTTCCACATGCCAAACTGCTCCGCGACAATATTAATCCGATCGGGCATCTCTTGCGCCATTTGTTTTATGATGGTAAGGCGCTTGCTTTGCTCTGGGTGAACGGGGCTGCCGTCGAGTAGGCCGACGTTTATGCTCACGTCCGGATTCGCGTCGAGATATTGCTTGACAAAATCCCCAACCATTTGGCCGACCATAGGTTCGCCGATTCCGAAATAGTGAACGTCCTTCTTGTCGGTTTCAACGCCGCGGGTGTCTATAACGTAGATACCCGCATTCCAAACGGCTTCAACCGCGGGGATAGAGCCGACGGTATCGACAGCGTTAACAATGATAACATCCGGCTGCATTGCAATGGCGGCTTCCGCGTCGGCAAGCTGCTTGTCTACGCTTCCCTGAGAATCCATGTTTTCCATCGTTACGAAAATATCGCTCCGCGACGCGTTAATTTCGTCAATGCGCTCGCGTATCTTGATATCTTCGAGCATATGGGCTTCGTCGTTTTGATCCATGACATAAATAATTCTTACAGCGCGCTTGCCGTCGCTCGTGGTTTCGTACGGATTGTCCAATTTCCTTGGCTTAGACGTATCCCAACCTTCCGCCGCGCCGCTGTCGGCGGCAGTATCCGCGGGGGCGGCGTTGTC
>QMCD01003457.1_pt1 | contig 12367 bp, 5 predicted proteins | sample 1821841 | NCBI WGS metagenome assembly QMCD01 (sample SAMN01991225, study PRJNA193472) | Termite gut metagenome, whole genome shotgun sequencing project. | isolation source: worker | host: Macrotermes natalensis | reverse complement strand
CGCCTTGCTGGGCTTCCGCGTAGACCAATTTTGGAATGTCGCACAAGGCCGTGGCGGGCAAAATTTTGGAACGCAGTGATGAGGGGTGAGCATTCGTCAGCATGATCGTTCGCCGTGCCACTCCGGTCGCGCTGGCGTAGGCTTCCAAATGGCCACGCTGGCCGCAGCCACATAAAAACGCGTCCTCGCGCGAGTCAATGGTGACGTGGCCGCATTCTCCTCCGTATCCGGTCGCGCCATCCATCGTTTGACCATCAATGATGATTCCGCATCCCACCCCAGTTCCAAGTGTAATGAGTGCCAAACTGGGCTTACCCGCCGCCGAACCCACCCAGTATTCGCCAAATGCGGCGGCATTGGCGTCGTTACTGAACACAACGGGACACCCAACCATTTTCGCAAGATCATCACACAGAGGAAAGTTGGCCCAACTATGCAAATTGGGCGGTGTGCGCAGCTTGCGCGTGGCTTTATCCATCGTGCAAGGCACGCCCAACCCCACGGCCTGACATTGGTGGGCATCGATTTGAAGCCGCCGCAAACGCTCATGGATTTCCGTGGCCATCTTTTGTGCCGCTATCTGAGGATGAGGTTCCGTCTTGAACGTGGCGAACCGCTCAGAATCACCGTTTTCGGCGATAACGCAGCGTCCCTGGTCATCCACGACACCGATTTTCGTATTGGTTCCGCCTACGTCAACACCAACGAAAAAAGGGGACTGGGCTTCTTTGATGGAGATCGGCACGAGGCGGTCAGCGGACAGAAGGTGAGGGGATTCTGTTTGAATTTTTTGTGTGGACATTGTGGAAACTGCGAGGACGGCGAAGAAAAAAGGACGCAAAAATCGGCGAGTGCAGCGGCGTTGTAGTATAGCAATGTGCTTTCTGCGAGTCAAGCAAACATTTTTAACTCCTAACTCATACCCTACCGCAACTGCCCTTGTTGCATACTTTCCAACGATTATAATGAGAGCATGGACGCAAAATCTCCGTCAACACCGCCCAGCCCCCGTGATAGGAAGCCTCTGTGCTGCTTGCCAACATTGCGCCGCGCGATTCAGGGGCTTTTCGTGTCGAGCGTGGTTTTACCGGTCGGCATCGTCTTCCTGTTCGCGTTTGGCCGATTCTTCAGAATGCTAGATGATGCGATCACCGCGAAAATTCTCGATCTGATCACCTTGGGGACGGGCATCGTTTGGGCCGTGACGCTCATTTTTCTGCTTTTGTGCCTTGCCCTCTCCGTGCTCCAGCAGGATGAATGATGTCCCCTCGCTAGGGTTCGCTTGTTTGACTGCGTCCGCGATCAGGAAATTCAATACAATCGCTCTCATCGCATCATTCAAAGTATTGCTATAGACAATCCCGTCGTTGAGTCGAGAAGATTGTCGAGTGCCGACCCGCGTGACTCCAATGCAAAAATCTCCCCAATGATCTCGCTTCGCCCTGCCTCCGTCAGCTTCTTTTTCGTTGCCATCGCGTTTTTCTGTTTTCAAGCGGGAAATACTGCCGCTCAGTCGAACGTCGACTACTCCAACCCAGCTCGGTGGATCAGTGCGCCATCGGACAACAAGGATCCGGTTGACGTCTTCTACCTTTATCCCACGGCCTGGACGCCAACGTCGAACACGCAGCTTTACAGCGACATCGACGAACCATCCATGCTGACAAGTGCCGCGGCGGTTTTCGAACGCCAAGCGACGGCCTTCGGTCCGCTGGCCAACCTCTACGCTCCCTATTACCGTCAGGCCAATGCCAATATCACCCTAGGACTACCCATCGACCAGCAGACGGAAATTTTAAGCGGCGTTCCCAAGGAAGACGTGTTTGCGGCTCTTGATTATTATTTTGAAAATCTTAACGACGGCAGGCCCTTTATTTTGGCCGGGCATTCGCAAGGCTCGAACGTGATGCTCTTCGTGCTTTCCGAATACATGAAGGAGCACCCGGAAATTTACGACCGTATGGTCGCTGCCTACGCCATCGGCTATTCGGTCACGGAAGATTTTTTGGCCGCAAACCCGCATTTGGGCTTCGCAAACGGCTCCGATGACATTCAAAAAATTATCTCGTGGAACACGGAAGCACCTAGCGTGACGGAAAACAATCCCGTTGTGTTGCCCGGTGCGATTTCGATCAACCCGCTCAACTGGCGGCGCGACGAAACTCCTGCCGGTCTGGTAATGAATCTCGGCTCCTTTTTGTCCGATGCAAGCGGCGAATACGTTTTGACGGACGGCGTGGCCGACGCGGAAGTCGACACGAACCGGGGCGTTGTTGTCACGGCCACCGCCGACCCGGACGTGTACGGAATGGGCGGTGCGCTGGGTTTTCCCGCTGGAAGTTTTCACGGCAACGATGTCCAGTTTTACTACATGAACATCCGGGAAAACGCGCTGCGGCGCTCGGCGGTGGCCTTGAGCATGTACCAATCCGAAATTTACGCCGACAGCGAACTGGCTTCGACTCGCAGCATTCGCGCTTTCATGGATACAATTTCTCACTCTGAAATGAGCCGGAAGTGGAGTGCAACGAAACTTCTGGGTTGCAGAGCTTGTGAGGCGATTTGTGCCAACAACAACAACAACAACAACAACAACAACGATTCTTGGAATTGGTTTGCCACGCCGTTTGGGTTTTGGACACGACAAGATTCGCACGCCAGCTTTAGTGGTTACGAAATCGACGCTTATGGTGTCGCGCTGGGCGGCGTGAAAACGTTCAAAAAATTCCGGTACGGTTTCGCTCTTGGTTACAACGGTCAGACACAAAATATGCACGATTACGCCGGTGAAGTCGAGGCCGACCTGTTCCACGCCGCCGTGTTCGCCGTGCGAAATTTTGACGGCCTGTCTTTCGATGCCTCGCTCGGATATTCGCACGGCTGGGACGATGCTGAAAGAAGCGTTATCTTCCCTGACTATGCGAGGTTCGACAGTCGGGCATCGTTCGATCAGGACGCTTGGACGCTACGACTGAACGCGAAAAAAGAGCGAAGATTCCACCGTGGACTCAGGACTGTTCTGGGCGTGGGGCTGGATTATGTCGGCATTCGGAATGGCTCGCTTGTCGAAAATTGTGCAACCCAAAGCCCTTTCCAAAGCATTCCCGGCTTCGGCACGAACACGGCCATGCGGCTGAAATCGTCGACCTATCACTCGCTGGAACTGCCGATTTCGCTGACCGTTGACAAAACGTGGAACCGTCGGGGCAGGGACATCACGCCCTACGTTGCGGCGGCGTGGATTCCCGAACTGCTCGGCGACCGGCCCACGATGTCGGTGTCTTTTGTGGATAGCAACGTGACCGGTTCGTTTTTGGCGGAATCGATCAAGCCTTGGGATTCGCGCGGTCGGTTTGCCACGGGCATCAAATCGGAAGGCAAAAATACATCGCTCGGTATCGATTACGTGTTCGATTTCGCTTCCGGCTACGAAGAGCAGCGTCTTTCGGCCACAGCGACTTGGCAGTTTTGAAGGCACGAAAGCCGGAATCGCGACGAAGTAAAACGACCGGACAGCGCGGTCGCGAAAAAAATGAAAATTTTCCGGCGATGGAATCTCAAGAAAGAAGTCATGCTGCGTTTTTCCTCAATCTTCAAAACCGGACGGGTGCAACATGACGCTAAAAATTTCCTTCCATCCCCTACTCGCCGCGAAGTTTGATGTTGAAATTCGTCAATTTCTCGCGAATTTCCTTCAAACTGGTCACACCGAAGTTTTTGCACTCCAGCAATTCATCCTGCGTACGTGACACCAACTCGCCAATCGTGGCGATGTTCAGTCGGTTCATGCACTTCCGGGAACGCACGGAAAGGTTGAGGTCGGTGACCGGCCGCGCAAACACGGCTTGTTCGTCGGGGCTGAGCGATTCGACCTCCACTTGGCCGGGCGTGGGTCTTTCTGATACCAGTTGCCCCAATTTCAAGCCCTTGAGTGCCAGCATTTCACGAATTTCAACGAGGCTCGTTTCGCCAAAGTTTTTGCTCGTGAGCAAATCCTGCTCGGTATGGCGGCACAAATCGCCCAGCGTGTTGATGCCCATATTTTTCAGGCAATTGCGACTGCGCACCGACAATTCAAAATCGGAGACCGAGAGACTCATTATTTGCGAAGTCCGGTCACGTTTTCGTTGCGACTCTTCATCGTAGTGCATTTCGCTTGAAGCCTGCGCGTCCTTCAAAAAGAGCCGCGCTTTTTCATTGGTCGGGTCTGCATCCAAGATTCGCTGGTAACAAATCACGGCTTGTTCGTACTGCTCCATGTCTTCGTAGAGCAAGCCAAGATTGAAGAGCGTGCCCACATTTGTTGGAAAATGCGCAACGGCTCTCTTGTACAACTCCAAGGCTTCTTCGTCATTCCCGCGGCGTTCATTTTCCAATGCCAGCCCAAACAACGCACCGGGATGATTTTTATCCGCGATGACGGCTCGTTCATACAGGGCGAGAGCCTCAATGGGATCAACGCCCAGCATGGCAATCGTCGCGCCGCGCTGGTAAAGGTATCCCGCGGTTTGTTCGACCGCACCAGAGAGGTTATCGAGCTCGGCCAGACTTTTTTCTGGCTCGTTCATTGCCCGATAAACTTCGGCTTTTCCGAGGACACAGTCATCAGCTTTGTAGCGGGCTTTCTGGGCTTGGGCGTAGTATGTCAAGGATTCGTCGTATTGCTGCAGCGCAAAGTGGCATTTGGCCATGAAAAAGAGAGCCAGTGCCCCGCCATCGCCTTTTTTCAGAAAAGCCAATCCTTGTTCAAAACTGCCAGCAAGATAGAGGCAAACACCCAGTCGAACATACGCGGCGGGCGTGATTTCCCCACGAGCTTCCTTATCCCTCAGTTCGTCGATAGAGTCTCGGAGCGATTCAAATTGGGAGTAATCACTACTGATCACCTGCGCGATTCGTTGCGTTTCTTGGGGGCCAAACGAGCCATCGATCAAAACAGTTTGTTTCAGGTTAAAATCCTGTGTCTGACTTACCATAAATTAACCTTTCTCGGAAGAAATTGGCTTCAAAAACGACTGCATGAGATTTTTGAATCTACTCGGTCGCTATTATATTTTTTTTCTTTTTTTTCGCAAGGGGGAGAATTTTACCTTTTTTGGTGATAATTCTGTCGATGATAATTCGGTTGTCAAGGTTTTCACGCGAAAGAGAAGCAATTCACGGTCACAGGAATTGTGGAAACGCCCTAAGGCTCCCGCAAGAGGTTTTCCAGCCTCTGTTTTCGCGCGGGGCCGCCCAGTTCGGGATACAAAATTTGTAAACGGTCAAATTGTCGCCGCGCTTCCGTCATTTGCCCCTGTTTGACGTACACGTCGAGCATGTTTTCGCGGGCTTTCCACCAAGGTTCGCTATTCTTTTCCGTTCCTAACGCGATTTTTGTCCAAATGTTTAACGCTTCTTCGTGATCAACCGGCTGCGAAGAACACATGAGAACGCTCGCAAGCATTTCGTGACATTCACGGTTTTTGGGCGATTCTTGGAGCATTTCTCTGGCCAATTTGATGGCATCTCGCACCTGGCCGGTATCGACAAGAAGCGTGACCTGTGTGCGCAAAAACTGCTGTCGCTCTGTCGGACTCAGAGAGGCAATTTGATTGGCATTCAAGTTTTGCATGGCCAACTGACCTTCTTCTTGTCGACCTTGTTTCAAAAGAATGGTAACGAGCAATGCCTGAACTTGGGCTTGTTGGGCAGGTGGTAAGTCAGGGCAGTGAAGCGAAATTTGTCGTAAAATCTGTTCCGCTTGTTGCGCGAATTCGGAAGATTGAGCTGAATCCGTTCCATGAGAAGCGGCACGGACAAAATGTTCCGCCGCCAGGATGCCCGATGCCGCATCCACCGCGTTCCATGTTGTTGACGCAGGCGATTCTGGCGGCTGGGCATCTTGTGGTAACGTTTGCGGCAACCGCTTGGCGAACCACGTTGCTGCCTCAAGAGTCTTCTCCTCGCTGTCCGCGGTCAATTGGGCTTCCCACATTTTTTTCGCCAGTACCACGATTCTCAAGCCCATTTCGTCGCTGCTCAACGTATGATTGGATATTTTTTCCAACAGATTCAGCGTAGCTTGCGTGTCGTTTTCCGTTGCCAACAGTTCCGCGGCGCGAAGCAGGACGGCAGGCGTTTTGGGGGCGTGGGGCCACCTGTCGGCAAACTCCGCGTGCAGCGTGACGAAATCGCGCACGGACATTTCCTGTTTCAGAACACGCTGACCGGCGGTGTCGATGGCGGTCAAAAAAATTTCAGGGGCTTGCTGTTCCTCGGAAAAATGCTTGGCAACGTTGCATAAACGTTCTGTGATTCGTGCTCGTAATGCGGCAGATTCGGGCAACGTGGTCAAATCGGGTGCTTGTGCCACGTCAGATTCTGGAGTCCCCCCCTGCTCCCATTGCGCCAAACGTTCGCGGAGTATCTGCGCTGAGGCCAACACACTCTCAAAGGCGGCAGCGGCGCGGTTGCGTTCTAGAGCCAAATCCGTGGCCTGATCGAACAGTCGCACCGATTCCGAAAAACGACCATTATGATATTGGGCTTTTCCCAACTCCAGCAAAAGTGCCTCGTTCCCATTTGGCTGCTCAGAAAGTGACGATTCAACGAGAAGCATTCGAGCGCGTCGCCCCCAAAATGCGCCACAAGAATCTTCAATTTGGCGAGTCAGATTCAGGATTTCTTGCATCAGAACCGCATCAAACGGGGGCGATTCCTCGTTGGGTACGGCGGCGTTATTTTGGGCTTGCTCACGCAACAGCCGCCCAAGGGCGATAAACAATTCGAGCCTTGCGATGTCAAAATCAGGCCAACATTCCGAACCTGCCCGCTCTGCCAGATAATTTTCTCGCGCTTCGTCGAACTTTTCCGCCGCGAGAAGATAGCGCAGGCGTTCGGTTTCCGCTTGAAAGCGCAAGGCCATCGAAACCGACTCCTGTTGTGCTGACTGTTGCAACAACTGCTGAAGCTCTTGAAGCAACTGCAAGCAGCGGCCCTGTTGCCCTAAAAGACGAAAGCAGCTGGCCAACTCAATTTTTGCACGATAAATAATTTCGTCACGAATCGTGGTTTGGGTTGGCTCTTCGAGAATTTCCACGGCCGCATTCAAACTGAACTGGCGATCCGCACTGCCGGGCGCAAACGACAGGGCAAGCGATTTTTGGGCAAGGCCATGCTGAATTTGAACCGAACGCAGCAGTCCAAGCCATTTTTGTTCAAAATCTTGATTTCGCGCAACTCCTTGACGTCCATGAAGCGCGTTGAGTCGTTCAACGCAGCGTTGATAACCCTCAACAGCTTCCAGTAATTTTTGTCGCGCTTCATGGAGTAAATCTGTCCGCTGGGCACTCGTGGCCATGTTCGCCTCGTGGTATTGCCATTCTCCCAAGCTGGCATCCGCGATGACCCTTTGAAAAAGCAGGGCGAGTCGGGCAAGGGTTTCCTCCGGTTTGGTGGTATCGTCCGCGCCGGTCAGATACCGTTGTGTTAATTCGTCCAGTCCTTTTTGAAGCACCGGTCGTCGATGAGGTTCGGCTTGCAACATTTGCAGGGAGCGACTGCGCAGCAGCTCGGCGGCCAGCGCATACTGTTCCGTGCGAGAAAGAAGCGGCCTGTTCGATTCATCGATACGGTCAAATTCCTCTGCACAAAAAATTTCGACGGATTCAAAAAGATTGCGGTCGGCCAACCCGCGGACAAAACGCAAATCGTGCTCCGATGCGACAAGCGAAGTGACGCGGCTTATGAAAAGCAGTATGGAAAAAAGGAGAAAGGCAAAAATTCGGTACACGGTAATCTCCAATTCGGATGCTTGCATCGAGTGGGCAGGGCTAGTGCGTTTTCAAATGAGATTTCATTTTCTCCAAAAACCGCGGTGAAACAAGGCGAGAATCACAAAAAACTCCAGCCGTCCCAGCATCATCACCCACGTAAAAAGGAATTTCGACATGTCGCTAAATACACCGAAATTCTGCCGCGCTCCGATCAGACCCAAGCCCGGCCCCACATTGTTCAAGCTGCACGCCACCGCGCTCGCGGTATCCATCAGTTTACGGTCGCCTGCCACCGTCACGCCGCCCCACGTTGAGGCCGGTTCAAAACACAAGATGATAAAAGTCGCCGTGACAAAAACACAGGTCATCAGCGTAAAATGCACCATGATATTCCGCACGATTTCGCGGTCAATAGGCACACCATTCACCAGCAAAGGTCTCACCACGTTAGGGCGAAACGCGCGTTCAATTTCCGATGAAAACGCCACAAATAATTTTGAACCCCCCCGCCGTGCTGCCCGCACAGCCGCCGAGAAACATCAGCAGGATGATGACGCAGCAGGAAAGGCCTGACCATTTTTCGTATTCGTCCGTACAAAGTCCCGTGGTGGTCATAATGGAAACGACTTGAAACACCACAACACGCAATGCGATGAGGACAGGAACCAAAACTCGTGGGGCCTCTATGAGTGTTTCATTGGGAATGGCCACCAAATTTCCAGGCTCATCCCCTTCCGGGTTGGGTCTATCTTCTTCAGTTTCGTCATAGAACTCTTCCTTCTCTGTCGGACTGTGCTGCGGCGTTTTTTTGCCAATCGGCACTTTCGAGACTTCGTTTGACACATAATAGGGGACATCCGCCGTGCCGTAGTTGTCAAAATCTTTGCCTACCATGCCGACCGCGAAAAGGACAACGATGGCGACCAGCAAAACGCTAACGTAGGCACGCCACTCTGCATCTTTCAGGATGGCCATCATTTTGCCGGTCAGTCCCAGATAGAGCAGCATAAAGTTCATTCCGCCCAAAAACATGAAGATGATGAGCGTCCATTCGATGGCGGAGGCGGCGGAAAAACCGTGGGCGGCAAAGTGGCCGGCACTGGCGTTGAAAGTGCTGAATCCGCCGGTGGAAACGGTGGTGAAAGAATGGCAGATAGCATCGAAAAGATCAACGCCGAGAAAGACGAGAATGGTGGTTTGCACGACATTCATGCCCACGTAAATCCAAAAAACGATGCGGCCCAGCTCTTGGATGTGGTTCTGCGAGTGGGCTTTGGTGGGCCCGGTCATTTCGGAACGAAGAATGCTTTTCATGCCCATCCCGAATCCCGACCCGGTTCCATAACCCAACAGAACAACGAAGAGGAGCATGATGCCCAGTCCACCGAGAAAATGGGTGCTAAATCGCCAAAAGAGAATGCAGCGCGGCAGCAAATCGGGCCGCTCCACTTCGCCGAACACGGTCGCGCCGGTCGTGCTAAAACCGGATTGCGACTCGAACAAGGCATCGCAGACGGTCATGGGCGTGTTTTCCGCGCGGTGAACACCGGCGATGAGGTAGGGCAGCGCGCCCAACAGTGTCGCGAGAATCCAAGCCAGTCCTACCACGGCGATGGCTTCCCGCTTGGAAAATAGGTCCGGCGGCACATTTTTTAGCGTTTTGGAACCGAAATAACGAAAGATTCCCGCGCTGAGAAAGCAGGCGACAATGGACAAAATGAGTCCTAATACGCCGGACGCTTCATCTTGCCACTGGCCGCCCAAAATGGACAATGCCCAGGGTAGCGACAGAAACATGAACGCACCGAGCAGGACGCAGACGACACTGAGCTGGTGAAAAATGAAAGGATAGTTCATGTCACAGTGAGAGGAGAATGGCGGCCACGACCTACCGCATCAGGAGCCAAACAACAAGGTCGATGATGGCACACGACAACACGCAATAACAACAACTTTTTACTCATTTTCTCTCCGCGGCCTTCGGAATATCCCATACAATCCCGCAACAACCAAATCGCCCTGAGCACCACCAACTTTCGGCCTGCACTCCACTTTGTTCCGCCAGCCGACTCAAGTGCGAAACGGAAGCTCCGTAAATCATACAGCGAATAGAGTAATCGTCAATGTCGAAGCACAGCGGTTGTTTTTATCCGGTCCAAATAAAACCCCGTGGCGCTATTCAGCACCTTTCCTGTAAAGATTCCACTAAAGATTTTCACTAAGTATTCCACTGGCCGCCGTAGAAAACCGCACACAGCGCCGCCATTCGCAATTGTGCAACGGGTTTCGGTAGGGCCGGGGGTTCTGTTGCCCCCGCTCCGCCTGTCCTTGCCTTTTTCCATAAAAGATGGTCTAATGTTCGCGTATTGCCGCGCTTTTTGGAATTTTCGTCCACACCACTTTCCAGCTTACTGTCCAGCCTACCGTGCCAACCAACCCTGATTATTCCACGCTTTTTGGGCCTGATAACCTGATTCAACTCGTTCAATATCAAGCTGCTGTTCAGCCCAACTTGCCCGCCTTTACCTATCTTGCCAACGGCGTTGACGAAGAAATTGTGATGACCAACGCCGATCTGGATCGCCGCGCTCGACGCATCGCCGCTTGGCTGCAAGCACGCAACATGTTTGGGCAGCGTGCCCTACTGCTCTATCCGCCGGGTTTAGAATTCATCGCCGCTTATTTCGGCTGTCTTTATGCGGGCACAATTGCTGTCCCTGTCTATCCGCCACGAAAAAATCGTTCCATGCTTCGCATTCAAGCTGTTGCGGAAAGTGCCGATGCCGCCGTCGCACTTACCACCGAAGATGTGGCCAAGCGGGCAATGGAAATGATAGAAGAAGCACCGGGTTTGAAAAAAATCCCTTGGCTGCCCACCTCTTCGCTGGAACCGGGTTTGGAAGAGAACTGGACGAATCCGGGCGTGAATTCCAACACGATCGCGTTTTTGCAGTACACGTCCGGCTCGACGGGCACGCCCAAGGGAGTGATTCTCACGCACGGCAATCTGCTGCACAATTCCCGGATGATTTTGCAGGGTTTCGAGCATACCCGCGGCGGCGTTGGCGTGTTTTGGCTTCCCAGTTACCACGACATGGGACTGATTGGCGGCATTATCCAGCCCCTGTACTGTGGTCGCCCCAACATTTTGATGTCGCCTTTGACATTTTTGCAAAAACCATTCCGCTGGCTTGCCGCCATTTCCAAATATCGCGCGACCACGTCGGGCGGACCGAATTTCGCCTTCGACCTTTGCGTTCGACAAGTCACCGAGGAACAATTGGATCAACTTGACCTCAGCAACTGGACGCTGGCTTTCAATGGGGCCGAGCCGGTATTGCCGGAAACCTTAGAAGCCTTTGCGAAAAAATTTGAACGCTGCGGTTTCCGTTATGAATCGTTTTATCCCTGCTTCGGTTTGGCGGAAGGTACGCTCATCGTCACTGGCGGCACAAAAGTCGATGCGCCCCTCACCCGCCCCCTGGATGCGAACGCTTTGTCAACGGGAAAAGCCGTCGATGCCATGCCCGATACCGCCAAAGTGGCGCGTCTTGTTTCCAGCGGGGCCAACATTTTGCCAGAACAGCGCGTTGCGATTGTCGATCCGGAAACGCGAATCGAATGCCCTGATCGCATCGTGGGCGAAATCTGGGCACGCGGTCCCAGTATGGCCAAAGGATACTGGAAAGCTCCCGAAGCCACCGCGCAAACTTTTCACGCTACGCTGGCGGACACCGGCGAAGGACCATTCATGCGGACGGGCGACCTGGGCTTTATGATCGACGGCCAACTATTCGTGACAGGCCGCATCAAAGATTTGATTATCGTGCGTGGGGTCAACATTTATCCGCAGGATATTGAAATGACGGTGGTGAAAGTGGACCCGCATTTGCGTCCGCTTGGCAGTGCCGCGCTGATGGTGAAAGACGATACGCCGCAAAAACGTGAGCACTTGGTCGTGATTCAAGAAGTGGAGCGGCGTTTCAAGGGCGATGTGGAGCCCATTTTCCGCGAAATCCGTCGAGCCATCGCGCTGGAGCACGAAATTCCCGTTGAGGCCATTGTGCTGGTCAAGTCGGGCAGCATTCCAAAAACATCAAGCGGCAAAATCCAGCGTCATGCCTGTCACAACGGTTTTTTGGATGGCTCGCTTTCGGAAATCGCGCGCTGGCTTTCGCCGGAAGTCACGTTTCCTTTTGTTGACACGGATTCGGAAAACGCTGCCGAAAACGCCTTGGCCGAAGCAACCGGCCTCACGGATGCCGACGACCACAGCCGCCTCGTTCGCAGCTCCGTTGAATCGCCTGTCACGAACTCGTCCGCCACCGCCACGAAACCGCGTGTCAAACCGGCCGCCTCGGATGCGTCACAAAAATTTATTCTTGTTTCCGAATCATCCGATGAGACCACTTACGTCAATGTGGTCTCGCGCGATCTGAGCGTGCTTTCTCCCGAGGAAACGGGCGAAATCATTTTGGATGAAGTCCGAAAAATCGCCAAGGAACGCGCCGTTGATTTGTCGCTCGATTCCGACATCACCGAGCTGGGACTGGATTCGCTGGAACGCATGGAAATTCTCGCCACGCTGGAAGATCGCTTCGGCGGCCAGT
>QMCD01001113.1_pt1 | contig 12371 bp, 11 predicted proteins | sample 1821841 | NCBI WGS metagenome assembly QMCD01 (sample SAMN01991225, study PRJNA193472) | Termite gut metagenome, whole genome shotgun sequencing project. | isolation source: worker | host: Macrotermes natalensis | reverse complement strand
TATAAATATTCTATAAATATTTTATGCGGACAAACCTGTATATAATACAAAACTAAAAAAGCGCCGTAAAAATCCGGCGCTTTCAGTTTAAGTACAAAAAAACTCTTTATGCTCTGAAGCTTTAGAACCTGTTCCCATAGGAAAAAAGTATGGATTATCGAGTATGGTTTTGCTGAATACAAGGCGAAAATCCGCAGACAGGCTGTCGTCTTTCAAGGATTTTCAACGCTGTATTAGGTAAAATCTACCGAAATTACATACGTTTACGCCTATGGGAACAGGTTCTTAATTTAATCAACAATAAATTCCTTAATTTCGGCTAAGAAAGCGGAAGCGTCGTCCGTATGAGCTTCAAGAGAGATGGGTTTTGAAAGGTCAAGACTGAAAATCCCCATTATTGACTTAGCATCAACAGCATATCTTCCCGATATAAGGTCTACCTCAAAATCACACATTGATACGACAGATACGAAATTCTTAACATCATTGATTGTTGAAAGCATAATGGTAGCTTTATTCATAAAATAACCTCCATAAATGTATTTGAATGCCTACCGTATTTCCGGTACAGTTATAGGATAACAGTTTTTTTTATTTTAGTCAAGGGGAATTGAAATTTTTTTTTTAATATTGTATAATGAGATATATTAGAATATTTTATTTAACTTATTATGTAGAAATTGCACATATATGGAATGAGGTTTTTATGAAAATTCACTTTTCTACGTTCGGATGTAAAGTAAACCTGTATGAAACTGAAAATATGAAACAAGTCTTATCGGCAAACGGCTTTAAGTTGTCAAATAATCCGCTTAATTGTGATATTTATATAGTTAATTCGTGTGCGGTTACTAAAACAAGCGTTCAGAAAACTCATAAGGAAATACGCCGTTTAAAGCGTGAAAACCCGGATGCCGTTATCGTTCTGACCGGGTGTTACCCTCAGGCTTATGAAGATGAAGCTTCCGTTATACCTGAAGCCGATATTATTACAGGGACAAAAAACCGTTCACAGCTCCCCGGATTAATTAAAAACTATATGGATAACAAAGATAGGATTGTAAATATATGCAGCTTTACAGACAATGAAATGTTCGAACCTATGCATAATACCGGTTATGAAAATAAAACAAGGGCTTTCGTAAAAATCCAGGACGGATGCAGCATGCACTGTTCTTACTGCATAATCCCCTATTCACGCGGCAAGTTCCGTTCAAAGCCGTTACACGATTTAATCTGTGAAGCAGAAAACCTTGCCGGTTCAGGCTACAAAGAAATTGTACTCACAGGTATTAACCTGTCGTTTTACGGGACGGAATCAGGATTAAGACTTGCCGACGCCGTTGAAGCGGTATGCGGAATTAAAGGAATCGAACGCGTGCGTTTAGGCTCTCTTGAACCGGAAATGATAACCGACGGCGACATTGAGCGTCTGTCAAAACAACCGAAGCTGTGTCCGCAGTTTCACTTTTCTCTGCAAAGCGGAAGCGATAAAATATTGAAAGCAATGAACAGGCGTTATAGCTGTGCCGATTATGAAGCGTTAGTATCAAAACTGCGGTGTTATTTTGATAACTGTGCCGTTACAACGGATATTATGGTCGGATTCCCGGGTGAAAGCGATAATGACTTTAATACTACAAAGGAGTTTATAAGAAAAATCGGGTTCAGTCAGGCGCATATCTTCCCTTATTCGAAAAGGAAAAACACTCCCGCGGCGGTTATGGATAACCAGATTCCTGATAATATCAAACATTTGCGTGCGAAAGAACTGAAAATACTTACCGGCAGCCTGACGGAACAGTTCATGCAAAAGCAGGTTGGATTAACCGTCCCCGTGCTTTTTGAAAAAGAAAAAAGCGACGAAGTTCCGTATGGCTATTCGCCGAATTATACATTAATAAAAATTTTAAAAAATAATTATGATAAAAGTTTGCGTAATATGATATTTTATGTTAAAATAATAAAGGCTGATGGTGATTACTGTATCGGCGAGCTAATAGTTCCGTAGTTTTAATAAAATTATTTTAGGGGTTTGTCCGTGGGGAAAACCCTGAGAGGATGGCTGTATTTATATGTCTGTGTACCGTATTTATGTCGAAAAAAAACCTGAATTCGCTGTCGAAGCCAATAATTTATTTTCGGATATCAAAACAGCCCTGCGGATTGATAAGCTCAGGAGTATCCGCATTCTAAACCGGTATGACGCTGAAAACCTGTCGGAAAGCGATTTTATATATGCCGCCGATAATGTGTTTTCAGAACCGGCGGTTGATATTATTACGAATAAACTTCCGGATTTGTCCGAAACTGAGACAGTATTCGCCGTTGAATACCTTCCCGGTCAGTTTGACCAGCGCGCCGATTCCTGCGAACAGTGCATACAGATTCTGACACAGGGAGAACGGTGCCGCGTAAAAAACGCCCGTATCTATATATTGGAAGGCAGGCTGTCGTTTACCGATATAAGTTCAGTAAAAGCTTATATTATTAATCCGGTTGAATGCCGCGAGGCTTCGCTTGAAACAGTTAATACGCTAAAAACCGATTACGGAATACCGGACAGAGTGGAAATCCTTGATAACTTTATTCAGAAAAGCGAAACCGAGCTTGACGGGTTTATAAATGAATACGGACTTGCCATGGACCTTGACGATATAAAATTCTGTCAGGATTATTTCAGGAATACTGAAAAACGCGACCCCACTATAACTGAAATACGCATGATTGATACATACTGGTCCGACCACTGCCGGCATACCACATTTTCGACAATTATTGACAGCGCTGTAATTAATGCCGACTATATAAGAAAAACATACGATGAATACATAAACGTCCGCAAAGAGCTTGGCAGAAACGATAAACCCGTAACGCTTATGGATATTGCCACCATTGCCGCTAAAAAGCTTAAAAAAGACGGCATTTTAACCGGTTTGGACGAATCGGAGGAAGTAAATGCCTGCTCCGTTGAAATAAAAGTTGATGTCAACGGAGAAATCCAGGACTGGCTTCTTATGTTTAAAAATGAAACCCATAATCATCCTACGGAAATAGAACCGTTCGGCGGAGCCGCAACCTGCCTCGGAGGAGCAATCCGCGACCCGCTGTCGGGACGTTCGTATGTTTATCAGGCGATGCGGGTAACGGGGGCTTCAAATCCGCTTGTACCGGTTGAGGATACAATTCACGGCAAGCTGCCTCAGAGAAAAATTACCGTAGGCGCCGCTAACGGATACAGTTCCTACGGAAATCAAATCGGTCTTGCCACCGGCCATGTCGCCGAGGTTTATCACCCGGGGTATGTTGCAAAAAGGCTTGAAATCGGGGCTGTAATAGGCGCGGCGCCCAAAGCTAATGTGGTCAGGGAGGTTCCTGTTCCCGGAGATGTCGTTATTCTGCTCGGAGGACGCACGGGACGCGACGGATGCGGAGGAGCAACGGGTTCCTCTAAGTCTCATACTCAGGAATCGCTTGAATCGTGCGGCGCCGAAGTGCAGAAGGGCAACGCTCCGGTTGAAAGAAAAATACAGCGCTTATTCCGCAAGCCCGAGGTTTCCAGGTTAATCAAACGCTGCAACGATTTCGGAGCCGGCGGTGTTTCGGTTGCTATCGGAGAGCTTACAGACGGAATTGAAATAGACTTGAATGCCGTTCCCAAAAAATATGACGGACTTGACGGCACCGAGCTGGCTATTTCCGAGAGTCAGGAGCGTATGGCTGTTGTTATTGATAAGAACAACGCCGGAATATTTATTGCCGAAGCGGAAAAAGAAAACCTTGAAGCCACGGCGGTTGCGGTATGTACAGACGATAAACGCCTGAAAATGAAATGGAACGGTAAAACGATTGTTGACCTTTCAAGGGAATTCCTCAATTCAAACGGCGCTGAAAAGCATACGGACGTTTCGGTTCAGCTGCCGGTTACGGCACAGGTCAAAACTTATTCTGATAATGCTGACAGCTGGGAAGCGTTAATGTCCAACCTTAATGTCTGCTCGCAGAAAGGTCTGGTTGAACGCTTCTGTTCCACGGTAGGAGCCGGGACCGTCCTGATGCCGTTCGGAGGAAAAGAACAGCTGACTCCGGCTCAGGCTATGGCTGCTAAAATTCCGGTATTCCGCGGAGAGACAAACACCTGTTCCTTAATGGGATGGGGGTTTAATCCTTATGTTTCGGACAAGAGCCCTTATCACGGGGCAATTTCCGCCGTTATTGAATCGGTTGCAAAGATAGTCGCCGCCGGAGGAAGCTATAAAAAATGCTGGCTTACATTCCAGGAGTTTTTTGAAAGGACGCAGAACAATCCGTCACGCTGGGGAAAACCGTTTTCTGCGCTTTTAGGAGCTTTTAAAGCTCAGATTGAACTGGGATGCGGAGCTATCGGAGGAAAGGATTCAATGTCCGGCACCTTTGAGAATATCGACGTCCCCGCTACGCTGGTATCCTTTGCCGTATCAACAGCCAAAGCCGATAAAATAATATCCGGCGAATTTAAAAAATCCGGAAGTAAGGTTATATTCATTAATCCTGATTATGATGAGAATCATCTTCCCGTCTTCTCAAGCATAAAATCATGCTTTGAAACGGTTGAAAAGCTGATTGAAGAAGGAAGGGCTGTATCCGTATGGGCGGTCGGATTCGGAGGGGTTGCCGAAGCAATAGCTAAAATGTCACTGGGCAACAGGATCGGTTTTACATTTGAAAAGAAACTGCCCGACGATATTCTTTTCTATTCAAAATACGGCTCGTTTATTGTTGAGCTTGACGGAGACCCTGTTGACGGGGAGAATGTTATCGGAATGACAACCGGCGAATATATAATAAACTGCATGGATTACACCGTCAATATGCATGATGTTCAGAAAAAGTGGGAGGAAAGGCTTGAACCCGTATTTCCAAGTAAAATACATATACAAAAAACTGCTGCAAAAATATTTACTTACACTTCCGACAAGCCGGTTCAGCATGCGTCTTCATTTGCAAAACCCAGGGTTTTAATACCGGCTTTCCCCGGTACAAACGGAGAGGATGATTCGGCAAGAGCGTTTGAAAGAGCCGGAGCTTCCGCTGAGGTTTTTGTAATAAAAAATTTAACATCGTCAGCTCTTGAGGAAAGCATAGTTTATTTTGAAAAGGCAGTAAAAAATTCCCAGATTATTATGCTTCCCGGCGGTTTCTCAGGAGGAGACGAACCTGACGGCTCGGCAAAATTCATTACGGCATTCTTCAGAAACCCTCGTATCATGGATGCGGTGCATGAGCTTATTGACAGCAGGGACGGTCTGATGCTGGGAATTTGCAACGGCTTCCAGGCGCTTTTAAAGCTCGGGCTTGTTCCGTTCGGAAAGATAATACCGATGAAAAACGACTCCCCTACCCTCACATTTAACGCTATAGGAAGGCATCAGTCCATGATGGTCAGAACAAGGATCGCATCAAATAAATCCCAGTGGCTCTCAGAATGCGATACCGGGGATATTCATACTATCGCAGTTTCACACGGAGAGGGACGCTTCACCGCATCGGCAGAACTCATCAGCGAGCTTGCCGGAAACGGTCAGATTGCGACTCAATATGTTGATTTAAACGGCGAACCGACTATGGATGTCCGGTTTAATCCCAACACCTCATTTGAGGCTATTGAAGGCATCACATCACCCGACGGCCGTATTTTCGGTAAAATGGGTCATAATGAGCGTGTTATCGGTAATAACATATGTAAAAATGTTCCCGGCAATAAGGACCAGAAAATCTTTGAAAGCGGAGTATCATATTTTATGTAACGTCAGAGGGTGTGTTCTGTAACCGGCAGACACATCCTTATTGGTATATAAAATTATTCAGGTTACAGGTAATATTCCAATATTTTCTTTATCTGTTATTTTTATATTTATTTTTTTGACCGATTATTATTTATTTTAAGCATAACTTTAAAAAGCTATTGACATACCTTTCTTATCTGATAAAATTGAATTAAGATATAAAATTTATTATCCGGAGAGAGAGTTGATAGTATGTTTAAAAGCTTGGCTGATTTTTTGTCTTTAAAACTAACAACCAATAAAATTATTGATATTAATGACCGGGAGAACTATACGTACGGTTTGGAATTATTTCTGATTAAAGTAGTATTTTTTTCAATTATATTAGTGCTGGCTCTTTTAACTGATTCATTGATAATAAGCTTATTATTCACAACATTTTATTTATCCTTAAGGAAGTATACGGGAGGATATCACAGTAAGACTTCCGGGATGTGCCTGATTATATCATTGCTGATTTATTTGATGATGCTGTTTTTTGAACGGGCAGATTTTAATTCTGTAAGGACCGTTCTCATGGTATTGTCTGTAATTTCTTTTATAATTATTATAATATTTTCGCCGGTGGAAAACGAAAATAATCCGATTACTTCAGATGAAAAAATAAAATATAAAAAAATATCAATAATTATATCGTTTATTATTGTAATTATTACGGGATTATCGTTTTTCTACAATTACCATTACTTATTTTATTCATCGGCATGGTCAATATCAACTGACGCAATTCTGATAATTCTTACAAAAGGATGGCAAAAAGAAGAAAAAGCCGATTACTAGAGCGTGTTCACAATACTAATATTAATCCGCGTTTAAAATACTTGCATAATATTTCAAAGATTTTTGCTGCAGTGCTAGGATTGACGATGAAGACAGGCTAACGCCTGTCAAAGAGGAAGACGACACAATGCGGTAAAAAGATAGAAATATACAAGTATTTTAATTGCGGATTAGTATAATACTCTCAGATAATTCGCTAATGATATAAGAGGTGATACATGTGTTTGAACCGTTAAAAAACCTTCAGGATAAATTAAATCATAATATCGGCGGTATAACTATAAGGAATTATTTTTATAATTTCAGTTTTTATGAACTGGAGCTGCATTTTGATAATACGCATAATTTAACGATAAACCGAAATCTTGATAAATACAGTATAAGGGGTATATTGATTTCCGCCGAAATGAAAGCTAAACTGAAAGGCTTTTCAGTACGTTGACTTATATTCCGTCAAATGTTAGGGTGATTAGCAAGTACGCTCCCTTAGATATAATTTATTATTTTACTTATAAATTGTGTACTAATATGTTCTACAACATATAATAATTCTTATATGATATGCATATTCATATTACCCATTATTTCTAACGCTTTCTGTCCAAGCTCATCATTTACGCTGGCAGTGATTTTACTGTTAATGATTATTTCCGTCTCGGGACAGGCTGCCTGAGCGATAATTGCGTTTGACAGCACGCACATATCCGATACAAGACCGCATATCTCAATTTGGGTGTAATCATGTGTCAGCAGCCAGTTTCCCAGCTTTAAACTGCCGTATGTGTTCTTATGGAATTTTGCGCATGCTTTGCCCAGTTGATTTTTTACCGAACCGTAAATTTCTGTATCCTTATCCTTGCCTGTTTCATCAATAGTGAATGCTACATCAAAACCGTTCGAATGGTACTCTTCAATCCGTTCATTAACACCTTTTTCCAGCCTATCTATTTGATTTTTACCCAGTTCAGGACACATATATGCGTTCTGGAAATCAACAACCAAAAGGAGCTTCTTTTCTTTCATAAAACAACCTTATATAATATATTTCACCATTAGTGTAATTCTGATTAGTTTATTTATACATATAGAAAAAGTATTATAAAATAAAACGATTCCTGAACGGTCATTTGTTCAGGAATTGTTTATTTCTGCTTTCGGCTTACGATAAAATACTGTCTAAGCCATAAAAGTAATTCTGTCTGTATTATGTTAATTTTATGATTCTCCGAATTCCTCCTTCATACGCTCGACAAACCATAAAAACTCCTCATAGCTTTCATAAGGAGCGGGTTCGCTAATCCGGTAATCAATAGGCGAACTTGAAAATCATCGTCAAGGTAACGCGGAAACAGATGAATATGTAAATGCGCACCTGAATTTGCGTGCATTTCGTAATTTATTTTCACGGCGCCGGTCACCTTTCGCAATGCCCTGCCGACTTTTTGAACCTCACGCATGAATCCTGCCGCTTTATCGCCCGGCATATCCTCAAAATGGAAATAATGCTCCATCGGCATTACATACAGCTTGCCGAAAAGACGTCCCTGACCAGGGTATTCGCCGCCGACGCAGATTTTGTCTGTCCATATAATATCAGTCTGACCGTCGGGTATGGGTTCATTATTACAGGCGGGACAATTTTCTTTATGTGCCTGTTTTATAAATTCTGGGTAACGGTAATGAAAGCTTCCTCCTCGTTTTTCATATGAAGCGGGGCGCGTTAGCTTGCAGCGCGGCAATCCGTTATGCATGGCGGGTTCCTCAGCAATGAATCCGTATTTTTTATAAATTTCCCTTGCCGCCGCGCCCGGTTTATAATCGTAAATGAAAGTTATCACAGTTATGTTTTTGTTGGTATCAAGCTGGCGAAGCGCGGTTTTCAAAAGCCGTCCTCCGGCGCCTTTTCTACGGTACCGTTCCGATACGGCAAACCAAGAAATACGGTTATTTTCACGCGAAAACCCTATAAATCCCATATTTTCACCGCTCATGTAATCCACTGCCGTCAGAGCTTCATATTTGCTAATTTTACTTTTTGCATATTCAATAAATTCCGGGTCCTTCCCCATATCGCCGGGGTGCTGAAAAATCCCCGACACCTCCGTCGCAGTTTCACACCATGCGGGTATATCGCTTTTGTTTACCCACCGTATTAACATATCCTATCACTCCATAAATTTATTGATTCTTATTTTGATTTTTTCCATTCCGCAATGAACTCCTTAATCGACTGCTGACGTTCGCTTCGTTTTTCACTTACGGCTTTTAAAGCCACCTTGTATAAATCCTCATTAAGCCGCCATTCTTCCGGTGAACGCCCGCCGTCTGCCAGAAGAACAAAGGCAATCGCGCCCATGTTATATACATTGCTGATTTCATCAATGAGGACTCCGTCGGTGCGTTCTTCGGGCGAAGCCGTTCTCGCCATATGCCCCCATAACGCCTTGTTTCCGTATGCCCTGCCCTTAGTATAAAAATCAATGTCACAGATAACGGTTCTTTCATTTTTATAATCCCACATTATACTTCCGTCATAAAAATCAACGGCGGTATAACCTTTTTCCGCCGCAAGCCTGTGGAAATCAAGAATATCCTCAAAAATAACCAGACGGGACGACAGCTCAAGCCGCCAGAATTTCTTGTGGTCTGACGGGTACATCCTATGAGCGCATACAGCGTCAACCCAGTTAAACACAACGGCAAAACCGCTGCTTGTATCTTCCGCTTCTATGAAATTTATCAAGGATGGGTGTTTTAAATCCATATAGGGCTGAACAGCGGCTTTTAACCGTTCAACCGCGCTTTCAACCGTTCCTGTATACTCATCAGCCGGAGCTCCCGCGAATTTAATAAAATACCGTTTGCCGCTGTCAGACTGAACACCGAAACAGATATTCCCGCTGTCCTGACTGTCAAAAACCTTGAATACCCTGCCGTATTTACTCAGGAATGAAAAATCGAACGGTTCTTTAAGCTTATATGGTATTCCGTCGGTATACTGGATGTAAAAGTCATTAAGATACCATGACGGTACAGGGTTTTTCATATTATCAAACCAACGCAAAACATCCTGAGACTGTTTTAACATAGTATTAATTTCAGACTGACCAAACGGAACAGCCCAGTAAACCGAGGATAATGTATTACTCGCTATGTAAAAAGCAAGCAGTTTGAAGAACTCAAGAGGCGGTTCCCCACCGAAATATCCGCGAAGCTGTCCAGTGGCAAAATGAGGGCTTGCCGCCGCACTCCATACAATACGGTTGAATTCTTCCCACGGGTCGCCGAAATCATAACGGTCAAAATCGATAATTACTAATTCTCTGTTTTCAAGCATCATATTTCCTGCATGGTAATCACCGTGCTGAAAACACTGTGGGCGGTCTTTTAATAAAAAGCGGTTCTGTTCTAAATATTCAAGGATGTGTCCGTCTCCTTCAAACCTTAAACCGCACTCATGGTATTTTTGTATTTTATAATCTGTTTTGCGATTAAACCGCGGTTCCCATTCCTCCTGTGCTTCGGGAGCGGGTATACTATGTATTTTTTTCAGAATTTCACCGGATTTTAAACCAATTACGTACTTTTCGGTATCAGTCATAACAGGCAGTACAGTTTCCAAATCTTCGCCGTTAATCCAGCTTTGGAGGGAATATACGCCGTCTGCGCAGGTTCCGGATTCAACGGGAACACACATAGGAATACCAAGCGCCGAAACCTGTCCGAGCATATCAAACAAAGCTTTCCTCGGTTCATACCGCTCAATGGGTGTAATCCGAAGCAGGTATTTTTCTCCGCCGGACATAGCGACACAGTATTTTTTATCCTCCGACCACCCTTTTGTTACAGTTTCAATTTTTGTGAACCTTCGCCCGAAATCATTCCAAATCCGTGCTATGCTGACTGTTTCTTTTATATAATCCTGTTTCCCTAAAAAGTAGTTATTATAATTATCGCTGTTTTCTTCCGCTAAGCGTAATTTCAATTCTTCATATTTATGCGCGGCTGCCGAACAAGTATTCATATAATCTCTGTGATTAATATAGTCATACCATTGTTGGCTATCCGCTATTACAATATGAATAAAATGGGTCAATACGCGCGGCAGTTTTTCACCTGAAACAAACTCACCGCATTGATACATTGGATGAATCTTTCCGTTTTCTTCCCAGCCTACACATATAAAACCTTGTTCTTCCAACATAGGGGATAACACCAATACATCGTCAAAATCAAGCACCGAAACAACGATGTCAATAACCGGCTTCGCTTTAATATTTTTTATAGATGTACTGCCCACGTGCTGAATATCCTTTGCCGATGCACCGAAAATGACCCAAAGCTTTTTAATCGTATCAGCCGCTATAATTTCCCATTCCGGGTCATGGTCGGTGAGTTCAACCACGCCGCGTTTTAGTCCAATAATCATTTTATTCTTGCCTCCCTTTTTTACATTGGCTTTAGGTTTTTGTCCAGCCGTTCCACCATCCAAGTCAGGCGCCTGTTGCGACCGTCGTCCGTTTTGGCGTCAAAATACGCCCGCGCGTACGTCTTTTTCACGGACGGGGACATCGCTTGGTAATTTGTATGGGCGGGTTCATGGTTTTTTAATAAATCGACGACAAAGGCTATCTGTTCGTCGGTGACGCCTTGTGGCTTTTGGGCGTCCCACTGGCCGTTTTTCTTGGCCTCGGCAATTTTGGCCCTGCCATGGTCGGTCATGAGGCTCTGTTCTTCAAGCCGTTTGACGATTCCCTTGTTTTTGTCCGACCATTTGCTGTTTTTTCTGCGTGCGGAGAAATATTTGACGTAAGATTTTTCATCAAGGCTCTGCATCTTTCCGTCAATCCAGCCAAAACAAAGGGCTTCTTCCAGTGCCTCGGAAGCCTTCAGAGTCTTTGGCCCGCCTGATTTGCCAAAGAGCAGCCACACGCCGTCACTGGCCGTGCAATTGTCCGTCAACCAAGCCCTAAACTCATCTCGAGAGGTGAAGTGTAAATGTTCCGTCATAAGGTTGTCCTCCTTTTTTGTTTCTGAAGGCATTATACTACATTTTGTGAACGGGTTCAAGTTGATGTGGACAGAAATGGAAGATTTAGATTGCCCATTGGGGGCATAGGCGTTAAAATAAATGAAAGGTAAGGAGGGATGTCATGCGAGCTTATAATTATAGGAAAATGGATGCGTTTACATCCGACAACTCATTGGGCAATCCGGCGGCCTGTATTTATCTGGAAGAGGGGAATCCCCTGTCGGAAGAGGAAATGTTAAGCATAGCCAAGCAGCATAAGGGCTTTGTCTCGGAAGTGGTCTATTGTATGCCAATGGGCCCATCCTCGTTTGGGCTTACGTACTATTCATCCGAGTGCGAGGTGGATTTCTGTGGCCATGGCACGATTGCGTGCATGTATAGGTTGATAAAGGAAGCGCCAAGCCTAATGGGGCAAAAGGAGATGACGGTTCACACGAAAAAGAAGGGTTCGCTTACCGTTTACAATGAAATTGACTCACGGGATGCGGTATACATAACCGCACCAGTCCCGCAGTACGTCGGAGCGGATATTGACCCAGATGAAATTGCGGAGAATCTGTCGTTGCGTAGAGAACAGGTTGGTACTTCATATCCCGTCGACTTGATTGATGCGGGTCTTATGACGTTGATCGTCCCTCTTGCCACTTTGGAGGATGAAGTCAATGCGTTTCCAAATGCCCATAACCATTGAGCAAGGTGGCGGGGACGGGGTCTTTAATTCGATAAGCCTCATG
>QMCD01004570.1_pt1 | contig 12379 bp, 10 predicted proteins | sample 1821841 | NCBI WGS metagenome assembly QMCD01 (sample SAMN01991225, study PRJNA193472) | Termite gut metagenome, whole genome shotgun sequencing project. | isolation source: worker | host: Macrotermes natalensis | reverse complement strand
AAGGTCGGTGAGTTGAAAGGTTCAGGTGAATATAGTCACAATTTGCATTTGCGAAAAATTAATCGCCTGCGTTCCATCCAGTCGTCTTTGGCTATCGAAAACAATACGCTCACGCTTGGACAAGTGACAGACATTATTGAAGGGAAGCGAGTTTTAGGACTTCCTCACGAAATTCAAGAAGTAAAAAATGCCTATCAAGCGTACGAACATCTATTGGAATATAATCCCTACAAAGTGAAGGATTTTTTGAATGCGCACAAATTTATGACTGATACCTTGGTGAAAGATGCCGGGCATTTTCGTTCACAAGGAGTTGGTGTGTTTGAAGGTGCTAAACTTGTTCACGCCGGTGCAAGTTATCAATTCGTACCACAACTGATTACTGACTTACTTACTTGGGCAAAGAAAACAGACATACATCCGCTCATCAAAAGTTCTGTTGTGCATTTGAAATTGAGTTTATCCACCCATTTATTGACGGTAACGGTAGAATCGGACGGCTCTGGCAAACGCTTATTCTCTCGAAATGGAACGAATTATTTGCTTGGTTGCCGGTAGAAACCGTTGTGTATGAAAATCAGCAGGGCTACTATGATGCTTTGGCTATTTCACAGAAAGCCGGCAATTCGGAATCTTTTATTGAATTTATGCTCAATGCTATTATGCAGGTGTTGGAAGAATTACCCATTCGAAAAATTACCGATATATTTACCGATATAAATACCGATAAGCTAACGAAAGCCGAATTGGAGTTTTTGGAACAAATTGCCGGATATATAGATAAGAACGGAGAAATAACAAACTATCGCGCCCAACTTCTTACCAACAAATCGGATGTCAGCGTGAAAGTATTTTGCTAAGTTTGTGGAAATCGGCATTTTGAGAATAGAAGGAAAAAATAAAGGAAGGAAATATTTAATAAACAGAGAGTAAATAACTGTGCCCAAACAACAAAATATTCAAACAAATCGGTGCAGGTGCAGGAATTTATTACGAAATTTGATTATCGCGCAACGACCGTGCAATTATCATACAAATACTCCCTCCCGGCGCACAAACCAACACAAATCAGAGTTTATGACAAAATACTGATTTTGCGCGGGACATAAGTTTTTAATTTTCACTTTTTCTTGCTTTTTTAGTTTTAATTTTTTATCTTTGCTAACTTTTCAGTTGGAATTTAAAACAATAAAAATATATCATTATGGCAAAGGTTACTTTTAGCTTTCCTGTTTCCGGAAAAACACGCATGGAGCATGATTTATTGGGTGACAAACCGGTTCCCGAAGAAGCATTGTTCGGCATACAAACGTTGCGCGGCATTGAGAATTTCGCTATCAGCCACGCCCGCATTTATCATTTCCCCCAATTCATTAAAGGATTGGCCATCGCGAAAATGGGTGCAGCAATGGCCAACCACGAAATCGGATTAATGCCCGAAAATGTTAAAAACGCCATTGTACAAGCTTGTCAGGAACTGATGGACGGCCAATACCGCGACCATTTCCCTGTGGATATGATACAGGGCGGCGCCGGCACTTCCACCAACATGAACGCCAATGAGGTGATTGCCAACCGCGCTTTGGAAATCTTAGGTAAACAGCACGGCGACTATGACGTTTGCCACCCGAACAACCACGTGAACATGTCGCAGTCGACCAACGACGCCTACCCCACCGGCGTGCATTTTGCCATGTATTATACGCACCTCGACTTAGTGGAAACGCTGAAAACGTTCATTGCTGCGTTGGAGAAAAAAGCGAATGAATTTTCCGGCGTAATCAAAATGGGACGCACCCAGTTGCAGGACGCCGTGCCCATGACGCTGGGACAAAGTTTTGCAGCCTTTGCTTCGACCTTGAAAGCAGAGTTGAAAAACTTAGACTATATGGCGCAGCATTTCCTTACCGTGAACATGGGCGCCACGGCTATCGGCACCGGCATTTGCTCGGAGCCGGGCTATGCCGAAGCCTGCGCACGCCACCTGCGCACTATTACTAAATTAGATGTGACCCTGGCCACCGACTTGGTGGAAGCCACGTCCGATACGTCGCCGATGGTGGCTTATTCTTCGGCTATGAAACAGCTGGCCATAAAAACCGGAAAGATTTGTAATGACCTCCGGTTGATGTCGTCCGGCCCCCGCACCGGCTTAGGTGAAATCAACCTACCACCGAAACAACCGGGCTCTTCCATCATGCCGGGCAAGGTAAATCCCGTGATTCCCGAAGTGATGAATCAAATTTGTTTCCGCGTTATCGGCAACGACCTTACCTGCACCATGGCCGCTGATGCCGCCCAATTGGAGTTGAATGTTATGGAACCGGTAATGGTATATTGCCTCTTCGAATCGGCGCAATGGCTGGTGAACGGCTTCAACACCCTGCGCATTGAATGTATCGACGGCATTACAGCCAACGCTGAACACTGCCGTTCGTTAGTAGAAAAAAGCATCGGGTTGGTCACCGCGCTCAATCCGTATATCGGCTATCAAAATTCTACCGTGGTAGCAAAAGAAGCGCTGGAAACCGGCCGCAGCGTATATGAACTGGTGCTCGAAAAGAAACTGTTGACGAAAGCGCAACTCGACAAAATTTTGGATCCGGAAAATATGATTAAACCGGTAAAAGTAGCACTTTAATTCGCTACATTCCATGTAGTATAAAAAATTAATTGCGTTCGTTTTTGCAGAACGGGATAGGACAGGCGATGTGCATCATCGCCTGATTTCCATAAGTCGTCGTGCATGCCGGAAGTGAAATAGAGCACCGGAATTTTGTGTTTTCCGAAACTGTATTGGTCGGACATTTGATAAAACATTTCACTGAACGCCGCACTGCCGTAGAAGCTGTAATCAATATCAAAATGCAGGTTCCTGCTCCGGTTTTCATAATCCACCGCCGGCCGGAAGTTCTGTTTGTGCTTGTCGGCGCCCACCACCAGCACGTAATTCGTGTCCCCCGCCGGTGGTGCATCAATGCGTCCCAACATATCCATATTAATACACACCTTTGTATTTTTTAACGGTATCACCGGATATTTTACATACCACTCCGAACCTGCCATGCTGCGCTCCTTGGCATCGTAAGCAATAAAAATAATTGTCCGCTTGGGCGAATAGCCGTTCCGCTGCATGGCCGACAAGGCTTTGGCCGTTTCCAGCAACGCCGCAACACCCGAGGCATTGTCGTCGGCGCCGTTATATACCCCATAGTTATGCATGCCGTGATGATCATAGTGCGCGCCCACCACCACTGCTCCCTGCTGTTCCTCCGCGCCCCGGATCACACCTATAACATTACGCGCCTGCAATGTGGTATCAAATTCTTGAAAATAAGAGCCTTCAAAAGGAGCCTGCAAGCCGTACGCCCGAAAACAGGCGGCAATATAATCGCCGGCCATCCAACCGCCCGGCATACCCGCCTCCCTGCCCTGCAACGAATCGGAGGCTAAAACCTCCACATGACGCTGTAAATCACGCTGTAAAATAGACGAGGCATAGTTCACCAGCTGGGCTTCCTGAGCGGTTAAACCGAGGAACGAAACGGGTATCAAAATAAAGGTTAAGACAATTCGAAGTTTCATCATTCAAAATTTAAACTGCAAATAAACAAAAAATTTTATTATCTTTGTAGTAGAAAATGAAAAAGCTATCTTTCATAATCGTAATTTTATTTGTTGCTACAGCGGCTGTACATGCCCAGTACGACAAAACGAATTTCTTTTACCGTGGACGCCAGGCGCTAATGGATAATAAATATGCGCAGGCGATTAATGTGTTCAACCTGTTGATAAAAACAGATTCCACGCTATATGAAGCGTATTTATTCAGGGGGATTGCCAAGTATAATCTCAACGATTTAATCGGTGCGCAGTCCGATTTCGGCAAGGCCGTTGCCATTAATCCGGTGTATACGCCGGCCTATCATTACCGCGCCATTACTTACAGCCGGTTAAGCAAATACGTTGAAGCGCTGCACGATTTGGATGAAGCCATGTCGTTACGGCCCGGCTATCCGGGGCTATACTACAGTCGCGCCATTACTTATTTTCTCTCGCAGCAGTTCGACAATGCCATTGGCGATTTCAACCGTTTTATCCGCTATGAGCCAAAAGTGCCGGAGGCTTATTTAAACCGCGGCACAGCGTACTTATACAATAAAGATACGTTGAAAGCGCTTGATGATTATAATACGGCCATCCTGTTAAATAAATTTGAGCCGGAAGGGTATATCCGCCGGGCAAGGATTTATGCGCTGAAAGACAATAACAGCAAAGCCATGGAAAACCTGAATGAGGCGCTGCGTCTTGATTCGGCCAATTCCTTTGCTCACTTCAACCGTGCATTGATACGCTACAGCGATAAAGATATTAACGGCGCGCTCAGCGACTTGCAGAAAGTGCTGACGCTGGATCCCGACAACGCGCTCACGCTCTACAACCGCGCATTGATTCGCTCGCAGATAGGCGACTACGACAATGCGCTGAACGATTACGAAAAGGTCATCAACATCAATCCGAACAACGTGTTGGTGTACTATAACCGTGCGGCTGTGTACATTGAGCAGCACAAATACCGGCAGGCATTGAACGATTATAATAAGGCGATTGAGTTATACCCCGATTTTGCGAATGCGTATATGAACCGCGCTTACGTAAAATCACAGTTGGGACTGGTAGCTGCCGCGCGGGATGACCAACAAACGGCGCAGGAAAAAATCAAAGAGTATAAAGAAAAAATAGGCAGCGACAGCACGTTCTCCGCTTATGCCGACACCAGCAAGCAATTCAGCAAGCTCTTAGCCTTCGATGCCGAATTTGCCCGCAACGATTTTAATAATGATTTGCTGCAATACCGCAAGGTGGATATTCGCCTAAAGCCCTTATTCAAGCTCATGGCCAATCTTCCGGCCAAGCAACCTTCTTTCGACCGGCAATATTTCCTGCCTGTGCTGGAACAGTTGAAACACCTGGACTCATTGAAACTTTATATGGTGAGCGAAATGGAAACCGTGGCCGCTCCCGACCTGTTGTCGCAAGATTCTGTGGCCACAGCGCGGATGCACACCCACCCCTCCGCCGAAACATACTTCGAAAAAGGAATTACTCAATTCCAATTGCGGCGTTTCAACGATGCGTTAACGTATTTCAACAAGGCCGTGGAGGCCGACCCGGACAACGCTTTCTACTATATTAACCGTAGCGCCCTGCAAAGTGAGATGATTGATTTTATCGCCTCTATTGAAAATAATGTGCAGGTGCTGGCATTGGATAATTCGGGAATCACCAAAACGGTGGTGCAAGACCAGGGCGTAAAACAATATAACTACGACGAGGCCATCAACGACCTAAACACGGCGGCACGTATTATGCCCGACATCACTTATGTGTATTATAACCTGGGCAACCTGCGCTGTCTGTCGAATGCCTATCCCGAAGCCATTAGCAATTATACTTACGCCATTAACCTTTATCCGTATTTCGGCGAAGCCTACTACAACCGCGGGCTGGTGCACATTTACCTCCGCGAAACGGAGAAGGGTTGTCTCGACATCAGCAAGGCCGGCGAATTGGGTATTGAAGATGCTTATAGTGTTATAAAAAAATATTGTATTAAAAACGACAATTTGTAGATTTATGATTTACCGTTTGAAAGTTACCACCGAAGGTTCAAAGAATTTCCTGCGTGTTTATGAAGTTAAAGATTCACAAACACTCTATGAATTGCATGAACATATCCAGGCTGACCTTGGCTATGCGCCCGACCAAATGATTGAGTTCCGCACCGCCGAGCACGAGTATGGACTGTTCGACATGGGTGACGGGAGTATTGACACGATTACCGTGCATGACTTGAAAAAACGCGGCGAAGAGGTCTTTCTGTATGTGTTTGATATGCACAACGACCGCAGTCTGCGCCTTGAAGTAATAGAAGAAGCGGAAGAATCGCCACGCAAGGTATATCCGCTCACTACGGAAGATAAAGGTGTGGCGCCCGACCAATTCGACCCTAATAAAAAAGAGGAAAAAGAACTGCCTGTTTCGCGCAAACCGGCGCCCCGTGACGATAATGAGGATGACATTGACGATGAAGATATGGAGGATGATGATGAAAATGAAATTGATGATGATGAGGAAATATTGGACGACGACTACGGCGGAATGTTCGGCGCAGAAGAAGATGACAAATAAGATGCAGCGGCTTTTATTATGTATGTGTTGCCTATTTGCGACGGCTGTGGTGTCGGCACAGGACACTACGGCAAACTGTTACCGCAGTCCGCTGCCGGCGGATATGCCCATACTCTTATCCGCCAACTTCGGCGAATTGCGTGGTAATCACTTCCACGCCGGATTGGATTTCCGTGTGGGCGGCGTTCCCGGCGCCAAACTCCACGCAGTAGCCGGAGGTTACGTCTCGCGCATTGTTGTTAGCCCGGAAGGTTACGGCAAGGCAGTGTATATCAATCATCCCAACGGCACGACTTCGGTATATGGGCACCTGCATGCTTTTTCGTCCGTTATAAAAAAATACATTGAAAACATACAATACAACCGCCAACGCTTTGCAGTGGATGTAACACTCGACCCGGCTACTATTCCGGTGAAAAAGGGCGATATTATTGGCATTGCGGGAAACAGCGGCAGTTCATTCGGCGCCCACCTGCATTTCGAACTGCGGAAAACGGCCACACAGGCGCCTTTCAACACACTGTCATCCGGCATATACAAAACTACGGATAACATTGCACCGGCCATTCAACGGGTGGTGTTCTACAAATACGAAGAAGAAAACGAAATCCCCGTTATTGAACCTTTTTTCACATCCAATATTTCCGGATTGCAAAAAACAGTGGACGTCCCCAGCCGTTTCTTCATTGCGGTGGACGCCTCCGACCGCCAAAACGGCACCGGCGGAAAGTTCGATATCAACCGCATGGAAGTGAAGTTGGACGATACACTCATTTTCTCCTACCGCATTGATGAATTTTCATTCAGCGAAAGCCGCTACATCAATAGCCTCATCGCCTATGACTACCTGTCCATCAGTTCGCATCCGATGATTAAAACTTACGTGGAACCCGGAAATAAGTTATCTACCGCTTATGAAACGGTGAAAGAAAACGGTATTATCACTTTGCGCGACAACGAGAAACACCGCTTCGACATTACGGTGTATGATGATTACAATAACCGGTCGAGTTATACATTTACGGTGCAACAACAAACCGTGACCCCTGCACCGCCGGTGTACAACGAGCGCAAGCCGGGCGTTCCCGTGTATTACAACCGGAACAATCAGCATGAGCAAGACGGCATGCGCATCACCATTCCCGCCGGAAGTCTCTACCGTTCCATCTACCTGACGATAGATACGGCAATGTACACCCCCGCATATACCAGCTCCCTCCTTTGGAATATCCACAACAGCGATGTGCCTTTGCACACAAGCGCTACGCTACACCTGCGCGCCGACGTGGACGAAGCAATACGCGACAAAGCGCTGATTGTTGCTGTTTCCAAAAACGGCGGAATTAAAGCGACGGGCGGCACTTGGGAAAACGACGGCGTGACGTCGAAAATTGCTGCTTTCGGCAACTATTGCGTGATGGTGGACACCACCGCACCGGCCATACGCCCGCTCTTCAAAAAAGGCGCCGACCTGCGTAAACATGCTTCATTATCCATCAAAATTTCCGACGAGCTTTCCGGTATTTCTACTTACAAAGCATTTATTGACGGCGAATGGGCGCTCATGGACTACGATGCATGTGCTGAACTATACTTTCGACCCGAAGCGCATTAAACGCAATACCAAGCATACCCTGCTGCTTACTGTGACGGACAAGCGCATGAACACCGCCGGATTAGAAACGACGTTTACCTGGTAACTTAAAACCTCCCACAGATTACACAGATAATCTCAAGGTCTCAACATCTCAAAGTCTCATGATCTCACGGTCTCAACATCTCACGGTCTCAAGGTCTATCTCTGCTATCGGCCTCATGTCAGGCACTTCGCTCGACGGGTTGGACATTTGCCTTTGCCGGTTTACGCCACAAAATGAGCAATGGCAGTACGAGATTTTGACGGCCGAAACAATGGCTTATCCCGGCACCATTAAAACATCAATTGCTACAGCGCAGCATTTGAATGCGCTGCAATTCGCCGAATTCCACAGTGCCTACGGGCGATACACCGGACAAACTGTGAAACAATTCATGGACAAACACAGTGCAACCCCCGATATTATTGCTTCGCACGGGCACACTATTTTTCACCGGCCGGACAAAGGGTTCACGGTACAAATAGGTTCCGGCGCCCACATTGCGGTAGAAACAGGCGTGGACACCGTGTGCGACTTCCGCACTACCGACGTGGCAGCGGGCGGACAAGGCGCACCGCTGGTGCCTATAGGCGACCGCCTGCTCTTCGGCCATTACGACTATTGCCTTAATATAGGCGGCTTTGCCAACATATCCTATGAATCCGGCGGACAACGCATGGCCTATGACATATGTCCTGCGAATTATGTGATGAACCACTATACCCGCAGCATAGGCCTCGACTACGACAAGGACGGTGCGCTGGCGGCACGCGGGCAAATAGACGCCTCGTTGCTAGCAGCCCTCAACCAACTTGATTTTTACACACAGAACGGCCCGAAATCACTGGGGCGCGAGTGGGTGGAAGCCGCCGTACTGCCCCTCATAGACAGGTCGTCCCTTTCATTGGAAGACCAACTCTGCACGTTTTGCGAGCATGTGGCCATGCAAACAGGCCATGCAACAAAGGCCGGCACTATGCTGGTCACCGGCGGCGGGGCGTTTAACCCCTACCTCATAAAGCGCATTCAGGCACACAGCCGGGCTACCATACATATCCCCGACCAATTGACGGTCAACTATAAAGAAGCCCTGATTTTCGCTTTCCTGGGTATCCTCTACATGAACGGACAGGCTAACTGCCTGGCTTCCGTCACCGGAGCACGGCGCAACGTCATTGGCGGAGCGCTGTACAAAGCAAATTTCACATAAAACCTTGGTCGATCAAAAAAAATTTAGTATATTTGTTGTTTAATTAATTTTGCAACCAAAAACTTTACCATAGCATGAAAAAACTTATTGTATTTACATTCGTGTACCTGGCCATCGCCACCGGCAGCGCGTATGCCTGCACCAACCTGCTTGTTACCAAAGGCGCTTCCAAAGACGGCTCTACTTTCGTATCTTATTCGGCCGACTCTCACACACTCTACGGTGAGCTTTACTTTTGGGCGGCCAACAAATATAAAGCCGGTGCACAGCGTGCCATTAAAGAATGGGACACGGGAAAACCCCTCGGCGTAATCCGTGAAGTACCCGAAACCTACAACGTGATCGGCAATATGAACGAACACTCTTTAGTTATCGGCGAATCGACCTACGGCGGCCGCAGTGAGCTGGAAGACTCTACCGGTATCATGGACTACGGCAGTTTGATTTACGTGACCCTCACCCGTGCGAAAAACGCCCGCGAAGCCATTAAAACCATGGTGGAATTAGTAGCCGAATACGGCTATTACTCTTCCGGTGAATCTTTCTCTATTGCTGACCCCAACGAAGTGTGGATTCTCGAAATGATTGGCAAAGGCGTTGGAAACAAAGGCGCCGTGTGGGTAGCCGTGCGTATTCCCGACGGTTATATCAGCGGACATGCCAACCAGGCACGCATCCAAACCTTCCCGCTTGAAAACGGTACAACGTCCATTTCTTCCAAAAATCTCGACAAAATTTTCAACCCCGAAGTGGAAATTGTATATGCTGCCGATGTGATCAGTTTTGCCCGCGAAAAAAAATATTTCGACGGTAAAGACGCAGAGTTTAGTTTCTCCGACACCTACGCCCCTGTTGATTTCAGCGGCGCTCGCGGCTGCGACGCCCGCGTGTGGGCATTTTTCCGCAAATTTGACCCAGGCATGGATAAATATATTGATTATGTTACGGGAAAAAATTTAAAAAACCGCATGCCCCTTTATATTAAACCTAATCGCCAACTCGACATGCACGATGTGGCCAATAATATGCGCGACCATTTTGAAGGCACCGTACTGGACATGACCCAAGACATCGGTATGGGCCCGCACAAATCACCTTACCGCTGGCGTCCCATGAGCTGGAAATATAATGGTGTAAGTTTTGTGCACGAACGCGCTATTGCCACCCAGCAAACCGGCTGGTGGTATGTGGCGCAATGCCGCGGTTGGTTGCCCAATCCCATTGGCGGCATCCTATGGTTTGGCGTTGATGACGCAGGCACTTCCTGCCTTACGCCCATTTATTGCAGCAGCACGGCCGTTCCCGAAGCCTACAAACAAGGCAACGGCGACCTGCTCACCTATTCCGAAACCGCGGCGTTCTGGACGTTCTCGCGGGTGACCCAACAAGCCTACCTGCGTTACGACCTTGTGGGTGGTGAAATTATTAAAGTACAACAGGAATGGGAAAAATCACAGGCGGAAAAAGTAAAAGAAACCGATCAAAAAGCCCTGGCCCTTTATAACAAGAAAAAGACTAAAGATGCCGTTAAAGTGCTGACCGACTATTCGGTAAAAACTGCCGCCGAATTGGTAGCCAAATGGAAGAAATTAGACAACTATCTCTTTGTTAAATACATAGACGGAAATGTTAAAAAAGAAACCGATAAAGGTGAGTTTCAACGCAATCCTTATGGACTGCCCGAATTTCCGGCCCAGCCCGCATATCCTGAATATTGGTACAAAGCCATTGTGTACGATGCAGGTGAACGTTTAATGGCTCAATAGTGAAAAAATTTTGCAGATTGACAAAAAAGTACTATATTTGCAGCCCGAAACGAAAAAAAGATGGACTTAATTAAGATAGCAGAACAAGCCTTTGCCGGAGAAGCTAAAACAGCTTACCCCGAGTTCAAAGCAGGCGATACGATAACAGTTACCTATCGTATTAAAGAGGAAAACAAGGAACGCTTACAGAAGTTCCGCGGTGTGTGTATCCAGCGTAAAGGCGCGGGCACTACCCAAACTTTCACCGTTCGCAAGATGTCGAATGAAGTAGGTGTTGAACGTATTTTCCCTATTAACTCGCCTTTCATTGAAAGCATTGAACTGAACAAAAGCGGTAAAGTTCGTCGTGCACGCATTTTCTACCTCCGCGAACTGACCGGTAAGAAAGCGCGCATTAAAGAGAAAAAACGTAACCTCGTAACAGAGGCGGCAAGCAGTCAGGCCTAAAGCCTGACTCAATATGGCTTCGTAGCTCAACTGAATAGAGCATCTGACTACGGATCAGAAGGTTACAGGTTTGAATCCTGTCGAGGTCACCACTTAACAATCAGCTATTTACAGTAAAATGTAAGTAGCTGATTTTTGTTATGGGGGCAAAGATTTGCGAAATAAAAGAAAAATGTGTATATTTGTCTCGTAAAACTAACCATTCAGCTCACTACAACAATAATGACAACCGGACAAATCATATTTGCTATCATTGGGGCGGCAGTCGCTATCACAGGGTTAACCATTACCGGTGTAGGGATCATGTTGAGACGGGCGAGAAAGAAAGGAGCAGATGGACAGCGGCTTGATACCGTAGAAAAGAAATTTGAAGATTTAAAATGTAATGAGCATCAAAAAACTGTTCATGAAATTCAGCTTGATATTGCCGAAATCCGGGGCGATATTAAGCTCCTAATGGTTAAAATTGACAATAAAGAGAATCCTTTTTCAAAGCGTAAAAGTCCCATTTCTCTCACGGAATTGGGTATTAAAACGTCTGTTGAATTGAAAATTAAAGAGAAAATAGCCACCAATTGGAATGCTATATCCTCTATAATAGACCAAGAAGTTAAGGATAAAAATGCCTACGACATTCAAGAATATTGTATCAGATTGGCAACAATCGACTTGGGATGCTTATTCACGCCAAAAGATGTGGAAGAGATAAAACTCTATGCATTCAATCAAGGGAATAATATTGCAGAATATGGCTCAATGATTGGCATATTATTGCGCGATGAATATTTTAAACGGAACAATATCAATGTGGGCGAGGTTGACAAGTTTGACCCGAATGCTCTAAAGAAATAATCAACCCTTATCCCCACCCAACAGCGGGGATTTTTGTATTATTTATGTACCTGCACCCATGCACCGGCGGTTTTCACGTTGTGCAGGGCGATTTGACGGGCAGCGGCGGCGGTTTCCCATAACTTGCTGCGGTACGGCGGCACCGAGGCATCCAGGATAATCTGTGCGGGAACAAAGGTGTCCAGCATCTTTTCCGGCGGCTGCCGGCAGGTGGAAGTAACAATCAAATAATCTACCGGAACGCTGTTGGACAATGCTTGTCTTTCGCTATTCAG
>QMCD01001851.1_pt2 | contig 12381 bp, 9 predicted proteins | sample 1821841 | NCBI WGS metagenome assembly QMCD01 (sample SAMN01991225, study PRJNA193472) | Termite gut metagenome, whole genome shotgun sequencing project. | isolation source: worker | host: Macrotermes natalensis | reverse complement strand
TCGTCGTTGAGACAGTGGACGGCGGTGAGCGGCAGCCCCTTCTTCAGCCAGTCCCGCATTGCGCTCTTGGCGATGGCTGTCTCGAAATCCCCGTGCACGACATACCCGGCAGGGTCGACGCCAAGCTCATCCCCCGCCGCCTCCCGGTGCGCCCGCGCACTGTCCTCCGACTCCGTATTGTTCTCCCGCCCCGCGACGAGGAGAATGTGCCTGTGCCCCAGCCCCCGCAGATAGGCGTATGGGTCGGCCTCCGGCGGATCGCGGAACAGCACCTGATTGACGGGAAAAGGAAACTCCGGCACGTTGACGAGAACAAAGGGCGAGCCGCAGCGCACCAAATCCTGAATGTTATGCGTGATGCTCTCGCGCGAACAGTAGCGCGTGCCGAAGAGAATGTAGCCGTCGAACCCCTCGGAGGCGGCGAGGGTGTTGCGCACCATCGTCCGCGAATCCTCCCCGCGGATCGGCACAAACACCATATTGTAATTCCGGTTGAAGAGAACGGACTGCACCCCGCCGAGAATGCCGTTGATGAAGGGATTCTGGAAGAGCGAGCCGTTGAAGGGCAGGATGATCGCAACCATGTTCGATTTCCGCCGGGAGAGGCTGCGGGCGAACTGGTTGGGGCGGAAGTTCATTTCCGCGACGGCGCGGTCGATGGCCGCCTTGGTGTCCGGGCCGACGCGGCGCGTGCTGGGGTCTTTGAGATATATGGAGACAGAGGCGGGGGAGATGCCAAGCTTCTCCGCAACTTCCCTCAGCCTCGCCGTTTTCTGCGTCATGGAGGAATCCCCGGAACAAGTTAACCGCTTAACTTAGTTTAACCGATGAATTCCCTTGTGCAACTCATTTCGTCGATTATTTCGGAAAATATCCACAAACACTGCCGGCTTTGGCGGTTATTTTTATTTGTCCTTTTATTCAAGGAAAATGTCTGCGTGTTTTGAGACACTGATCCACTCATCACAGTAGCCTATCGGACGGATTTTTCGCTCGATGATTCGTTTTATGAGATATACTACTGGTAAAAGAAACGGGCCATGATCATTGACGTAGAATGGAAATCAAAAAATCTTAGGATTATACTGACGGTCAATTGAGAATTCCGAATTTTACCGCCGAGTATATTCACCATTATGCATTCATGCAAAAGGCATTATGAAAAGCAGCATGTTCGAAACACAGATCTCTCTCAAATGACTTCAATATAAGCGGGGGTGGCCTATGCGGTAACGAGTTGCCCGCAATATGATCCGCCCATTCATAATTTTCTTGTTCGTAACATTCGCACACGACGGGATCTCTCTCTTGAAAAATAAGGCCGTCACTATATACGATATTGCCAAGGAGGCCAAGGTCTCGGTGGCGACGGTGTCGCGTGTCCTGAGCAACAGCGATTATCCCGTCAACGCTTCCACGCGAGAAAAAGTAAAGCAAATCGCCGCTGATTGGCATTATACGCCGAATCTTCTGGGGAAGATCTTCAAGAAAAATGAAGCCAACGACATTGGAGTAATCGTCCCAACCATTCAGAATCCATTCTACACCGAAGTGTTGATTGGTATCGGCGCCGAGGTCACAAAAAGCGGTTACGACGTCCTCCTGTATAACTCCAACCGTGACGTCGGCACAGAAAGGCGTCATATCAGAAAGCTCTGCCAGAAACAGGTCAAAGGTTTGATTATTTCGTCGGTGGACACGGATCCGGAAACATTGACTGAATTTCTGAAAGCAGGCGGTACCGTGCTTTTATTCGATCAATTCAAACACATTCCCGGTTGCATCAATCTAACCTTCGACTTCATCAAAGCGAGCAGGATGGCGGTAGAGTATTTGATCGCGATGGGACACCGAAACATCGCCTTTCTCTCCTCTCCATTGGTCATCAAAAGCCGCAGCGACAACCTGGAGGGCTACAAGCAGGCGCACATCTCCCACTGCATCCCGGTTCGGCAAGAGAATATCATCGTCGGCAATAAGGAGCACGAGATAGAAGACGGTCTGTATGAGTTTGAAAATGGGAAAGAACTCGCCAATCTGTTCTGCAAATTGAAGAATCGCCCCACCGCGATTTTCACGGTGAACGATCTGACCGCTTTCGGTGTCATCCAGCAACTGGCGACGCTCGGCATAGCGGTACCGAAAGATGTTTCGGTCATGGGCTTCGATAATATTTCCATAGCTAAAATGGTCAATCCGCCTCTTACCACAGTGGCACAGCCCTCCTTCGAAACGGGAAAGATCGCCGGTAGACTGCTTGCCGCCGCCCTGGCCGGAGATGCCTCCGAAAGCGGCACCGTCACCAAGCTGGAGCCGTCTGTCGTGATACGCGACTCGGTGAAAGACATACACGAGAGACAAGAGCGAGTAGAACGAGTCTGAGAGCAGTGATGCTTCCTGCAACAAGAAGCTTTATTTCAATATCGAAGAATTTTCTTTTTTGAGATAGAATTTCATTTGACTATGCTTGTCGAGCATGGTATATTTCCTATATGGAAATCGGTTACTATTCTGATCAAGCTGATTCCCCAAAGATTATATTGGTTCCTTGGGTCATCTTCATTTCTGAGCATTCACCTGAATCCACCCCATACTATTACACATACTTGGGTGTGGCACAGGAATAATATTTATCGAAAGCGATAATTAGGCAGTAATAAGCTAATATTGCTAGCTGAATAACATTTCTTTTCTCTCTGTTGCCACTCTATCTCGTGAGTGCTGGATCTAAGTGGATCCATGGACTTTCATCTGTTGCGTATGACTCCCTATATCACACAGGGTGTACTCTTCCCTCTATACCTTGTCCCCAGGACGGGCTTGGCACCACTGGTCACCATAGTCACATTCTTCGGCGATTTGGAGATTGAAAAGATATTTCTCGCCGGAAATAGTAATCGATTACTGTGCTTGTAGTCACACTCACAGAGTACCACCGCTATTCGGGTCGCATTCGAATAATGACACGTGGTATCGTGGCATAGGGTGTGTGAGGCGCTTGTTCAGCATCGCCGAAAATAGCGGTTCTCTCAAACTAGCCTCGGAGATAGAAGATGGATTTGAGGATATTCCCCAATGCCGATGCGCTGAGTGAGAGCGCTGCATCTTTTTGTCAGAAAATTCTCGGCAAGGCTATCGCAACGAACGGAATGGCGCGCATAATTCTTTCAACCGGCAATTCACAACTTCGCGTCATGAAGAGCCTGGTGACTATAAAGGTGGATTGGTCCAAAGTCGAAATGTTCCATCTGGACGAATACCTTGGCATCCCGGAGTCGCATCCCGCCAGTTTCAGAAAATATCTGAAACAGAAGTTTATTTCACACGTTTCCCTAAAGCAAGCGTATCTAATCGACGCTGATGACGATGCAGAGGCTGTGGGAAAAGCTTTGTCAGCGGAGCTTCTGAAGAGGCCTGTTGACTTGGCGCTGATAGGAATCGGTGAAAACGCCCATATCGCCTTCAACGATCCGCCCGCCGATTTTGATACTCAGGAACCCTATATCCGGGTGAAGCTGTCTGATGCCTGCAAGCGCCAACAGGTGAGGGAAGGCTGGTTTGCCGCACTGACGGAAGTCCCGGATTACGCCATCAGCATGTCTGTACACCGGATCATGCAAAGCAAGGTTATTTTGTCCTGCGTACCATACAGAGTGAAAGCTGAAGCCGTCAAGAGAACGATGGAAAGCCCCCTGACCAACATGGTTCCCGCGACAATTTTGAGAATGCATCCGGATTGGCATTTATATCTGGATGCGGATTCAGCTTCTTCATTGACGCAGGAAAGAAGATCCATCTAACGTTCCCCTAAAGGCACACCTTACCACTCCGATAGGGACTCTTTATACGAGGGAGATGCCATGAGTGAAATCAGTAAAGGCTATCTGAAGACTATTACGGCACTGCTGACCGAAATCGAGGAACGGGAGGAGGAGAGCATCGACAAGGCGGCGAGGCTGTTGGCCAAAACTATCAAGGCTGACAAACTGATTAACATTATTGGTCCCGGCGGGCACTCCAACATGGCTGTGGAGGAAGTGTTCTGGCGTGCCGGGTCTCTCGCCCCTGTGAACGGCATCCTTGACGCAGGAACCAACCTCATCCACGGCGCCAAACGTTCCAACCTCATTGAGCGTACTCCTGGCTACGCGAAAGCCGTCCTCGATGCCTATCGCATAACCTGGGGCGACGTCTTGGTGATTGTCAACGCCAACGGCATTAACTCTATGACCATAGACACCGCTCTCGAATGCAAAGAGCGCGGCATCACCACCATAGGCATCACCTCCAAGGCCTTCCTGATGGTGCCCCAGGGAGCGCCGTCCCGGCACCCGTGCGGCGCCAATCTCTTCGAGAATGTCGATATCTTTATCGACATTCACATGCCATCCGGAGATGCCGTCATGGAAATCAAGGGGCTTGCACAGAAGATGGGCGCAACATCCACCTATCTCAACAGTTTCGCCCTGCATCTTCTGATGATGCGAACCGCCGAGCGCCTGCTGGCCGACGGCATCCCTCCCCCTGTGTGGATGAGCGCAAACCTTCCCGAGGGCGACACGATGAACAAGCAGCATGAGGAACGGTATCTCCCGCGGATCAAGCACCTGCTGTGAACAAGCAATCGCAATCAGAATCCGTTTGAAGAAGGGGAAAGCATGCCCAATTCCATTCGCAAGTATTACGACGCCATCAATACGATTATGGTGAAAATCATCGATACGCAATGCGAGAGTATCGAGGCTGGAGCACAGCTGATGGCGGACCACATAGCCCGGGACGAACGGTTGTTCGTCATCGGCACCGGTTCGCACTGCTCCCGCGTGGGGGAGGAGATGTTCTTCCGCTCCGGCGGGCTTGCCTGCACAGTGCCGATCATGGATCCCGGGTTCCAAATCGCCAACGGCGTGACCCGGGCGATGAAGATCGAACGCATGGAAGGCTATGCCGGGGTGCCGCTGGATTACTACGGGGTCGGCGAACAAAAGGGCGATCTCATGCTCCTGGTGAATGCTTACGGCACCAATCCCCTCACCATCGACACCATGCTCGAATGCAGGAAGCGCGGTGTTCCCGTTATCGCCGTCACCTCCTTCGAGTTCCCGGCCTCCGTCCCAGACGGTTCACCCGCGCGCCACAGCACCAACCAGAATCTTTTTGAAATGGCCGATGTCGCCATCGACAACTTCGTACCAGCCGGTGACGCCATCGTCGAACTTGACGGATTCCCTTACAAGGTCGCCGCCAGTTCCACGATGGCCGGAACCCTCATCTTGGATACGTTGGTGACCAGAACGGTGGAAATTCTCTTGGAGAAGGGCGTGGCTCCGCCGGTGTGGGTCAGCGCCAATGCTCCAGGCGGTATGGAATGGAACGCCCAGTTCCTTGAAAAGTATGCCGCCATACGCCATCTGTAGGGCGTAAATGTTCGGAATTTTTAAAGAGGAGATTTTATGAAAAAATTCTTTATCGCGACCCTGGTCGTTTTATTGGTGTTTTTTCTGACATCGCTCGGGAGGAGTGCGGACAGCCCAATCCGGATCAAATACGCCACTCTCTTTGCCACCGGCGATCCGATGGTCGACGCGATGGAAAAGTTCAAGGAGGTGGTGGAAAAGAAGTCAAACGGCTCCATCATGGTCGATCTGTTTGTCGGCGGCATTCTCGGCAGTGAGCGCGAAATTCTGGAGGCCTCCCGCAGCAACTCCATCCAGATGACCGCCGAGTCTTCCCTGGCCGACTGCATCTTCTTCGCGCCCGAATACGCCATCTTCTCCACCCCGTACCTGATCAAGAATGATGATCACGCCAACAAGGTCTGGGCGTCAGATGTCGGCAGGGAAATCAACGAGCATATCGAAAAGAACTTTGGTATCCACACCCTCGGAATCATGAACCACGGCCCCAGGCACCTGACATCCAACAAGAAAATCACCACTCCCGATGACCTGTCCGGTGTGCGCCTGCGCCTCCCCGAAAATGCAGTCTACATCAAGGTCTGGACCGCCCTTGGCGCCACCCCCGTCCCGGTCTCCTTCCCTGAAGTCTACGGCGCACTGCAGACCGGCGTCGCGTCTTCGCAGGAAAACCCTCTTGCGACCATCAACGCCAGCAAATTCTATGAAGTGCAGAAATTTCTCAACCTGACCACTCATGTCGTCGAAGGCTACAAGATCCAGTGCAGCAGCATCTGGTGGAATGGGCTTACGGATCGGCAGAAAAGGCTTATTGCGGAAAGCCTCGCCGAAGCGACGGCTTACGGCAACGAAGTGGTGGCCAAGTCCGAACGGGATCTGATCGAGGACTTGCGGAATCTGGGAATGACAGTGGTCGAACCGGACGTCGAGAAATTCAAGGCCAAGGCTCTCCCCACCATTCAGGAACTGGGCAAATCCTACTTCAAGCCGGGTTTGATGGACAAGGTTCTCGCTCTTGAATAAGCGGATATGGAGGGGAGTCGGGCATGTCAGGATCGATGCGGAAATGGGAGGCGAGGCTCAAAAGGATGGTCGATATAACGACCGGAGTCTGCTTCGCCGTAATGTTCCTGGACATCACACTGCAAATCGTCGCCCGCAATTTCTTGAATATGCCGTTCTCCTGGACGGAAGAGTTTGCCCGTTTTCTCTACGTTTGGGTCGTTTTTCTCGGCGCGGTGGCGATTACGTTGGATGACGAGCACATACGGGTCGAGATTGTGAGCCATATGCTGCCGCGGAAACTGCGCAAGATTATTTTCATCATCGGAAACATCATGGCGATGATTTTCTGCGCAGTCACTGTTCGGGGGGGCCTTCGCCTCACAATCATGAATATCGGGTTCACCTTCCCGTCGATACCGTCCTTCATGAAGGTGGGCATGATGTATGCGGTTGTTCCCTTTTCCATGGCGCTCATCCTCATGGCGCTGTTCTTGAAGACGGCGATCGCAATCCGGGAATTGGCGGGCGGGCCGGCGGAAACGGTCGCCGGGTCGGAGAAAGAGTCCTGACATGCTCGATACCGTCCTTATCTTTCTCGTGCTGCTCCTCGGACTGTTTTTCCTCGGCATTCCGGTGGGATTTTCCCTGGGGATAACCGGTATTGCCGCCGTTATCCACCAGTTCGGCTGGAGCTTCCCCAGCGACATAATCGCTCAGCGCATGGTATCGGGCATAAACAACTTCACCATCCTGGCTGTACCGTTTTTCCTCTTCGCCGGCAGGGTGATGAACAACGGCGGCGTCACCGAGCGCCTGTTCAATTTCGCCGATGTCGCGGTGGGGCATATCCGGGGCGGCCTCGGCCACACCAATATCATGGCAAGCATGCTCTTCGCCGGCATGTCCGGAGCTGCGGTATCCGACGCGGCCGGGCTCGGCACCATTGAAATCAAGGCGATGAACGACAAAGGATATGATCGCGACTTCTCGGCCGCGGTGACGGCCGCCTCGTCCACCATCGGCCCCATCATCCCTCCGAGCATTCCCCTCGTGTTCTACGCTGTTCAGGGCGGAGTGTCCGTCGGGGCGCTGTTCATGGCGGGCATCATCCCCGGTGTCCTCATAGGCGTCACCATGATGGGGCTTGTCTACTACTACGCCGCGAGGGGCAAGTGCCCCGAACCCCGCCCGCGTCCGACCATGAATGAACTGGGGCGCTCCTTCCTGCGGGCCTTCGCCCCGATGTTCACCCCCGTCATCATCATCGGCGGTATTTATTCCGGTTATTTCACCCCCACCGAAGCCGCAGTCGTCGCCTCAATCTACTCCCTGTTCCTCAGTATGGCGATCTACAGAGAAATCAAATTGCGGGATCTCGCCTCCATCATCCGGCTGACTGTCCGGGACACGGTGGTGATGGCCTTCATCGTCGGCTGCACCTATCCCTACGTCTGGCTGATGGCCGCGTCCGGACTGCCACAGATGTTTGTGACCTGGATGACGGATCTGTCGGACTCGCCGTTGATCATTCTCTTCGTCATCAATATCTTCCTTCTGATAGTGGGCTGTTTCCTCGAAGGCGTCTGCGCCATTCTCATCCTGACTCCCATGCTGATGCCGCTTGTCGTCAGGCTGCACATCAACCCCGTTCATTTCGGCATCGTCATGGTATTCAATCTCATGATCGGCCTCCTGACCCCGCCCTTCGGAATGGTTTTGTTTGTGACCGCCCGGGTCGCGAACCGGCCGCTCAAGAATCTCATCATCGCCACCATGCCGTTCCTGATTCCGCTGCTCATCTCCCTCCTGCTGGTGACGGTCATTCCTCAGATAACCCTTTTCCTGCCCAAAGTCCTGGGCCTGATGTGACCCGCCTCTGCGCGGGGTCACTATCGCTGCATTGAATCTCTTCACAGGAGAAATGAATGCAAAGAATTCGCGCCGGAATCATCGGAATGGGGGTGATGGGGGAGATTTTTCACCGTTGTCTCAAGGATCTGCCTGTCGTCGATCTTGTCGCGGTCGTCGACACCAACCCCGCCAACCTAGCCAGATGGATCGAAGACGGCTTGGCGGGGTACGCCGATTACCGAGACATGCTGTCGAGGGAATGCTTGGATGCGGTGCTGATTTGCACACCTGATGACTGCCATTTTCAACCGGTCATGGCCGCATGCGATGCCGGAATTCACATTTTCCTCGAAAAACCGCTCTCCATAGATCTCGACGAGGGGCGAAAAATCGTCGCTGCCGCCGATGGATACGCTAAGGTTTTCATGATTGGACACACTCTTCGCTACGATCCCAGGTTCGTCTCCGGTCGCCAATCGGTGGCGTCGGGGGAGATTGGAGACATCCTCCACATTCGATCTTGGCGGGAGAGCGTCATGGCTCACGGGCTGCGTCTCAAAGGCCGCTGTTCCTCCATGCTTTTCCTCGGCGTTCACGATCTCGACATCTGCAACTGGTACATGGGGTGCAAGGCCAGACGCGTCCACGCCATGAGCGCCTCCAAGAAATTGAAAGGAATGGGCGTTGACATTCCCGACGCGATGTTCGCCCAACTGGAATATGAAAACGGCGCCATCGCGCAGGTAGCGACATCGTGGGTACTGCCGCAGACCCAGGGCCAGACCCGGAGCAGCGTCAGGGCAAAGGGTCTGGAAATTGTGGGAACGCGTGGCATGATCAGCATCGACGCCGACAACATCGGGGTCACCATCCAGACGGAAGAGTCCATATCTTTTCCAGACATCCTTTACAACTTCGACATGCATGGTACGTCTTTCGGTATTTACCGCGAGGAAATGTCTCATTTCGTGGCCTGCATTGAAGGCAGGACAAAGCCCGCCACCGTGGCACGGGACGCCTATTACGCTGTCGCCGCCGCCTGCGCCATAGAGCAATCAGTCATGAGCGGACTCACTGTGGCCGTCGACAATTCCCTCTAAGGAAAAACATGTGACGGAGATCCTCTTCACCAATGCGCGCGTCGTTACCCCTACAGGCATTGCGCCAGGAGAGGTACTGACAAGTGGTGACCGCATCGCCGCTGTGGCGCTGAATGACCGCTTGAATGCCAAGGCGACAAAGACGATCGATGCCGGGGGGCGTTATCTTTCGCCGGGGTTCATCGATATACACACTCACGGGGCTGGTGGCGCCGACTTCATGGACGGCGACCTGGAAGCCATCTACACCGCCTGCCGCTCCCATCTCCGGCATGGGACTACATCCATCGTCCCTACCACCATAACCTCGACCCGCGAATCGCTGATGGATTTCATAGATCTCTTCAATCGGGTCGATATGATCCGTTCAGGGCACCCGGAAATCCTCGGACTCCATCTGGAAGGACCATATTTCTCGATGGAGCAGCGCGGAGCGCAAGAGTCACGTTATATGCGCGCTCCTCAACCCGACGAATACGAGGAGGTGATCCGTCGTACTGATCGAGTAAAACGCTGGTCGTTTGCCATCGAGCTTGAAGGCGGTTCGGATTTCCTCGCCTTTCTGCGACGGCATGGTATTCTCAGTTCGCTGGCGCACTCCGACGCCACTTGCGGGCAGGTCATGGAAGCATACGACAACGGCGTAAAAGCGTTGACACATTTCTATTCGGGCATGGCCGGGGTACGGCGTATTGATGCCTATCGAGTGGCGGGGGCTATTGAGGCAGGTTATCTCATCGATGGCATGTATGTGGAAGTCATCGCCGACGGCAAACATCTGCCGGCTGATCTGTTGAAGCTCATCCACAAGGTGAAAGGTTCAGATCGCATATGCTTGGTTACCGACTCCATGCGCGCCGCCGGCATGCCAGACGGACGTTACAAGCTTGGTAATATTGAATCCGGGGTGGACTGTCTCGTCGAGGACGGCGTGGCTAAAATGCCAGACCGCACCTCCTTCGCCGGTAGCGTCGCCACCACTGACCGTCTGGTTCGCACCATGCGCGCCCTGGCCGAAATTCCGCTACATGAAGCCGTAGCCATGGCGACCATCACCCCGGCAAGACTTCTGGGCATTGACGCGGCCAAAGGTTCCATCGCAGTCGGAAAGGACGCCGACCTCTTGTTATTCGATGAAAACGTTGAAATCTCGTTGGTCATGATCCGTGGAGAAATAGTCCTTCGACAAGACGATGGAGTATTGCCTGAATGACTGGCAGACAGTCTCGGAATATATCTGCCACGGAAATCTGTCGTCGAATAGGCGGGGCATTTATCTCCTCCATGAGCCTGACCCGTGGCGTTATCTGCGTGTCAGTGTTTGACCGATTCCCGAGTATAACCGTATCGTAACTCCGCGAAATCCTTCCCGACAGATGGCGCGATTCTCACTGGCAATCGCCGCCGGCGCTCTACCTTGGGCTTTCCTCCGCCGCCACTGCAGGGCGGCGGATTTTTTTTCAGACACTATCAAGGCGGGTACCAGCAGGCGCTATCATTCTTCAAGCCCCATACCCCCTACGTCACTGTGGGACAGTCGATTTATTCCAGGGAATGCGGACGACTGAACGAAAAGCAGCTCTGAATGAAGCCAAAGCGCTACGAGACTGAAGCGGCCGCCAGAGTTGGTGCAGATACGAATGGTAGTGGGACGGAGGCCTGATGAAGCGTACATTGCGATGATTCCGCGGTTTTCTTGCTATGAAGCATCTTGACAATCTGTTTTTCATTCGATAGTCTGGCTATACACATAGCCATGAAGGGGATGTATATGGAAATCGCATTATATGAGGCAAAAAATAAATTAAGCGGTTTGAATGATGAAGTAATCAACGGTAGGGAAATCACAATTATGGCTCATCGAAACCTTGCTCGCAACCTCTAAACTGAAATTTTCGGATGCAAGGAGATACCCAGTCAGTCACTCTCATTAAATGGAACAATTCGCCGCGTTGGTGTAGGATGAGGAAGAAGCCCAGACCGTGTCTGTAGTTTAACATAGTCACACAACACGCTTCTTTTGACAAGACACCTCGAAGAATACTCGATACACCACAAACACTATTGAGAATGACTGGTCGCGATCCTCGCTTCCATACTCTGTCCGTTCCAAAACATAATTAAATGGTGCATGATGTCAAAAAAAACTTCTTTTATTGGTCGAGGTGATATTCCTCCCGACGAACTGGATACCGCCCGAAAATGCGTGACCGTTGCGTCCGAGGACAGGCAAAGCGATCGAGTGACGATTCTGAGGAAAGCGCTCATCGTGTATCCCGATATTGCCGCCTCTTTCGTTTGGCTGCATGTGCATGAGAGTCGCCACGCTGACGATACCGCAATGCTTATGTTGGCGGTGCTTCTGAAAGACCCTGCATTCACTCCCGTGCAGCGGAGGCGCTCGGTTCAGGCGGCAATCACTGAATCAGAGAAATTCCTGCGAGACAAAAGCCTTGCGGATTCAGTCAAATTCACTCTTCTGCCGATTCTTGTCATGGCTGACCAGCCATTCGATTTTGCCACAGTAGGCAGGTTCTTCAGGAACTACGCGATGGCGGCGCAGGGATATCAACTCGATTTTTCGGAAAGTCTATCCGACTCGCCCGCCCAATTCACCAAACTGCTGCATCTTGATGGGTTTCTTTCGGAAGGAGGGGGCACGGCAAGCACATATCCCTCGCTTGAGAAAAGTGACAAGCTTCTGAGCCTTGCCAGCATGGTCGAGGAAAACAGTGCAATTGGCGCGATGCTCATGATCGCAGCCTTGATCTATCGGGCGGGCGCACCAGACTTCGCGCCCGAGCGCGCGTGGGAACAACTCGATGCCATCCACGCCCTCGGCATACCTCGTGCCCGCTGGTGTCTGGAGGTTTTGGCAAATTGGCCCGGCTTCGCCATGCCGTTCAGAAGTAAAGCTGCACGACTGGCCGCCGAACTGGAGGATCGAGGAGTCGACCGCGAAGCCCCACCCGTTCCGGGTCGCTTTTCCCACAGCATCGTTTCCATGA
>QMCD01001850.1_pt1 | contig 12385 bp, 9 predicted proteins | sample 1821841 | NCBI WGS metagenome assembly QMCD01 (sample SAMN01991225, study PRJNA193472) | Termite gut metagenome, whole genome shotgun sequencing project. | isolation source: worker | host: Macrotermes natalensis | reverse complement strand
ATCCTCATCGTATTTTGCTCTGTTTGTACTCATCAGATGCTCCTCCAATACTTTCTCGTATTATCTTAACATCTGTCCACTATTTTAGCGTAGTCCCCTATGCGTTTTTTTATGTGTATGGGTCAGGGGCAAGCGTACTGCGATTTTAGGATAAGCGAATAAAAATCCAGATGTGAAAACAACTATCCGTATGTGATAGTTGAGACATGTAAAAACGAATATGATATTATTACACGATAGTATCTGTTGAATTGATATGTACTGTCGTATAGCCAAGCAGTGTACTCCCCCTAACACAACCCGCATAATGTTACTATATAACAAAATAAGAACGCATTTACAGTAATATTTATCATATTAATCTAAAATATGTTCATTGTAATGAATCTTGGAAATGGTATGAATCGTAGAAAAAATGGATTGGGAAAGTATTCACTGGGCAAATTACGAATCGTTGAAATGAACATCCTTTTGAAAGCGAGTCCTTGAGCCGCCGGAGGCATACAAAAAAACCGCGGGGATACCCTGCAGCTTTTGGCCATCCGGCGGTTTTATTTAATATAGAACCGTTAAGCATATCACAGGCAAATATGGTTAAACCGGTCGCGCCCGCCCTGCTTGGACGCGTAGAGCATTTCATCCGCGCGTACAAGATAGTCGTCCCTGTTCCGCGTTTGCAGCACTGTTCCCGTTACCGCGCCTATGGAAATGGTAACGCAGTCCGCTACGGTGCTCGTCTCATGGGGAATATTGCAATTTCTCATCTCATTCAGCATCCTGTCCGCAATCACGCGCGCGCCGTCTTCATCGGTGTTTGGCAGCACGACAACAAATTCCTCACCGCCGTACCGCGCAACGAAATCCCCTCTTCTCACAAGGCAGGCACGCAATGTTTGCGCCACGGCCTTCAGGCAATCGTCGCCTTTCATGTGGCCGTAGGTGTCATTGTATTGTTTGAAATAATCGATATCGACCATCATCATGCTGAGTATGCCATAAGAATGGTTTAAGCTTAACAGCAACTGTTTGATCGTCTCCTCAAAAAAGCGCCTGCTGTAGATACCCGTCAACGGATCGTAGTAAAGCTTCACAACCTCCGACTCCAGCTCGGTCACATTTTTCTCTAATTTTCTTGTCTCGGTGATGTCGATCGCATATTCAAGGTGCGCTTTTTTTCCGCCGATCCAGTCTATGCAACTGGCTGTTTTGTGCAGCACCCTGCCCTTAACCGCCTCACGGTGTTCCCATATGATCGTTTTGTCCGGTTGCTCTTTGAGCTGCTCATGCGGACAAGACGCGCACGGTTCGTCGAGACCCTGCAATACCTTGTAACACGGCTTTCCCAGCCAATCATCCGTGATGCCAAAATACCGCCGTATACTGTCGTTCAAAAAAAGAAGCTCGTGGGTTTCAAAGTCCGCCACCGTAATCAGCGCTTCCATGCCGTTCAGTATTTTCTGCATCTCCACCCGGTGCAGCACCTCGCCGGCGATCTCCTCGCCGAACTCCACATGGGCCTTCCCGCCGCCCGGCCATTCCACAAGCATGGCCGCCATACGGTATATCTTTCCGTCGGGATGTTCCGATTCCCACCGCACGACCTTACCCGGTTCTTCTTTGAGCCGGAGGTAAGCGCATGACCCACATCGCGCTTCATTACCATGCAAAAGCTTATAGCAACGCTGCCCAACCGCGCTGCCCCGCAAGCCAAAGCGCTCTTTATTGCGGTCGTTCATAAAAAGGATCTCGCCAGTCTCGGGAACGGTAACCATAATGATGGCGTCCAAGCTGTTCAGTATCGCGTTCAGCGCGGCCGCCATGTGCCCTGTGTCCTCACTGATACCCCCGGCCCGCTCCCGCAAAACACGGTTAAACAAGCGGGCTGTTTCCCGCTCCTCGGCGGGCAGGCAATCCACATCCAGAAGGGCGCCCATATCTTCGGTTTCCGCAAGTTTTTTGAGGGCGAGGGGCAATGTCAGGGTCTCATCTATTTTCGGTGACATACCTAGTATTCTTTCAGCGCTACGCAAGTAATCTGTCATATAAGAGTGTGCCATTTCATTTGTATACAAAATTGTATACTACGTCTCATATATTGTAGCACGAAGCCGGTTGAAAAACAATTCTAATAATTGAGACATTTTTATCTGATTTGGGTATATATCAATATATTGGTCTTTTTAATATGCTATACTTATCAGTATCTGCATTATACAGGAATACAGGAGTTAGTATCTGTACTATATATTAGGAGAAACCGCATGGAAAACTGGTACGCCCCCGCAAAAGAACAAGTAGCCGCAACGCTGGAGACAAATGAGACCTCCGGCCTGACCACGGCGCAATACGAAGAGCGGAAAAGCAAATACGGCCCGAACAAACTTGCCGGCAAGAAAAAGGAAACGACACTGCGCCGGTTCCTGCGGCAATTCAAGGATGTGATGATCATCATATTGCTGGTCGCGGCGGCGGTTTCTTTTGTTGTGGCGTTGAATGGGCACGAAGACGCGGAGTTCCTCGAGCCTGTGGTCATCATCGGGATCGTGGTAATGAACGCCATTTTGGGTATGACGCAGGAAAGCAAGGCGGAACGCGCTTTGGAGGCGTTGCAGAAGATGACCGCGCCCAGGGCGCGTGTGCTGCGGGATGGCAAAGAACAGCTTGTAGATACCACCTCCATCGTGCCGGGCGATATCATACTGGTAGAAGCGGGCGATTTCGTATCCGCCGACGCGCGCCTGCTTGAAGCGCGGGGCCTCAAGGTAGAGGAATCGGCGCTGACCGGTGAATCTGTGCCCGAAGAGAAGGACGCGGACGCCGTGCTTCCTAAAGGCACCCCTTTGGGCGACCGCCTGAATATGATCTATTCGGGATGCAGCGTGACCTACGGCCGCGCAAAGGCGGTGGTCGTCGCCACAGGCATGGACACCGAAATGGGTAAGATCGCGGGACTGCTTGCGGGCGAAAAACGGCAGCAGACCCCGCTCCAGAAAAAGCTGGCAAAGCTGGGGAAAACCCTTGGGATACTGGCGCTCGCCGTATGCGCCGTCATTTTTGTGATCGGCATGTTGTTTGGCATGGATATGCTGGACCTTTTTTTGACCGCCGTTTCGCTGGCCGTCGCGGTGATCCCGGAAGGGCTGCCCGCCATCGTCACCGTGGTGCTTTCGGTGGGCGTGCAGCGCATGGTGAAAAAGAACGCGATCATCCGCCGCCTGCCCGCCGTGGAGACACTGGGGAACGCCTCCGTTATCTGCTCGGACAAAACAGGCACGCTGACGCAAAACAAAATGACGCTTGTGCGTGCATACACAGAAAATTCGGAGGAAGAGATCACCTCCAACAACTCGGAGGCAATAAAAAAACTGCTGCTTTTCGGTACGCTGTGCAGCGATGGCAGCATAACGATGGAGCAGGGCAAAGAGACGTTGATCGGCGACCCGACGGAAACATCCATCGTCCGCGCCGCGCTTCAAAACGGCATGAAAAAAGAAGACCTCAACAAAACCTACCCGCGCCTTACAGAGCTTCCGTTTGATTCAGACCGCAAGCTGATGTCTGTTGTAAACAACATTGACGGAAAGAACATCGTGATCGTAAAGGGCGCGCTTGACGTGCTTGCCGCGCGGTGCAGCGGGGGCGACACGCAAACGGCGATGAAAAAAGCCGACGAAATGGCGCGGCAGGCCATACGCGTGCTGGCGGTGGCGTATAAAGAGATCGCGGACGTGCCGCCCGCCCCCACCTCCGATGAACTGGAAAACGGGCTTACCTTTATGGGGCTGCTCGGCATGATAGACCCGCCGCGCCCGGAGGCGAAAGAAGCCGTCGCCATCTGCAAAAGGGCGGGTATCCGCCCGGTGATGATCACGGGCGACAACCTTGTTACGGCGTCCGCCATCGCGGGCGACCTCGGCATACTAAACGAGGGCGACCGCGCCATCACGGGCAGCGAACTGGAGAATATATCCGAGGAAAGGCTCCCCAAAGAAGTCGGGGAGATTTCCGTGTACGCGCGTGTTTCCCCACAGGATAAGATCCGCATTGTGAAAGCGTGGCAGGAAAACGGGCAGGTGGTGGCTATGACCGGCGACGGCGTGAACGACGCGCCCGCCTTAAAAGCGGCGGACATAGGCTGCGCTATGGGCATCACGGGCACGGACGTCGCTAAGCAGGCGGCGGATATGACGCTTACGGACGATAATTTCGCGACGATCGTGGAAGCGGTGCGTCAGGGGCGCGGCATTTATGACAACATACGCAAAACGATCACTTTCCTTCTGAGCACAAATATAGGCGAACTGGTCGCGGTGTTGGTGGTCATGCTTTTTTGGCACACTTCCCCGCTGCTGGCGCTACAGCTTTTGTGGATCAACCTTATTACGGACAGCCTGCCGGCTATCGCGCTTGGCATGGAGCCGATCGACCCGGGCGTGATGGATCTCCGGCCCAAGCCGAGAGATGAGGATCTGTTCGCGAACGGGCTTGCCCGGCGCATCATTTTGCAGGGCCTGTTGTTCGGCGGTATTTCGATATTCGCTTTCTGGCTGGGGGGAACCGTGACCGGGCAAGTGAGCGGCGGGCGCACGCTGGCATTTTTTTCACTGGCGCTCTCCCAAGTAATACACGCGTTCAACATGCGGTCCGACCGCTCGCTGTTTACCATCGGCATGTTTTCCAGCAAATATATGAACGGGGCGGTGGCGGCTTCGATCGCGCTGCTTTGTGTCGTGGTGTTCATCCCGCCCATCGCGGCCGTGTTCGGCATGACGATGCTACCCGGGCCGCTTTATCTCATAGCGGTTGCGCTTTCCTTTGTTTCGGTCGTGGCGCTGGAGATTTGGAAGAAGACGCGAAGATAGGCGCTGGGTAAGTGCTGATCAATTTAGGCTATACGTCTTTGTGAACCTTTTGCAGGCGGCAGTTTCACAAGGTTTGTCTGTGCCCCGGTTAGTCGTCAGGTATACGAACCCGCATTAATCAGCTCTTGCGTTTGCTTTCCAGCATCGCGCGGTCGATAAACTCATTCAGCCGGGGGTCCAGCGAAACCGTTTTATAATCCTCCACTTCATAAACGCGTTCCCTCAAACGATGGGCAAAATTCCGCATTGGTGCGGGCTTCAGCCGCAGCGTCAACCCTGGGGCAGGGAAAAAAGCAAGCCGCCCGTCCGGCTGCGTATTTTCGCTGGGCGCAAAGCGGGATAGCACCATATATTTATAATCGTAGCTCACCAGCGTACCGGTTGCGCCGCACTGGAAAACCAAGGGCAGGTTTAAGCTGATGCGGGGCAGCTTCCGGGAATAGGTTTTGAGATTCGTCCGGCGGACATGGATGTTTTGGCGGATCACAGTCACCGGTGTTTTAGAGATGTTCAACTTGGTGGCCAGCGTATGCTGGCGGTCATATACGATTTGGAAGTACTCATTTTTACTGTCCTGGTCTTTGGGCCGGGTTTGAAAGCTGTATTTCCACCGGCTGTCCGGCAGTTCCGTCACACTCACTACCATACCACTTAACATGGCGTCATATCGTTCCGTGTAGGGGTTTAAGGTGACGGCCTCGTCATCGGGCAAAAACTCGGGCCTCTTGAATGTCAGCGCCAGCCCACTTTCGGATATATCGGTGGTCATGGCTGGTAAATTCCGTGTCTCCGGCTCCACGCTCACCGGTATGGCCACATTGAACCGCTCCTGCTCACGATAGTTCTTGCGCCCCAGCATAAAAATAATAGAGAAGAGAAGGTTTTTGGTATTAACGGCCAGCCAGAATACAAGGATGGTATAGAGATACCATTCCCCTTGGATGGCTAGCACAACACATCGCACCATGGCGAATATGCACAGCGCAAACAGAAGAATGTGCGGAATGGCGTATAAAAAGGACTGCGCGCTGCTCACATGGTGGCGGGTTTTTCTGGTTACGACGAATTTTTTCTGTTTGAACCCCAGTGTTTCCAGCAAAACCGGAAGCACCAGGAAGGGGCACATGATGGTGTCGAACACATTGGACCAGTGCTGGCTCCGCTTATCACCCGCCAGTTTGTTCAGCGTCTGCCGGTAGACGAGGTGGGTGGGTACAAAAATAATTAAAATGCTCAAAACCGTAGCGTCTACCACGCGGATTCCGGCAAGCACGAACAGCAAAGGTGAAAGGATATAGATCAGCCGCCTGAAAAAAGACCACCAGTAGGTTGCGGTTAGCAGATAGCTCAGTTTCCGGGAGAAGTTGATGGATTTGTTGATGAGGATCTTCGCCTTCTTTATGCTTTGAATACACCCGCGCGCCCACCGCTTGCGCTGAGACAGCAAGCTTTTTATCGTCAGGGGCGCCATGCCGTGCGCCAGCACAATGGGTACCGCATAGGTGGCGTATCCCGCGGATTGGATGTTCATGCCGGTTTCAAAGTCTTCGGTTACTGTTTCTGTGGCAAAGCCGCCCGCGTCCGCAAGGGCCTGACGGGACAAAACGGTGTTGCTTCCGGCATAGATAGCCGAGTTGGAGGCGTTTCGCCCAACGTTGATGTCCTGGAAAAAGAAGTCCTGTTCATTGGGAATGTCCATTTCCTGGTGAAGGTTGTATTGGAAAAGATCGGGGTTATAAAAGCTTTGAGGGGTCTGGATAAACCCAATTTTATAGGCCGGGTCGACTTCTTCCTGTGGGCGCTCCACCCACTCCCCCGCCTCATTTTGCTTGAGTCTGGGCAGAAAAAAATATGGCACGGTTTTAATTAAAAACTCATGCCGCAGTATCATGTCCGCATCTACCGTTACCACCAAAGGCGAGGAAGTGTTGGCCATGGCGTTGTTCAGGTTGCCGGCTTTCGCGTGCTTGTTGTTGGAAAGCCCGATGTATCCAACGCCTATTTCATGCGCAAATTCCTCCACCTCAAGCCGCATACTGTCGTCGCATAAATAAATGTGCACTTTGGAAGGCTCCGGGTAATCGAGGTACTTGGCTGCGTTGGCTGTTTTAAACAGGAGGGATGTAGGCTCATTATGTGTTGTGATCAGGATATCCACATCGGGATACCATTCCGTTGGAATGACAGGCAACGAGGGCACCGAACGTTTTGCGACGTTGATATATTGGACGATCACCTCCACCATAGCGACCGCTTCGGATAAAAAAAGCAGTATGCCGAAAAGCAGCGCAACCCAGCCATATCGAAATGGCAGCGTGAAAAACAGCCGCCAGCCCAGGTAGATAGACAATGCCAGAATCGTGCCGTACAGCAAGAAATGATGCTTTTGCTTCTCTCTTCTTAACATAGTTTTTCTCCTTCTCATAGCAAAGCGCTGCGGTGAGAAAGTCATTACCTGAAATATGGATGCCAGAAGGCAACCCCGTTACTGTGTGCGGTAATACCCGTAATGCCCGGTAAAAATCACTTCGCTGCCATTTATAACATCTTTGAGCAGTTCGATCGTCCTTAACGCTTCGTCCTCGTCGGCGGAAAACGGATGCACGTATAATTCCGACCCGCCGGGCCTGAACGCGTCACCCGTAAACAAATACTTCCCGTCAATCAAATATGCCATATGGCCCGCCCTATGCCCCGGTGCGCTTATCCCCTTAACCGTTACCCCGTTAAGGGACACTTCCTGTCCATCCATTAATGGGCTTATGCCGCCTGTGCTGATTGGGAAATTGTTTTTGCCGGAGACGTCGCGCAATTCGGTTTCGCTCATGTAAACCTGTGCTTCCGGGAATAACGGCAACGCCGCCACATGGTCGTTATCGGTGTGCGTAAGCAGTATCCATTTTACGCTCGCGGCGTCGATCCCGTTGTCAAGTATACTTTGTTTGATTCCCGCTTCATCCGAACCCGCGTCAACCAAAATATATCCGTCGGACGTTGGTACAAAGTACACCGCGTTACGCGCGTTCCTCAGGGCAAAGATATCCGTTCCGGCCACCGCGCCGGTCTGCGCGGGGGCCATGGATAGCATCGGGTAAAATAAAAATAGCACGATGCCCGCCGCCACACCCGCAATAATTATGATGGCCAATAAAACCCTTTTACGAACTTTTTTCATGTTTTTCCCCTACAGCAGCTAAATTTTATTATACTTTTTACTACGATACTGTGCACCAGATACAGATAATACTTATGCTATTCACCTAACGCTTTTCTCAAATCGGCAACATAGGCTGCCTGCTGTTTTTTTAAATATGCGCTTGCGAATAAATTCATAATTGGGTTCTTTATTGAAAGCTCTTCCACAAATTCAACTTCAGTGCCGCCATACTATGTCTCTACTTTAACATCTTGTCTTTTTCCTGTTTTATATGCACATGAACTTATTAAACCATATCCAACCTCATATAGCAATAATAGTATTTGTTCCCATATTATATCATATATTCATGCAAAAAACATGTATATTTATATAACCCCTGACTTGTTGTTGCTGCCATTGTGAACATCAATTTCGTTTGCTCTAACCCAGTTTTTTCTTAATCGTAAGGATGTTATTGTGCCCTTCCCTCCGGTATGTCACCGAATCCATCATATTTTGCACCATGTACAGCCCCAGCCCGCCAATCTCCCGTTCTTCATCCGAAAGCGTCACATTCGGTTCATCCGCCGATAGTGGGTTAAACGCCGCGCCGCTGTCCTCAAACTCGATCGTGATATCGTCGCCCACGGCGATGCGCACCTTTGCGCCACCGGTTTGGGGATTGTAGGCGTACCGCGCAATGTTAGAAAATATTTCGTCCACAGCGATGCCGATCTGGTTTTGGATCTTCATAGGGCAATCGGCGATCCGCTCACTGACAAACGCCTGTACGGCCTCCATATTTTCAAGTGTCGCCTCAATGATTAACTCGTTCATAAAAAAACTCCCCCTCTTTTACAACACCGCTGTGATGGTGTTCACACCGTTCGCGTATTCATGCCGCAGTTCCCGCGCGCTGCTTTTCACCATCCCGGCCGCCAGTTTGTCCTCCGCCGTGTCAAGCGCATTCCCCGCTTTGCCCTTATAGGAAACCGATATTTCACAGGTATCCTGCTTCTCCGAGAAATGCACCGCCAGCGCGCACACCCCGTATTGTGGTGCGACGATGTTGATCATCAGCTCCTCCGCCAGCAGTTGCAATTTGTTGGCGGTTTTTCTGCCTATCGCGTGGCGAAAACAGAAGTTTTCCACGCCGGAAAGCATTTCCACATAGTCGAAATCGCGGCTGCCCGCCTCAAAATGATACGAGCGGATGTTGTAAATAAACTCCCGCGTTTTTGGCTTTTGCGGGTTGTTAAAAATTTCGTCCGGGGTGCCCTGCTCGTAAATACCGCCCTCGTCCATATACAGCACGCGGCTGGAAACGTCGCGGGCAAAATCCATCTCGTGCGTCACCACCAGCATGGTCATGCCGGATTTGGCGAGGCTGCGCATCACCGCCATAACCTCGCTGACCATCGTGGGGTCTAGCGCGCTGGTCGGCTCGTCAAACAGAATCACTTCGGGCGACATAGCCAAACACCGGGCAATCGCCACACGCTGCTTCTGCCCGCCCGAAAGCTGGCGTGGAAAAAACCGCGCTCGCTCCGAAAGCCCCTCCGTCTTGAGCAATTCCGCGGCGCGTTCCTCCGCCTCCGATTGGGACAGATGCAGCAGCTTCACCGGCCCCGCCGTGAGGTTACCCATCACGTCCAGATGCGAAAACAGCCCGAAACTCTGGAACACCATGCCCATCCTGCGCCGCACCGCGTCCACATTGCTTTTGGCGACGGGCGCGCCGTCGAAACAAATTTCGCCGCCTGTGGGCGGGTCGAGGAAGTTGATCGCCCGCAAGAAAGTGCTCTTGCCCGTGCCCGACGGGCCTATAATCGAAATAACCTCGCCTTTTTCTATCTCGGTAGTCACATCATGCAGTATCACGTTGTCCCCGAAGCGCTTCTCCATATTCTTTACTGAAATAATACTCATTGCGCGTCACCATTTATCTTTCTGACGGCGAGTTTTAATACCTGCACGCACACCGTAGTGACGATCAAATAGATCGCCGCCACCAGCAACAGCGGAAAGAATGCGTCGTATGTACGGCTCCGTATGAGGTCGCCCGCGCGGGTCAAATCCATAATGGCGATATAGCCCACGATGGCGGTCGCCTTCACCAGTTCTACAAAGCCGTTTGCGTAGTTTGGCAGCACGCGGCGGACGGCCTGCGGCAACGTGACCGTGAAAAATGCCCCCAGCGCCGAAAACCCGATGCTGCGCGCCGCCTCGATCTCCACCGGGTCAACCGTTTCAATCGCGCCCTTCAGGTTGCCCGCGACGTTTGCGCCCGTCACCATCGTAAACGCCGCCACGGCGATCAGTACGCCGGATAAATCGGAATTACCAAAGATGATATAATAGGTGATCATCAGCAGCACCACAACGGGCAGCCCGTGGATCAGCCCGCAGTACAGCCGCCCGAACGTCCGCGCAATCTTGTTTCTCCGCATCAGCAAAAAACAGACGAAGCACCCTAGCGCCGTTCCGAAAAGCTGTGCCAAAACGGCGATGATCATAGTTACGCCCAGCCCTTCCAGAATCATCTTCCAGCGGCCCTCGGCAATCAGGTTGTTCTCTATGCCGTTTTTTAGCCATTCACCGAAGCCGACGCTTTCCCCCGCCGCGCCGGAATCAAGCGAGAGCGCCGCGATGCCCAGTTGGTCATAAAAAATTGGGTCGGTGAAAATCACGCTCTTTTTGCGCTCCTCGGTGATGGATACGTTGGCGATGCCAAGCGCCGCCCGTCCGGCCGCGATATACGGTATCATCGCGGAAAACTCCATTTCCGCAAACTCTACCTCCATGCCCTCGCGCTGCGCGAAACGCTGCGCCAGTTCTATGCTGTAACCCTTCATCTCACCGTTCGCGCCGATATACGAGAAAGGCAGCGCCGTGCCGGTGGTGGCTACCGTAAGCATACCGTTTTCGCCGGTCAGCGGGATATCGGGCATGGGCGAATCGAGGTCGGGTACATTTTCCAGCCAGCGGCCCTGCATTTCGGCAATCGTGCCGTCCGCCTCCGCGTCCGCCAGAAAGGCATTGAAGCGGTCTACCACGTCCTGATCCATGGAATACGCGCCCATAGGCCCGCTGAACATTTCCTCCGGAACGGTGTAACACGCAAGGTCCTCATTGCCGGGCGTGGCCGTCAGCACCTTGAGCGTGGATAAATCCGTCATGAACCCGTCTATACGGCCCCGGCGAACGTCCTCCAACCCCGCGGACATTTCGCTGTAGTAGGCAGGCGTGCCGGAAAGATGATCCTGCGCGACCACGTCGCAGATTGTTCCTATGGAAACGCCGATCGTCTTGCCAACGAAGTCCTCATACGAACGCGCGGCGTTCCCGCCTGAATTGCCGCCGCCCGCTTCCGTTTGCTGTGCGCACGCCGAAAGCAGCGTTGTGGAAATTAGTAATACTAGTACAATTGCGATTGTTTTTTTCACGGCTTCACTTCCTTCATCCCGCGCTTATCGGCATACATGCGCTGATCGGCGAGCGCAAGTATATCGCTTATCTTATCTTCCCCCGCACTAAACGCCGCGCCCACGGCAACAGAGCAATGTATGCCGTCCTCCGCCGCGTTCAGCTCGGCCAGTTCCCTTCGCCATTTTTCTAACATTTCATGCAAGAAGCTCTCATCCCGGCCTGTGATTATAACCGCGAACTCGTCCCCGCCAACGCGAAAAGCACTGACCCCTGTATCCGTCAGTGTGTGCAGGCTCTCCGCCGCCTTTTGTATAAGAAGATCACCGGCCCGATGTCCTTTTGTGTCGTTGTATTCCTTCAGCCCGTTTACGTCAAAAAACAGCACGCCTACGCTGGTCGCGCCCATATTGCCGCTTTCAATATCCGCGATATAGTCACGGAACTTAGTGTTGCCCGGCAGCCCGGTCAGTGCATCCAGCTCAAACCTGTCCAGCAGGCGACGATAATAGCTGACCAATCCCATAGCTTCTTTTATCAGCAGCAGCACATCATCACTCTCAGAGCAAAACCCCTTTATGAACTCATCCTTTGCCCGCATATACCACCCCTCAATAAATACTCCCCTTATCCTCTTTGCCGCATTTATAGCATTTGATGTCGGTATATCCCCTGGTTGTTCTGTTCTCATTGTTAATGGCCCTGTCGCTCTTCGCCCACTTATAACGATGATGGCAAGGGCAAAAGCCGCTTGCCAGATGGTCGTTCGCAAGGCCTATTTTTCGTCCGTCCGCCCGCGCCGCAAACTCCGCCTGCTTCCATAAAAGCTCATCGGCGGATGCGCCGCCGGAGGCCGCCTCCAGCTGTTTTTCACTGAGCGGCTCCATGCCGTTCCTTTTATTATCCATGCTGCGTGCCTCCTATTACCAACAGCCAGCGTTATCTGGGGAAGTCATAT
>QMCD01001847.1_pt1 | contig 12395 bp, 7 predicted proteins | sample 1821841 | NCBI WGS metagenome assembly QMCD01 (sample SAMN01991225, study PRJNA193472) | Termite gut metagenome, whole genome shotgun sequencing project. | isolation source: worker | host: Macrotermes natalensis | reverse complement strand
CCGGAAGGTAGGGCGCTCAACGGGTCTAATGGGGTGAGGACAGTGCCATTTGATAAGAGTACCTGGGTATATTCCCGCTCGCGAGCTTCTACACACAAGGCAGTAAACAGGAATAAAATACAAAAAAGAGTACGGGCAAGCGTTTGTTTCATCGCCAAAAATCGTTTATTTCTTAATGCTGTAATTAGAGTCATATCTGTCTATTTTTTTATCTGCGTATGTGATTAATAACGTTATATCCTTTGTATTTTTCCCTGAGGGTAACTTCGCCGCGGGCGTTGACCGACAGGATATGGCCGATTGAAAATTGGCTGTTATCTATGTTCTTGATGACTGTCTGTTTCTTGAAAACAAAATCGACTTTTACCAAGGCGTATTTTCCTTCTTCCAACTCGAAGGGAGCGCGATAGTAACAGGTTATTTTTTCGAGCAAACCGGTTTTGGCGGATAGGGTAATATCCGTCCGGGTATATTCTCCTTCCTTGTAATCAAAGCGGTAGGTCTTGCTGCCATTAGCTGTGCCGGTGTATTTTACTTCCGGCCCGGTTGCGGCAGGCATGCCTTTTTCTTTGAGCGAGTTGGCGGTATTGAGCATTCCTTTTATCATCAGCGATACGCCTTCTTTCTCTTCGGGGGTGAGCTTACCGGTGCCTTGTACTTCGTCAAGGCAGATAATCTGCTCGTCTTCGTGTATCATAACCAGGTATTCCGGGTTGATGATCGTTTCTACGCCATATTGCCGTATATGGTAATTGTCGCCGGATTTGTACACCCACATACTTTCTTTTTCGATTGGGGCAACGGCAGTATATGAGGGGTAGAAAAGATGCTCTATCTCTACCTCGTAATTGTCGCGGGTGAAGATGGTGCAGGCTTTTTCCAAATCGGCTTTGTAGTCTTGTGAAAAAAGAGTAAAAGGGAGAAGGCATGAAAGGGCGAAGGGGCGAAAGCACGAAAGCACGAAGGCGCGAAGGCGCGAAGGCGCGAAAGCGCGAAGGCACGAAGGCGCGAAGGCACGAAGGCACGAAGGCGCGAAGGCACGAAGGGGCGAAAGGGCGAAGGGGCGAAGGCGCGAAAGGGCGAAGGGGCGAAAGGGGGAAAGGGTGAAAGGGTGACTTTCTTTCATTTTTATTATTGTTTTTATGTTTATTAATCAAATTCGTTTATAAAAAAAAACGGTAAAATTCGCATATTGAATTTTACCGGTAAAGTTGGAATAAATTTGTGTAAATATTATTGTATTCGCGGCTTTAGAAAGCTTAAATCAGGGTCTATTATTGCTATGCTGTTGAAATATACAAAATCTTTTCTGTTGTTTGTCAGAATAGCGTCACACTTTGCTTTTTGGCTTAACGCATAATGTACATTATCTTCTATATCACTGTTTAACTGAGCAAATCCGGTTTCGACATCGGCAAAAGACAAGTCCAGTATGGTAAATTTCGATAGTATTCGATATAGTTTCTCAATAGTTTCTTCTCTCGAATACGCCTCTCTGCCTTTAAAGCCTTTTGCCTGCAATCTCGAAACAGTTTGGACAATGGCCAAAGAAGAAGTAAATAACACTTCTTTTCTTCGTTTGGAAAAAATAAAATTGAGCGCATCAGTATCATTTTTCTGTCCGGTGCAATAGTTGATTAACACATTGGCATCAACATAAATGCGTATCATTTTAGTATTCATACTAAAAAACCAGTTTATCAAATTGTTTTCTTTCTGATAATGTTATGACATCAAGATTAGCGATGATAAAATCCTGCTCTGCCAACTCTACAAGTTTTTTATGCGAGGCTCCCGTTTTCTGTAAAATCAGTTTTAATAAATCTTTTTTTTGTTTTTTTACGGCGGCATACTCTGCTTTAGATATTTTTCCCATAAATTTAACTTTTTAGTGTCGTTTTTACTGTTGCAAAAATAACACATTTCCGGTAAAATTCAATATGTCAAAGATCGCTTTCTTTTGGTTCCCTGCGGGATTTAATCATTCCGCAGGGAGTTATTTGTTTTTATTTTTAGTCCTTCTGCTGCCGCGATTGTATCGCGTGGTATTTTACAAAATATTATAAATTACCATTCTTTTCTAACGAACTTGAATCCCTAACGGGATTTTTTTACAGCGTTAAATGCTCTTTTGTTTCATCTACAATCTTCCTTATTCTCAATAATATAAACTAATTAAGATGATGTACTTATCTTTCATCATTTACTACTACACCACCATGCGGTACAATCGCGCGGCAGCGGTGCGGAGAGCGGGTCAAGCCCGCAACCAACGGTCAGCGACTAAAGGAGCTAATGACGAAGCATATTTTCGACTTTTGACAGCCTCAACACAGGTAAGGCTGATACACGTTGTTGTATCTTTATTTCAATTCATCTTCGAGCATTATTTATTTTTCGGTCTCGACTGCCGTGCTTCGCGTAAGGTCATAATACCGCGTTCGGTCTCCTTCTTGACGCGGATTAATGCGCCTTCTTCATCGTACTCGTAAAAGGTGGCGTAATTTTCATTATCCAGCTCTGCCGTTAAGCGCATCGTGACCGGGTCGTAAACGTATGACTTCATATTGCCGTTGAAAGGGAAGATGCGGATGTCGTCGAAGAAAACATCTCCCACCGGTCCTTCATTGACTAAGTCTATTTTTATCTTCACGGCATCCTGCGGAACGGTAAATTCTCTCTGTATGCGCTGCCATCCTTCGATGATGGAGCCTTCGGCAATGCACCGGACAGGGGCACCGGACGAACCTTCAAAGGAGAGCTCGATCAAGCCTTTTTCATACGTAAATACAGGGTCGCTGGTGGTGTTTACCTCTTTTACCCACGCGCTTAGCACGTACTTCCCGCCGGGGGTGGGGGCGAAGGAAGAGGGGCATTCGGCGCATTCAGGAGTGTCTTCGCATGGCTTTACAGTTAGCCGTGCTTCTACACGCTTGCTTAATCCTAATATACTAATTTCCATTTCTATCTTATACACACCGGGAGCAAAGTCTCTGTTCCATGCGTCCTTGTTGTAAGCCTCAGTTTCTTCCACTCCATCTATATACCATTTCAACGTATATAAAGGACTCAAATAGCCGGTCTGGGTACTAATACGAACAGATTTACCACAGAACGGATCAGATGAAGACAGGTCTTCGTTATGGATGTCGTTAACGTAGAAAGATGATTCAGCACACTCATTTGATAAATTATAGGTAAACGCTTCCGAAAGAACCCATTTGTCATCTATAAGTACTTTAACAGAGTAATCACCATGTTCTTGTGGACGAATAGTTTGTGAAGTTGCAATCTCTTCATCTTTTAATATCCATTTATAACCATCATATTGTTTTGTTGTTTTTAAAGTGGCTTCTCCGTTGTTGCATTCAAGACTAATTTTAGGTATTTCTACGCTATAAAGACCTTTCATTTTTAATAGTACGCCAGAATCATAGTTTCCATCGGTAACATCGGCAACCACAATTTTTACATGATATATTAAGTTTTTTTGCAATGGCTCAATAGCTGTTAATAAATCGGTAAATCCATGTACTTTTACTGGATAATTTAAATAACCATGATTTTCATTAAAAAGAGCATTATAATCACCTTCATAACATTTTCCAAAAGGAAATTTATCACAATTATTACTTCCCGAACATCCAAGATTTACAGTATTGATGGAAACCGGTATATTGTAACCTGGAATTAAAGCTATATTTTCAAAATCTTCATCAATATCTTTTTCTTTGATAAAAAATCCGAAGCCGTCATTATATCGACTACAAGTATAGGCTTGATATTCTTGTGAAGCAAATATGTATTCAATTGCTAATCCATCATTCTCAAATATGGCTTCAAATTCAATGACACAAGCATCTTGAACACATTCGGAACAACTCCCATTACCGCTACACTCCACCATTTTTTTTATATCTTCATCGAAACCGTTACATCCACCATTCTTTCCTATCCCAGATTGTCCATTAATGAACATTTCCGGATTACCCGTAGTTAATAAAATCCCGTCTATTCCAAATGTCGGATTGTCAGGATTATCCGAAAAATTACCTAAAAAATCGCAATTACATGTTATATCGCTTACAATGGTAACTCCCGGACCTATTAATTCCTGAAGGATTAATGCTTTTTTAGCCTGATCATCTCCTATATTTAAAACCGTTTGAGAAAAAACCTCCAAATGAAAAAATAAAAAGTAAGCTAAAACAATAATATATGCGCCAATTTTTTTCATTGATAAATAAGTTAAATTATCGTACTTCTAACTTTCTAATTGTAGATATTAATATGCCATTATGGTATTTTTTTTGTATAAAAGGAACATTAACAGGCATTTCTTTACTTTCCTTCCCCGATAACAAAAAATATTTATATGTATAATTTTCATTTGCTTTCAATTCTATTAAAGATGTTACAGTTGATTCAAAAAAAAAAGTCAATAAATTACTTTTACTAATCCATGGCAACTTGTCAGGAAGCGGCAAAAAACTACCTTTATCTCCAGTCAAATATAATTCCATTTTTTTGACAGAAATACCTGATAAATCGGCATTGTTTATATTTATTTTAAAAATACCATCAATATTTTCGTAGCTAACTATCCCAAAACGATTCGTAAACACAATTTCAGTTGGATTTTGTGCATCAATCACACTTTGAGATTCCATCTCCCATACGTCTTCTGCATTTTCCCCATAATAAAAATTAAACTTTATGCATCGTATATCTTCTATTCCATACGTTGAATAAAAGCTCAAATTAAGAAATCCGTTATCAATAGAGGCCTCCAACCCATAAATTGAATCATTTCTCTCTGTGTCTTCCTGTGCTAAAACTACACTTGTGTTTACTGTTAAGAACAGCCCTACAGCCGCTACTAAAATTTTCATTGTTTTCATAATATTTATATATTTAATTTATTTTATTTTATTTTTCGGTTTTTCTTTGTTCTCATTATCACACTGTATCAAAATTTTCGTCATTGTAACCTTACCAACCTCAGGCGTTATTTTGATGCTTTTCTTCCCCGTATGTGCCTGCTCATTGTTTCCTTCGCCGAAGAAAAAATGCTCTGCCTCCTCGCATTGAATCATTTCATCCTCTTCCTCAAATCCGGCAACTCCGGTTTCCTTGTATTGTGCATTGCCCGCTACGGCTACCGGCAGGGTGTTGTTGTAGCCGTAGATAGCCGAGGAGTACCTGCCCAGGGCATCCATGTTTTCGAGCTCAAATCCGTAAGGGCTGAAGAGGGTTACTTCTACGGCGGAAGTCCATTTCTCGTCCGGGATCATTATCCAGTCGAAGTTTTTATTTGGCACCCGAAATGGGGCGTAATCGGTAAACGTACCGTCTACGCGCGTATTGGTGTTGCGGTTGTAGTCCGACTGTGTGCGTCCGGTGAGGTAGGCGTATGTCTTTTTCGGCCGGTAAGTGCCTTTTTGGCCGGTCAGGTATGGGTTTTTGCTTTTAGCCAGTTCGCAGCCTTGGCAGAATCCAGACCAGTCGGAGCCGAACTCAATGGCACTTGAGCTTAACACATCCTTGAATTCCAGCTCGTTGCCCTCTATAGGGTTATGTAACGAAATTACATTTCCTATCGGTGTCATTGGCTGGTTTCGACGACCGGAGCGGATGATTTTGGCAGAAATTACATTTATTTTAGTCCCATTTTTATCCAACGCGGTGATGCCCTGGTCGCTTACTTCCGTTACCCATCCCCTTTCACTTGTTACTTTCGGCATAATCCCGTTGAATTTGAAACCATAAACAAATATCTCATCTCCAGGTGCAAAGTAATTTTTAGCATTCGGGATTCTTCCGTTAATATCCGTTATGGAATACTCTATCCCGAGGTTTTTATATGCGCCAGCCATTCCATCGTATCCCCAGTGGGCCGGGTAGGTAAATGAGTAAACCGGGTCTTTGAAGTCGTTCTGGGTTTTCGTGAGCAGTACCTGTCCGGTTTCGGCATCCCACGCCAGGTTTTGTGTTTCGGTTTTGGCACCGAGGTCTTTGGCTACGATGCGGTCGAGTATTCCGTATCGCGTGACTACCTTGGTGTTGGTAATCGAGCGGAAACGGGTGGACTCTTTGTTTGAGGACATCCAGACGGAAGGAATCGGTAAAAAGGGTATAAAACCCAGGGAAGAACCGTCAAAATTCCCTTTTATTCCTTTTGAAGAGGTGAAATTTTTATCTTCGCGTTCGTCTATCGTCATGTCGATGTTGATGCCGGCCAGTACATCTCTTTCTACTTTTCCGTCTTTTCTGATGGCGGTGATGTAGTTTGAAAGGCGGTTTGTATAGTTGGCATCTGTCCGGTAGAAATATTCGATTTCGGAGATGGCGGTTTTTTCGCCGCCTTTATCTTTTACCGCCTCTTCTCCGTATATGCGCGTAGCTTTGGGCTTTCCGTGCATATCATTAAGCTCTATCGAATAGCTTTGGCTTGCAGTAAGGTTGTCTTTGACATTGATATTCAGTAATCGTCCGAGGAATCCCGTACTTTCCTTTTCTTTTATCAGATAAGGCTCCCGTATCAAGACCGGAAAGTCTTTTGCCGTATAAAACTCGTGTTCGGAGTATCCGGCTCCGGCTTGCAGGTTTTTGACCGTCACCTTGCTGTATCCGACCGTAGGGGAAGGCATAAGAGATTCGCCGTAAGGTCTGTCAATGAAAAACCGGTTGTCGGGTGCGAGCGAGTATTCTTCGGTGTAATAGTCCGGGCTATTGTGCAAAGCGTTTTCTTCTCCCCCTATTGCCGGCTCGTAAGAGGCAACCCCGCTGCTGATTACCGCGCCTGCCGGGATGCCGTCTTCGCTCTCCGTAAGTGTTTTCGTATACTCGTATGTTTGACCGTAGCTGAAACTATTTGCCGTTTCACCGCTCATTTTGTGCCAGTCATCGTCTATTGTCAGCTTTTTAACACGCACCCCGCCGCCCAGTTTTTTGTAGTTGGGAGCCATCAGGCGTATAAACGACTTGCCGGTATCGACATTCTTTCCAAACCCTTGGCTGCGCATTGTATTTTCGATTCCTCCCTTAGCTATTTTGATCATATCGTTCAGGTTACCGAGCATCTTATCGAGTAAAGTTTGCAGTTCATTCGTATTGTCGTCCCTGTTTCCGCCGAAAAACAGCTCGGGTATATTGACACGTACAAATTGCATTGCTTCGTGGGCAACCGGATTGGGAGTAGAGAATCTTCCTAAGCTTAGCATTCTCATTTCTACATCTGTCAATCCTATCCAGCCTACCTTTGTTCCATCGTCCAGCACCTTAAAACCGACAATGGCATTTTTAATGTCTACATAACCGGATATATATTCATAATTTTTCTTGTTTTTCATATCTCCCAAGTCAATACAAAATTTATAGAATAAATATTCCATCCGGGGATTATCATTTTTATTTATCCGGTTTTTCTTTTCTCCAACGGTTTTTGCTTCAAAGAAATCGTCTTCCTCTAAACCGGAAGCGTTGAAAAAGATAATATTGTTATCATCATTTTTTGTGTATAATTCCTTTTTAAAGTCGGAAAGACCGGCTAAGTTATTGATGTCATTTTCGTTATTTCCAAATCCCAACACCTGTACCATACTGGTAGCTCTTTTGCTTTCGACGTATGTGTAGTCGTCGGATTCGTATTCCACATTGATTGCTCCTCCGGAAGGCAGCTGTATTGTTTTCAAGCACCATGCGGAAGCGTATTGGTTGGTAATTTCATTTTGTGCCGTATAAGGCATTTCGATATTGGTAAGGGCATTTGGATTTACCGAAGGGTCTTTATAAGTCCCCCAGCGGTCCGTTCCGCGCGGATTATACTCCGGATTCCCTTCTTTACTTGTGTCGTATGTAAATATATACGGGCTTAACATTCCTTTTTTCGACTTTCCGTATGTAAAGGAGACGCTTTTAAGGGTTAGTTTGCCTCCCTTATCGGGCGAGGTATTATTTTTATGGTCAAACGGGGTTCTTCCATCTACGGAATAAGAAAGAATTCCTTTACACAAAGAATAATTATAGCTAAAATGAACGGTTTTGACAGGAATAGCCTTGTCTTTATTCGCTTTTAAGTCATGCCGGCTAAAAAGCTGTATGGAATCTAATTTTTGTAAAGCGTTATTTCCTAATCCTCCGTTTTTACCGGCAATATCCCACGCATCCAAGCGATTGGAGTAATGGAATTTGGCCGTGTAATTTTTAGTTTCAATGGAATGCAGCATTTTAATTTCTTTTTCCCCGTAAATATACGTTCCTTTATTGTCGTTTTCTTTACAGAGGAATCCTTCGTTAAAATTGGCTATTGCCACCTCTTTGCCATCTTCATCTTTAGAAAGGGTATAAGGATTGCGCCACTTGTATGGCTTTCCCTTATCGTATAAGCGGATGTAGCTGAATTGGGTATAGTTGCCCAAATCGTCGGGCGAAGGTCCATTGCCCGTTACATCCACATAATCGGGAGATAATATGGCTGTCAACTGGTAAGCCGTAGCGTGAGCCGGAAGTTCGTTGGAATTGTAATAATGGTCAACACCTTTCTCGTTGCCCGTTGAATTATCAACATCCTTGTCATACGCAATATATCCGTTTTTCTTATCTCTTGTTCTCTTGTCATTATCATCATACTTTCCATTTTCAACATTGAAAGTAACCTCTTGCTGCGTGTAATTATACGTCTGGCTTCCATATATGTAACGGAAACCATCGGGGCGGTTGACTGTTATTTCCGCGATATGGCGGTCTTTTCTGACTGCGTTATTGATGTCGTCTGCGACTAACTCTACTTTTTCATACTTTTCACCACTATTATCCTCTAATTCTTCATATATTGTTACGGGCAACCCTGACTGCTTTGCTTGTTGGGCAGTCAAAAAGGAGAATGTCTGGGTTCTCGGTTCTCTTGCCTGCCTGAGATTGCCCTGAGTTGAAGAACAGCTTGACTCACTTATACTCGACGAAGAAGGCGATTCGTACTCGCCGGCAAACGGCATCCTTCTTTTATAGGTTGCAAAAGCCGTTCCGGCTTTATCAATATCCATTCTGACCGGATCTACCTCCTGTATCTTTTCATAATAATCGCGGTCAATCACCGAAAATTCGCCTGCATTTTTAAAGTAAACCGCTTCATAAGCCGGGTTAGCTGCTGTTGGGGAATTAAAAGAGAGCTGTTGGCTTGAATGATTGGCACCATCATCGCTCCACCTTCCGTTTGAAGAACTGCTAAAAGTATGCGAACCGTTTACGCCGACTTTGATAATGTCTCCAAATGCGACATCACCTCCAAACGAACCGCTGTTGGATTCACTTTTTATGTGCGGGTCGTATACCGTACCGAAGTCGCGGAAAGGTCTGAACATACCTGAAACTCCCTGTCCGGAAGCCGTATAGATATCGTAAGTCATTTGTGCTAACGGCAGGGAAGGGATATTTTCATTGTACGGACCGTCTTTTTCCCTGTTAAAGTCGAGTTGCGCTCCTTTGTTTTTTGAGCCTTCGTGCAAGTATAAATACCCGTAAGCTTGGGTGTTTTTCACCGGAGAGACTAATGATTGCCGGGTAAAGTATCCGCTTACTCTCCCTAATACAGAACCCCATTTGAATTCAGGTCCAATACTAAAATCAGTACTTACCAAAAATGACTGCATGCTGTTTGTCCGCTGGGGAATATAAGTGATAAATCCGACAGGAATGGACGAACCTGTACTGTATCCTACAGCGAAATTATGCTTTTTGAAGCCGCCATCTTTTGATTTCCGTATTTGACTGGCGTTTAATTCAAAGGAAGAATTGATAGATGCTTGTCTTAATCCTGCCCGGGAGTTGGCTCCTATGTTGCCGCTGATTCCCAAGCTCCCGCCGTAAGAAGATGTACCATTTTCCTTTCCAAAATTACCGGATATTGATGCAGATAAACCTCCATCGACTCCCAATCCGGATTCCGAGCTGAGGCCTAATTTTGTTGAAGCTCCCAACTTCAAGCCGCTTCCTGCAATCAGACTGCTTACCGAAACGCCATACGAGGTTTCGTATCCCAATCCCGTGTAACTGTTGTAGTGGACACTGGTATTCTGGTCGAAAGAGAGACGGCCTAATTTCTTTGCTGAATTCTTTGCATCCAATCCGACAAGTTCGACGCTGGATCCGCGTCCAACGCCTATCGTCCAGTTTGGTTTCATGTTGGTCACCGAAACGATCTCATCACCGGCAAAATCATCAGGAATCCCTCTTACCATCCGGTTGATGGTTCCCGCAGCATTCAATGTCCAGCCAAAACCGACACAGCTTGCCTGGTCTTCCATTCCCATTCCTGTGGCATAGCTCAGGTTGATTGGATAGCCTTCGACATCCAGCAAAGGGATATTGTATTGAAAATCGCCGGAAAACAGATCCACCATATCGCTTGCTTCTACCGGTGTAAAAGTGGTAAACTCGGGTTGTGAAGGTCCTCCGGTAAGTGCCCGGGCAGGTACCGGAAATCCTATCAGAAATGCGAATAGAATAGATAATATCCTTGATAAAAAGCTATTCCGAATTTTTGCAATCATAGTATAAAAAATTTTTATTGTCTTTAACTTAGTTCTGCTTGTTGTTTAATCATTACATTGAGGGGTACAGTCGCACTCTCCGGGAGTAATGGTGATTGTATCGCATATTTCCCTGCTTTGATTACAGTCTGTGCTGTATGCTGTCAGGCAAACATAATACGACCCGTGTATTTTGTATGTATTTTCAGCGGTAGGAGTTGATCCTGTTTGCTTATCTCCAAAGTCCCAGGAGAATTGGTCAAATCCTTCGTAACCTTTTGCTGTAAATGTTACTGCACATTTATTTGCCTGATTTTTATGCACTTCAAACCCAAAACCGGATACGGGAGACAATTTGGATCGAATGTCTATTTCAGCTTCTGCCGTGCATTTTCCTTTATGTCCGGATACCTTGATTGTTCTATTTCCGTTTATAACATGTTCTACCGATGAACACTTGGAACAGGAATTCAAGCCGCTTTCAGGATCCCATTCGTAACTGTCTGCGCCGCTGACATCAATGGTAACAGTTTCCCCGTCGCATCCGGGAGCGTCCGGATTTACCTCTACATTCAACTCAAACATTGGTTCTACCGTTACCGGCACGCTTTTGTTTATTTTACATCCTCCTTCGGTAGTGATTTCTACCGTGTATGTTGTGGTACTGATAGGTGCAGCTTGCGTATTGGCACTGTTTGGGTTGCTTAAAAAGGCGGCTGGGTACCATTTGTATGATTTACCTCCCGTTGCTCTTAGCTCAACCGATTTTCCTTCGCATATTTGATCGCGGCCGCCTATAGCCGATGCGCTTATTTTCAAATCTTTCAACGAGCGAACGTGTATTTCCCGCTCATTGGATTTGCCGCACCGGTTGGTTACTTTTACGGAGTAAAATCCGGGGGCATCCACCGTAATGGAGGAGCCGGTTTCTCCGGTCGACCATAAAAATGAACCGTATCCGGCGGCTTCCAGCGTTACGGATTGTTGTCCCTCTTGACAAATATCAACAACTGCCGGCTGTAACTCTAATTTAGGCGCTTCACAAGGGCATCCGTTTCCTCCTCCGTTTCCTGAATCTTTAGGTTCGAGGAAACAAGGGCGGATAAGTTCCTGTTTCAAAGAGCCCGGTATTATCCATTCGAGCTTAACCTTTGCAGCATTTGGCGAATAGCCGGTAAGATCATAAATTATTGAATATCGCCTGTTTGCTTCAAGTTCAACCCCCGCCTCTGTAACCGCTTGCTCGTTTATATACAGTGTTCCGTCTGTGTTAGTTGTTCTAAAATAATATGTCCCGCTATATGGAGGGGTTACAATTCCCGACCATCTGACCGCATATATGTCTTGACCGGATAACGCAGGATCATTTTTTTGATCAAAATCAATGTTCGCATCCGTACGTTGTAAGATAAGATTTTCTTCAAGAAACTTACATTCTTTTGTTGTCCCGGCATAGTATTTCCCTAAAAAGCCGCTATTGGCATTTCCATTATCCTGAGCTTCTTTTACAACTACATCATGGCTGCATGTTATCTCGCCGCAATCAATTTCAACATGGTATGTACCTGCCGAGACTCCGGTTAACCGGTTGCCGGAAACCGATTTTCCGGTACTGTTTTCTGTCCAAATTACTCCGCAAGGGATGTTTTCTGTGCCAACAATATTGACTTGCTCAATACTTAATTGCCCGTTGCTTCCGCAAACCGGAAGAATTTTGTTGATGAAAACTTTTCCTTCGCATATTACCGGTTCTACGGTAACAGGCGGATTGCAAGCCCGAACCGTATATTTTACCGTTGCCTCCTTCGTATTTCCCTGTGAATCGGTAACATGAACGGTTATCTCTTCCGGATAGTCTGCCTCAAG
>QMCD01002537.1_pt1 | contig 12398 bp, 4 predicted proteins | sample 1821841 | NCBI WGS metagenome assembly QMCD01 (sample SAMN01991225, study PRJNA193472) | Termite gut metagenome, whole genome shotgun sequencing project. | isolation source: worker | host: Macrotermes natalensis | reverse complement strand
CGTGATTGCGCTGGTCTCCGAGGGGCATGGCGAGGTATCGGTCGATACGGCGGATACGGCGGTTCATGAGGAAGAACGCGGCACGACGGCGGCGCTTGTCCGTGGGATTGCCGCGCGGCTGAAACAGCTCGGCTACGCTGCCCGTGGGTTCGACGCATACCTCAGCTCGGCGGTGCTGCCCGGTTCCGGTCTTTCCTCGTCCGCTTCGTTTGAGGTGTGGGTGGGGGTGGCAATGAACGGTCTTTTTTGCGGGGATGAGGTGACGCCGGTGCAAATCGCGCAGATTGGGCGGTATGCCGAAAATGTGTATTTCGGCAAGCCCAGTGGGCTGGAAGACCAGATGGCGTGCGCGGTGGGTGGCATCACATTCATTGATTTTGAAAATATGGACGCGCCCGAAGTGCGGCAATTGAAGCCCGATTTGCCGGGCTATACGCTTTGCGTGGTCGATTCGGGCGGCAGTCATGCCGATTTGACGAGCGAATACGCGGCGATCCCGGAAGAGATGGGGCGGATCGCGGGATATTTTGGGCAGGAGAGGCTGCGCGGCGTGAAGGAAGATGCGTTTTACGCGGCGCTGCCCACACTGCGGCGGGAATTTGGCGACAGGGCGGTGCTACGCGCCTGTCATTTTTTCGGGGAAAACGAACGGGTCAAAGCGCAGGCGCAGGCGCTTACAAATGGGGAGACTGACCGGTTTTTGCGCATGGTGCGCGCTTCGGGGCAATCTTCCTTCATGTATTTACAAAACGTGTGTCCTGCGGGCGCGGTGCGCGAACAGAGCTTGGCGGTGGCGCTTGCGGTATGTGATAAACTGCTCGGGGAAAGTGGCGCGTTTCGGGTGCATGGCGGCGGGTTTGCGGGCACGGTGCTGGCGTTTGTGCCGGATGAGATGCTGGCGCGGTTTCGCAAGCAGTGTGAATCGTTGCTGGGAGAGGGGCGCTGCCATGTATTGCGTGTGCGCCCGGTGGGCGGCACGATGGTTTTGTAGGTGGTTGGTGGTACTTAGGCAGCGCGAAGCTGATTGGCTGAAAGCTACTGGGGCGTATCATTTTAACCATACAAGATTGCATCCAAAACTCACAGGAGTATCAGTTTTGGTACTCCTGTTGTTTTTTGCAAAACTGGTTATTCTTTAGAGTGCAGTTCCTTTGTGCGGTACAAACAGATTGGACATATCCACGCCCTCAAATTCAAGTAGCTTCATCTTCATGTGAATGCCGCCGGAGAAACCTGTTAAACTTCCGTTGGAACCGACGACCCGGTGACATGGAATAATTATTGAAATAGGGTTATGCCCGACCGCTCCACCCACGGCTTGACTTGACATACTTTCTTTCCCCGTTTTATCGGCCATTCTCTTTGCGATATTTCTGTAAGAGGTTACCTCGCCGTATGGGATTTCTCGCAGGATATTCCATACTCCCTGCCGAAACGCGCCGCCAATCGGGGCAAGGGGCAATTCGGAAATGTTGGGTTTTTCTCCGGCAAAGTATCTATCCAACCAGTTCTTAGTGGTTTCAAAAAGAGGAATATCATCTTTCGGTATCATAGCTTCGGGTATAGTATAGCCGTGGTATTTTTGCCCTTCTATCCATAAGCCGACAAGGTTTTTCCCGCCGCCGTCACACGCGAGTGTAATGATTCCAACGGGTGATGCATGTGTCGTAGAATAATACAATGTGAATACCTCCTTAGAGCAAATTAACTTAACATCGAGCGTTATCTTTGGCAAAATCGGCTTCATGCCGCGTTGCGCAAACTTGCCATATGTGCCGATATGCCTGCGTTTGCGCGCCTTGCCTGAAACCAATTTTGCTCAAACCTACTTGCCCAACGTCGAGTTAATTTACTCTAAAATGTGTTCCAAAAGGCGCGTTTTTAGCCTTAAGCGCCTCATATAGGCTACTATTGTTTTTAACAATAGTTTTCGCCTCCACCCGGTTGCTGCTTTAATTATACCATATGTTTTAAACATATCTCGCCATTTTCGGACATAGAATTATTATTATAATATATAATAGCGACTTTACTCTGTTTCTTCACCTTGTTGGGGCAGACCTTGCGTGGGGAAAAGCCATGGTCATTATATACGAACCAAACTTTAAAACAAATTAACTTAACATAGAGCAGTATCTTTGGCAAAATCGGTTTCATGCTACGTTGCGTAAACTTGCCATATGTGCCGATATGCCTGCGTTTACGCGCCTTGCCTAAAGCCAATTTTGCTCAAATTTACTTGCCCAACGTTAAGTTAATTTGCTCTAAGGCGTGTTCCGCTGCCCTGGATTGTTGAAATAATGGAAGAAAGGTAAAACGATTGACATAGTATGGAGCAGTGTGGTAATTTATATTTATGAACGAATATTTTTTCGATATAAATTTGCCGGAGGAATGCACACATGCCTAAGTCTGCTGAGAGAAACAAAGAGATACGCGAGCAGAGCAAAGAAATGATTTTGAATAAATCCATGTTGTATTTTGCCCAAAATGGGATTGGGGGAACGAAAATTGGTGGCCTTGCAAAGTATATTGGCATAGGGCAAGGCTCGCTATATGCGTATTTTGATTCAAAAGAAGCTTTGTATCAGGAGATACAAACGGTGATAGGCATTAGCATAAGGGAAGATGTAAAAGAGTTGAAACTGCTGGCTAGTTTGCCGATTCAGGCCGTAAAAAAAGTTCACAAACTAACTGATACAGTTTTGCAGCGGCTGCGGGACGATGATAAAGCCGCGGCGATTGTGGTGCTGAGTACACAGATGATGTTGGAACAAAACGCGGACTATTCTTCAACAGACACAGTTTACCAATCGGGCTTGTATAAGTATACGGCAAAAATGATAGCGCAAGGCCAGAAAGAAGGAAGTGCTGTTATGGGAAACCCGATGAAACTTGCGGATTATTACTGGGGCGTTGTATACCTGTACGCGTTGAAAAAACTATTTACGACGGAATATGAAATACTCGACTCCAAAGACTTGGAACGCACGATACTCAAATGCCGGGAGCGTGAATCATGAAAAAGAGAATAGCTATTATAACCGGCGCAAGCGGGGGAATTGGGCGCGCGTTCACCCGATTGATGTTGTCCGAGGACATTGACGAGATCTGGGCTATAGCCAGAAGCAAAGAGAAACTATTGGTTTTACAGGCTGACTTTGGCGCAAAAGTGATCGCCATCTCTAAAGACTTGGCCCATTCCGCCGGGTTGGATGCACTATCCGGCAGACTGAAAGCGGAAGCCCCGGTTGTCGCCTACTTAATCAACAACGCGGGCATTGCGCAAATGGGTGATTCAAAAGATTTTCCGGCGGAAGTCATTGAAACATCTGTATTTATCAACTGCTGCACGCCCGCTGTTCTTTGTTCTATGTGCATTCCATATATGGAGAGGGGAAGCCGGATTCTGAATATCTCCTCCGTCGCGTCTTTTCAGCCGCTTCCCAATCTGAATCTCTACGCGGCGTCCAAGGTTTTCCTGCGGAGCTATTCGCGCTCGCTGCATTGGGAACTAAAACCTCTGGGGATTACCTCGACAGCGGTGTGTCCGGGATGGGTGGATACGGAACTACTGAAAAAAGAGGTAAATGGAAAACGGATTAAATTCCCCGGAATCGTCTCGCCAAAGAAGGTTGCGGCCAAAGCATTGCGGGACGCAAAAAAAGGCAGGGATATGTCCGTCTGCACATTGTTCGCCAAATGGGAGCATCTGATGGCAAAGCTGATTCCCCAGCGGCTCTATATGGGTTTATGGGTTCTTGTCAGCAAGCCCTATCGTTAAGGGGCGCGGGTCAATGCCCGCATAAATGTGTTTAGGTACTATCCGCGCCCTTTCCTTGAAGGCTTGCGGCTCACGGGAAGCGCTTCCGCATCCCGGCGTTTTTGTATTGACCGGCAAATAATATGGACAGAAAAACGCAAAAAAGGATATCTCTACCCTCTATATTTTTCGGCTGAAATATATAATAGTAATATTTAGATTGACTGCAAATGGCGTTACCATTGGTGCGGTCTGTTGTAGTTGTTGCCTTTGCGGGGCGGCGTGGTTTTGTTGTACACAGGAACGCGGGGCTGGAAGTGGAATGTATGGATTCTATGTGAGGAGAGAAAAATGAGAAAAAGCAGCGGGGGAAAGCGCATTTTATCTTGCGCGGTGGTAGTTTGCATATTGTTGTCGGCTATGGCGGGGATGTTTGCCGCGCCCGTGTACGCGGCGGACGCGCCGCACGATACGCAGGCGGAACTGGACGCCCAGTGGGCGGAGCTGCAAGGCATAATCGGCCAGTATAACGGCGAGTGGGGCACAAATACGCCAAAAATACCCGAAGGGTCGTGGAAAGCCGCTTACGTGGAAGAAACAAACGCAGGCATACCCAAAACGGCGCTTTTGGGCAATGGCGACCTCGGCGCTTCGGCGGGCGGCGTTTACGGCGGCGCGAACAACTATAAAACGGTGCGCCTGGGCAAGAGCGATTTTTGGACGACGGACGGCGCGCAAGGCTCGTACCCCCTCACGGTGGGCGGCGTAACCATTGAAGGGGCGGGGGAGATCGCGCAGGACCCCAATATGGCAAACGGCAAGTCCGTTATTGTAAACTCTGTGCACCCGGACAATAATTATGGAAACGTGGGCGCAAACATTACGGACGGCAACGATTCGAGTAAATGGGTGGGGAACAACGCGGACAGGGTTGATGTTTCGGGCTTGAGCGGCGATTACGAGAAAGGCGGCCAATACGCGGTCATAGACCTTGGCGCGGAAAAACAAATCGGCCGGTATGTAATTAAAAACGCGGGCTTCGCGAATGAAAACAACCACAACATGAAGGCGTGGAAGCTGCAGCGCCTGCCAAGCGGGACGGAGCCTTCGCAGTGGACAAAGGAAGCGATCAGGGCCCTTGACAGCAGTTGGGTGGATATTGATACCGTAACGGATAACCCAAACAATGACGGCGGGAAAACATACGACAAAACGCTTGATGCGCCCGTTACGGCCCGCTATGTGCGGCTTTTGGTTTTAATTCCCTCCAACGAACTGGGCAACGGCGACGCGCGGGTGCATGAGGTCGAGCTTTACGCGCCCGAAGAGGGCGGCCCGGGCGGCGGCATTCCAAACGTGAATATCGCGCCCACGGGCATGGGGAGCGCCAGCAGTGTGAATGGGGGTAGTAACGATAATTTTGGGCCGCAGCGGGCGTTAACAGACGCCGTGTTTCCGGGCGACGGCAGCAACGGCTATGAGGGCTGGGTTTCCGAGGCGGGCGCAAACCAGTGGTTTCAGGTAGCGTTTCCGGGCGAGGTGCAAATAGGCCGTTTCCGCATGGTGCACGACGGCGGCAGCAGGAGCGGGGAAAACAACAACAACGCGAAAGCTTTCAAGGTGGAAGTAAGCAGTGACGAAGCAAGCTGGACGGAAATATACACTGTCTCGGACAACAGCGGCGGCGTAACCGATGTTGACCTTGCCAGTACGGTCAACGCGAAGTTTTTCAAGATAACCTATACGCAAACCGTGCAAAGCGGCGATGAACGCGGCCGCCTGGCGCATTTGGAAATTTACCCGTGGGCGCACGATTACGGCGTGGAGGAGCCGAATGTGAACATCGCGACTTCGGCCAACGTCGCGGCGGCGACCGCCAGCAGTACACACGAGAGTTTTGCCCCGGATAAAAGCATAAACGGCACAGACCTTGACGGCAACGGCGGCCCCCTGACGCAGCCTGACATATACTACGAGGGTTGGACTTCCAGAACACATAGTGACGACACGGATATCTGGTTTAAGCTGGAGTTCAATGAGGCGAGGCAAATTGGCCGCTTCCGCATGGTGCATGACGGCGGCAGCAGGGGCAATAAGCCAGGCGAAAACAATGACAACAACAACCCCAAAGCGTTCAAAGTTGAAGTAAGCGACGACGATCTCAACTGGACGGAAATATACTCGGTCGCGGATAACGCCGGCGATAGCACCGGCAGGGTGACGGATATTGATTTAGGGTCACCTGTTACCGCGAAATTTTTCCGTATATCCTATATACTGCCAACGCAGGAAGACCCGATAGAGAACGATTCGCGCGCCCGTCTGCCGCAGCTTGAGATTTACCCGTGGGCGCACGACTATGTGCCTTCGGGCGGAGGGGGAGGCCCGGCGGACCCGCCGCCCCAGCCCGCGAAGCCGGAGTTTTATGAAAAGCAGGATATACTGAACGCGCGGGTGGAAACGACGACCACGATCGGGGGCATTCCCCTGCAAATCACCACATGGACGCCCGCGAACGCGAATTATGTGATACAGAAAGTGGAAGTGCGGGATGAATACGCGGAACCTACCGGCCGCCTGCGCGCGTTTGGTTTCACGCCCACGGGCGTCCGCGGCGGCACGATCACCGTGGACAAGGGCGTGGACGACGCCATTGATACAGCCTGGGTAAGCCGCAAAACAGCCAGCCCGAACGGGAGCTATGATACGGATATCGGCTGGCGCTCCGAGGTGGTTTTGAACACAAAGGTGATCGGCGGCACAGACACGGCGGTGGGCGTGATGGACCACAGCGACGCCCGAAGTTTTGTGGAGTTCACCATCACGAAAGGCACGCCCGCTTATGTAGTGACGGCCGTGGGCGGCGCGGGGCGCACCTATGTGCACGGCGGCACGGGCTACGACCAGCTTAACCCGGCGCGCAATGGCGAAACCCCCGTGCAGGAATCGGCCAGGATGCTGGCGGCTGTTACGAGTGAAGCGAATATTACCACAATGCTCGAAGACCATGCCGCGTGGTGGAAAAACTATTGGATGCAGTCTTACGTGAAGGTGAACGGGGGCGGCCCGCTTGCCAGCGTGGAAAAATATTATTACGCCGCGCAGTACCTGCTTGGGGCCTCCACGCGGGAAGGCAAGCAGCCGGCGGGCCTTTTCGCCCACTGGCACACCACCGATTCCTCCACATGGAACGGCGACTACCACCTGAACTATAACTTCATCTCCACATGGTACGGCTCGGCCTCAAGCAACCGCGAAGAGCAGCTTTTGCCCGCCGTTATGGCGCTGAACGACTATATATCCGTCGCGCGGGAAAACGCGGCCTCCACAGCGCGCAACGGCACGCGCGGCATAGAGAACATCACAAACGGCAATGACCCGAACCGCCCGGCTTATTCGCCGAACGAGGACACGCCGTATATACAGTACCGCCTGGAAAAAGACGCGGCGGAGGGCGTCACCACCATTCACCCGCAAAACGGCATCGCGGGAGGCTTGCTCTTCCCCGTGGGCGTGGGGCCGTGGGGTTCCGCCCCGGATACCGGCTTCCACGGCGAGGCGGTGAACGGCCCGTTTTCCGCGTGGCCGATGATAGAGTATTACAATTATACGCTGGATACGGATTTTCTCGCGGATAAAGCGTTTGACATGGTAAAAGGCACGGCTACGTTTGGCGTGGGCTGGATGGAAAACTACGCGACGGACGCGGACGGGCAAGAGCTGTACAGGCTTATCTCCGGCTATAACGAAGGCTCGTGGAGCCTGAACCCCGCCGTTGAGCTGGGGGCGTATAAGATGGTGCTGGAATATGCCGCGAAATACGGCAGGATACTGGACGCGGCGGGCAAACTCAACCCGGCCGACCGGGCCATGATCGAGGTATGGGAAAATGTGCGCGCCGGAATGGCCGCGCAGCCCACGGCTATGTCGCAGGGCAATGATCTAACTACAATGGCCCTGTGCTACGCGCTTGCGCAGGAGGAGTATAAAGACGGCGTCTGGGCGGAAATGGCCAGCCCGCTGCCGAGCGACGGCAATATTATCCCGCTCGAGTCCATCATCCCCTCCGGCCAGATCGGCTATTTCTCGCCGGAAGAGGAGCTGCAAACCGCGCGCAACACGATACTGCGTTTTGGCGGCAACGCGTGGTCCACGATGAACAATTTCCCCAAAGGCTTCCCCGTGGCGGCCCGCGTGAAGTTTAACCCCGACAGCCTTATGACGGCGCTGGCCGATCGGATAAACAAGCAAATACAGGCCGCCAATTTGCGTATAAGCGACGACGCCCACGGTATTGAGAAGACGGGTGCGATCGAAGCGATAAACAGTATGCTGATCATCGGCGATAAAGACGTTGTGAAGGTGTTCCCCAACTGGTATACGGGCGGCACGAATTTTGTGAACCCCGGCGTGGCAAAAAAAGACGCCGAGTTCCATCGCCTGCGCGCGCCCGGCGCGTTTACCGTAAGCGCGAAATACGAAGCGGGCGCGTTTAGCGGGGGCGGCGGGGTCACCAGCCTGAAAGTGACGAGTGAGGCGGGCGCAAGGCTCACCATAGCGTCGCCGTGGGGAAGGAATATCGTTGTGAAGGGATCGGACAGCGGCAATGTGCCGTTTGACTTCGGAACGGCCCCCAACCACCCGGAGGAGGTCACGGTTTCCTTTGACACCGCGAAAGGCGAGACTTATACATTTGAGCCGGACGGGGGAACCTATTCCCAGCCGGTGAATGCCAACGTTACATTCGCTGTGGAGCCGCAAAACGCCGTAGTAACGATAACCGGCAAGAACGGCGTGCCTATCAGCCCGGTGCAAGCGGCGAACGGCGACGTGAAAACGCTGGATAACGGCCTGTACAGCTACACCGCCACGGCGGACGGCTACAACGATAAGCTGGGCTACTTTGTGGTAAGCGGCGTAGATATGACGGCGGAGATTGCCATGCAGGCCACCGCGAGCGCGGTGTTTGACATAACCCCGCAAACCGCGCGGGTCACCGTCCAAAAAGACGGCGTGACGGTGGGAACGGTGAACGGAAACGGCAGCCTGCCGCTTGCCGACGGCGTGTACACCTATACCGCGTCGGCCCCGGGCTTTAACCAAAAGGAAGGCAAGTTCAGGATCGACGAGGGCAGGGATACGCTCGTGCAAGATTCGCTGGTGGGCTTTGCGAAAGCGAGCTTTGCGGTTACGTTTTCACCGGCGGCGGACCCCGCCCCGCAAGCCGCGATCGTTGTGTGGAACAGCCTGGACGAAGTGTGCGAGCCGCAGGAAGCGGGGGTTTATATGCTGCCGGACGGCGCGTACCGTTATAGAGTAGCGGCCGGGGGGTATGCCACCGTGAACGGTACGTTTACCGTAGACAAGGCGGCTGCGGATGAGCAAACGGTCAATGTTTTACTCAGCGCAGGGGAGGTTGACATCAGCTTCGATATCGCGCCGCAAGCCGCGTCCGACGCCGCAATGAAGCTGTATGACGCGGTGACAGGCGATGAGATCGCGCCAAAAACCGGCAGGACGTACACGCTTACCGCGGGCAAAACCTATGCGTATACAGCCGTTAAGACGGATTATCTCGATGAAAGCGGTATGCTGACGGCGGAAGGCCCCGGCTCTGTTACCATCACCATGCGGGCCAAAGCGACGGAGCTGCCCATCGAAGGCGACGATATGGAGGGCGACACCAGGCATACCACCGACCCGGGGTTTAATTTTGACGGCAACCACATCAACAACATACGCAGCGACGACTGGATTTGCTATAAAAACCGCTTTATATTGGGCGGGATAACGGATTTTGAAATCGAATATGCAACGATGGCCGATACGCTTGGCGCGGTTAAGGTGTACCTCGCGCCTGTCGGTTCGCAGGATATTAGCGACGGCACGCTCATCATAAGCCTGACCGGCCTTCCCTCAACCGGTGGTTGGGGCGCTCCATATAGAACAGGCTCCGTGTTAGGGCAGGGGCAGACTATTGAGCCGCACGAGGGCGGTTTTTACGACATTTATATCAAATTCGGCGGCGACGGCAACCCGCACGCGATGCGTTTCACGCTTGACCCCAATATTACAAGCACCTACGACGTTACATTTAACGTGTGGCCCGCGAGCGCAAGCTTTGCGCTCACCAAAGCGGGGGAAAGCACGGTGGTTGACCCCGTTCCACCCGGCGGGCAGGCTTATTCGCTCGCCGAGGGCCTGTACCACTACAAGGCGGAAATGCCGGGGTACGGAACGGAGGAAGCCGTGGTTTTGGTTAAAAAAGACCAAACCATAGATATTCGGCTGCTTCCGCCGGCGGTCGATATAAGCGGCTTTACGGCGAAAACCGGCCTTACATACAACGGTGACCCGCAAGGCGACGTATACACGGGAACCGCCGTGTTCACAAAGGACGGCGCGCCTGTTACGATTGCCAGCCCTGTTTTCACCGATCACTACACAAGCGTGGCCGGGTATGACAGCCCCACCCCGCCCATAAACGCGGGTTCATACACGCTGACGCGCACACTGGTGCACGACGATTACAGCGGCACGGTTGAAATCCCGTTCATAATCGAGAAAAAGCCCGTTGACGTGCAGGCGAATGCCGGTTACGTGGTTAGCAAGCCTTACGATGGCACAACGAGCGCTGGCGCGGCCGCGGGCGGGCTTACCGCAACGGGCGTTCTCGCAAAGGACAGCGCGGTGGAAGCGGCGGTCTCATTCGTGGGCGAATATCCAGAGGCAAACGCCGGAGCGTATGCCGTTGACCTGCACATTGCCCTTATCGGCACGGGTAACTCAAACTATCGCCTTGTGTCGAACACAGTGCCTGTTTCGGGCGCGCAAATAACCAAAATCCCGCCGACAGCCGTCCACTTTACCGTTCCGGCTGTGATGGAGGACGGAACCGAACAAGTCGGTTACCGGCTCAAGCCCCAATATGACGGGCTGGGCGCGCCCAAAAATGTTACCTATACGGGTACAAACGGCACAACCTATGGGCCGTCGGAAACGCCGCCGACCGGGGAAGGCTACTACAGCATAACGGCAGAATTTGAAGACGGCGCAAACTTTAACGCGACCAGCGCGCCGCTTGACCTGGGCACATTGCACATTGAAGCGCCCGCGCTGCTGTTGGGCGGTGACGGTGTGGTCACGGTCGCCCCGGACAGTATAACGCATAATGAGATGACGCTGAACTGGACAAAAGCGACAGGGAGGCTGAGCGGCCAGGACGAGATTCGGTACTATGTGTATCTGGTGAACGACGCGCCGGTTGCGCTTGCCGACATGCCGGACAGTAACGACACGCTGCTAAACGCGGGCGGTACGCTGGATATCGACAGCCATTTCGCGACAAACCTGCAGCCGCAAACAGCGCACACATTCATCGTTGTGGCCGAGGACACCGCAGGGAACCGCAGGGCGTATAACCCGGTGAGCGAGACCACGCTGGAAGCGCCCGCAGGTGCGCTTACGGGTACGGCGGTGATCGACAATATGAACCCAAGTGTGGGCAGTGTGCTCACAGCCGCGCTTTTAGACGGCAATTCCGCTGCGCTCAGCTACACATGGATATCCGGCGGCGAGGCGCTCGGCAGCGGTGAAACCTACACGGTGAAAGAAAGCGACATAGGCAAGGCGATTCAGGTGGTCATAACGGCGGAAGACAAAACAGGCGCCGTTACAAGCCTTCAGACGGCGCCTGTGGTTGAGACCTTCATAGCGGCCACTGGCATAGCGTTGAACAAAAATGCTATAGACATGAGGATTGGAGACAGAGAGCAGCTTATTGCGGCTGTCTTGCCTGAAGACGCCACCAACAAGGCGGTAATCTGGACGAGCAGCAACCCGGCGGTTGCGGCTGTGGATGTGTTTGGCATGGTTACGGCGGCGGGCTATGGCGAGGCGGTCATTACTGCGGCGTCGGCGGAAAATGCCGCACTTACCGCTACGTGCGCGATCAGAGTGCCAACGCCACCAGCGCCACAGACGCCACAGCAGCCGCAGATGCCCGCGCAAGGCCGTGGTTCGTGGACTGGGGACGACAGCAACCTGGCATTGTGGATCGTGCTGCTCTGTGGGGTTTCCGTTGTGCTGGTGGGCGTAATCTACCGCCGCAGGAAGGGTGCGGGGGATAAGGCGCGTTCTGAATAGAAAAACCCGAAGAGGGTTTTTCTATTTGGTCACAGGTTCCTTGACCGGGAGGAATACTTGCGTTCGATGGCGGACGGAATTTGCGCCCGCTCCTGCGCTACTGATAAAGCGGAAACGTTTTCCACCGTAGATAGTTATGACGCTGCCGGCGTCAAGGGGGGCAGGAAGATTCGGAATTTCTCCCTTAGCCCCCCTTGACAATCCCCCTCTTTCCCGCTTCACTGCGGCCTTGCCGCGCCGCAAGGACAGTGGATTGCTCGCCTCGCGCTCAGCGAAAGCTGCACTCCCTGCATCGCCCATCGGGGCGCGGTCATTTCGCTTTCCCCTTAAAGCCGACTAAGGTCAGCGACCTTAGTAATCCGGGAAGACTTGTGGTTCAGCAATGCAGACCAGAAGGAACGTCAACAAAAAAATGGACAGATTCTAAGCCACAAGTGATAGCGGCCTGTTCTGCAGGGCTAAATAGTAATCTCTTGGTGATAGATAGCCC
>QMCD01002727.1_pt1 | contig 12410 bp, 11 predicted proteins | sample 1821841 | NCBI WGS metagenome assembly QMCD01 (sample SAMN01991225, study PRJNA193472) | Termite gut metagenome, whole genome shotgun sequencing project. | isolation source: worker | host: Macrotermes natalensis | reverse complement strand
ACAAATCGAATTTCAATTATCTCAAAGAACCTGATGGCTCTGGTGAACCAAATTTGTTTAATTTTTAACCCGTCCAACTTTTAGTGGACAGTAGTGACTAATTTTTTTAAGTAATGAAAATGAAGAATCAATTCAAAACAATGGCTGCCATAGCGCTTGCCTCGATTATGACGCTCGCCTCCTGCTCCGGGGATGACGGAGGAAATGTAACTCCTCCGGCCGGGGACTTCTCGGTGATCCTCAGTTTTAAGAACGCCGAGACAACCCGTGCGGAAGGTCCGGCGGCGGTCAAAGGAACTAAGATCAAGATCGAGGACGGCTACCTGTGCTTCACTACTTCGGGCGACGTCATAACCGATGTTTACACTATTTCCGCCGCTGCCACGGCGGGTAAGAACATCTATAAAGATGCCCTCAGCGCGACCATCAAGAACGTTCCGGGGAGTTCTTCCAAGGTTTATATGATCGCCAATATGGGGACTTTGTCCGACGTTCCCGCCGTTGGGGACAATATGCTTACCTATATGAACAACACGATGAAGGTTATCGACCAGGGCGAATACACCCAGGTAACCTGTATCGACGAAGTCACTCTTACCCCTGCCGGGGAAGACAAAAAAGCTGCGGCCATTACGCTCGAGACCAAAGTCTCGCGCATCCAGATCAAAGAACTGACATTCGAAGGGTTCACGGGCGGCAAGGTGGACGGCATATATATCAACGGTTTCTACACGGAAATGGAGCTCGACGGCGGTGCAAGCAATCTGCAAACCAGCACCGACAAGGCAATGTACGTCGCCGGATCGACCGTATTTACCACCCCGCTTCAGAGCTATGTTTACGATACGTTCGACAAGAGCATCGCGGCAAGCGTTAAGCCCTCGGCCGTTTGGGGTTACAACCTCTTCGCTTCGGCCACTCCGCAGATCGTCATCAAGCTGATCGATGTGGTCGCAGGCGGCCAGACCTACGCAGCCCCGCAGTTCATCACCGTGAACGGCTTCAAAAACGCAGAAACATCAGAGTCGATCCCCAGCCTTGAAGGAGGCATGATCTACACGATTGAAGTCGAAACACTGGTCATCAAGCCCGAACACCTGAACCCAGAGCCTGGCGTGGCCCCGTTCTCCGTGGACGTTACCGTCACTCAGGCCGTATGGGATGAGACGGTGGTTGTTCCCAATCTGTAACATAACAGTTTATATATACACAGCCTTGCGGGAGGGTGATACCCCCGCAGGGCACTAAGAAGCTGCAATGAGACATATCATAATGAGACAAACCATAAAATATTCGTATCTACTGCTTATTATTTCGTTGCTGGTGGCGGGATGTAATATCAAGGAGGATTTTACAATTTGTCCTCCCAAGCCGAATACCACGGTCTGTTTCAGGCTGGAAGATTATGCGGCCAACGAGATATTCCAGCCCACGATGGAGTGTGCCGAGCTGTTCGTTTACGACGGAGATGGCATGATGGTCTCACGCAGCCGCATTTCCAAAGCCGAACTGAATGCTTTTGCAGGCAAGCGGCTCAGGCTCGACCCCGGTACATATACCGTGGCGGTATGGGCCAATGCCGTCCGTTCGCAAATAGTCGTCAACGAGAACATACACTGGTCTAACAGTACGCACAACCACGTCATGACGGCCGTTCCCGTAGGCGGAGCGCTCGACGACGGCGACCCTCTCTATTACGCCCCGATGGATAACGGCGCGCCGCTGACTGTGGTAGTCCCGGAGCAGGGCGAGGCCGAAGTGACCATAGAACTTCGCCATGCGCACGTCAAACTGGATATTACGGTCGAAGGGTACGGCCTCGTTTCGCGCGGTGACGCGACAGGCCCGCTCAGGATGGAGGTCACCGACCTGACCTCGCGGTACGGTTTCGATATGAACGCGCACGGCGAACGGATAAGCTACCACGGCTACGCACACTATGACGATTCCGCCGACGGGCACAACAGGATGTTCAATATTCCCGTCTTCGATAGGGATACCCCCACCCGGATAGTGATCACGGACAGCGACGGGGAACCTGTGCATCCGGCTATCCAGCTCTCGGAGCTGCTCGGCGACAAGATAGATGTGAAAAAACTGCGCTACCTGCCCATCACCGTCCGGTTCTATGAAGACGCCGGAATACAGGTCGCGATAACGGTCGACCTGCCGGGATGGAGTGAAGGAGTGGTAACTCCGAATGTATAACATAAAAAGCGAAATGAAACATATAAGATATATAAGAAGAATGCTGCTCGCAGGTATAGCCTGCGTTCCGGCGCTTTCCGGCTGTTTTTACGATGATGAGATCACACCCGCCGACAACCGCAGGGAGGTGACGTTTTCCATAAACATCCCGGGACGTTCGTCTCCCGCTACCCGTGCTTTGGGCAATGCGGAGGAGAACGAGGTCCAAACGATAGAGATGCTTCTTTTCGATCCGCAGACCGATCGGGTGGTCGGCAATCCCGTTTTCGCCAACAACATCTCCACGGATGCGGGCGACGTCGCCAAAAAGACCTTCTCGGTGCGCCTGCCCGAGGGGACGTTCGACGTGATGATATTCGCCAACGCGCGCAAGGCTTTCAACGCGGCGGTCATTGCGGACGGGGACGGACAGGAGGAGACCCTTGCCCGCCTGACGGCCTCCATGCCTGCCACCGGCTGGGCGGCGAACCCGGCGGATGCGGACAAAAAATACCTGATCCCGATGTGGGGTATGAAGGAGAACCTATCCATAGGTCAGGGCACCGGAATTTCGGGGATATGGCTCCACCGTATGGTCTCGCGCATCGACCTGCTCGTAACGGGCGGCGACGAGTTTACGGGGGACTTCAAACTCAAAGACGTCAAACTGTACAACGTTCAGAAAGAGGGCCGCATAGCCCCGGCTGTCGCCAACTGGAACACAGCGGGAAAGATCAACGGCATAACCATGGCCGGTCTCGCCGTTTCGCCCTCGATGGTAAACGGCTGCGGGGTTCATCCGGCCATAAGTTACGCTTCCGCCATCTCGGCCGACAAAAAGGACTGTGTGGGCGAGATATACCTGTTCGAGGCCCCGAAAGCCGCCGGGCATGCCGACCCGAACGCACCTTTCCTGACGGTCAAAGGCGAGTTCGAGGGCGTGGAAGGCTGGTATCGCATCGACCTGGCCGACTACGACGACATGACCTATATCGACGTGCTGCGTAACCACAGGTACAGTATATGCATTGAGAAGGTATCCGGAACTGGATTCCCCGACGAAGAGGACGCCATAAACAATCGCGGCGACAATATCATCGTGGATATAACCATGTGGAACGAATACGATATGGGTGGAACGGTGTTCGACGGCCAGCACTTCCTGTCGATCGCTCCGCAGGATATGGAGTTCACCACCTATGCCCATTCAGGTGCATCGTTTACTATCAAAACGGATCTGGGTTCAGAAATATCACTTGCAGGGATCAAACTGTCCGGTTCGCCATCCAATCCCGATGCCGCGCTTGCCGGCGACTGGATCGGCAACCTGTCGCTCTCGCCGAAAAACGTTGTGGGCGATAAGAACGTCTACACGCTTTCGTTCGATGTGGCTGATAACGGCAACGGCAGTGGCAACGACCGCACGGGATATATCTATGTGACCTGCGGCCGCCTGACCAACGTCGTGCGGATCGAGCAGCTCTCCATAGATTTGGCGGCGCTGGTCGGATTGCAGGTCGCAGGAGCTGCCGAAGTGCCTGTCGTCGGCGGAGAGAGCGGAGTGATCGCACTTACCGGTGTTCCGGCGCCCCTGGTGTCGAAACTCTCGATGAAGGTCTCGCTGGCAACGATGTCGAGCGTCACTTCGGAAGGCCGCACACTTGTGCGCCACGAAAGTATTCTGGTGGACGAAAACGGCGACGCACTCGACGCGGGCAGATCGTATCCCGTGACGCAGAAGTTCCGTGTGAAATTCCCCAAGCTCTACTATCCCAACAGGGAGATCGGCGGCATTGCGGGTGTGGTGACCGTGACGCTAAGCGACGGAACGACCAAGGCCTGCTCGATCGGTCAGCAACCATTGACCCCCAGGGCTATGAGTGCCTGGAACTTCTCCACGGGAGGCGGTGTCGGTTGGGGAAACATCATAGGCGGCGACCACTGGAATCCCTATCTGAGAGAGTTGTTGTATAAGATACCGGGATGGTTGGGCGAAGGTGAGGGGACCACGAACAACTACCTTACGGTTATTCCCAACCATATTAATTATGCGCATATAACGTTGAATTTCGACGATAATCCCGCGGCCGATTTTACATGGAACAGGGTGAACGAGTGGAGGGCGAGCCACCCCGATGGCTTGACGGTACTGACAGCCCATAACGATGGGGGAGTTCCGCTTCTGAACCTGGCCACGTCGCCGTTAAACAGCGATCCGGAAGGAAATACATACCCGGAGCGCTACCCAAATGCGGTCTATGGCAATACAAATCCTTCGGGTGATGTCCATTGGATCAGACCGGCGTCGGCCAATACTAAAGTTTACCAGTACATTATGCAGCACGCGGTAAACAAGCTTGTCGCCTCCGACCTCCAGGCAAAGGGTTTTTACAGCGATGCGAATAACATGTCATCCATACCCATTACGGGGTTGCCCTCCTCGGCGGTGCCGATGCTCCATCACTCTAACGGCCGGTCGACGCTGATCATCGACCCCGAAAGGCATCTGGTTTACTTCGGAGAAACGGAGCACTTCCAAGACGACAGGCGGGATAGTAACAGGGAATTATTCCTGCAGAACATCGTGAAATATATGGAGATCGCCACCAGGTACGGCTCCCACTTCACCGATCTGTTGATCGAGAACGGGCCCGACGCCATGCCTGCTCCGTGGGACAGCTATTGGGGTGACAACGCGATAGAGTAGAGGAAAAATGAGCGGTGAAATTTCAAATACCAATCCCCAGGAAAAGCTCCATTACACCATCGACGATGTGATGGAGCTTTACGGGTTGGACCGATGGACGGTTCGTATGTGGGTCGACTGGTTCGAGATACCTGGACATATGTCCGCTGCCGACGGCGGCATACTGTTTACCCGGCAGGGGGTGGCGCGAATCGGAGTGATCCGACGCTTGATGAAGAAGAAGATGAAACTCAAAGAGATCCGCAAATATCTCGAATCCGGTGATCCGGTCTGTCGGTTCGGCACGTCATCGCGAGGGCTTTAGCCCGAAGCAATCTGATGCCGCAGGCGTCACTGCGAGGAACGAAGCAGCCCGGTCCATTCCTCTGGATTGCTTCGGGCTAAAGCCCTCGCAATGACGTTAGCTCCAACCATTAATTCGCATAAATAAGGAAATGGCATAAGCGGCCATATCGACGTTAGAGGTTGTTTGGAGCTTCCCGAACAACCTCTTATTGTATCAGGAATTCAGACAGGGTAAATTCTTCCTCCGCAACCTCCAGAATAGTCTCTTTTACGATGTGTGCCAACGACTCCCTGACGTAGGTGGGAGCTATGGCCATGGTTATTTTCCGCTTGGCATCGACCCCGCAGAACGGTATGATCCGGTCGCGCTTCTCCTCGGGAATAGAGCGTATGGCCATGCCGGGTATGACGGTCGTGAACGATGTGCGGTCGACGGTGTACATCAGATTTTCCAACGAACCGTTCACGAAATCGAACGACGGATCGACCTCTTTTCGCGCCTGGCACAATCTCAATGCATGGTTGCGCAGGCAATTCCCCTCGGAAAGGATCAACAGTTTTTCGACGTCGATGTCCTTGATAAAGATCTCATTGCGCCCATACAGTTCGTTATCTGGCGACACATACATGTAAAGTTTATCGTCGAACAGCTCTGTTTCCTGTATTTTCACATCCGATTCTCCGCCTGCGATGATCGCGATGTCGACCTTGTCATGGGCAAGGGCTTCGACAATGTCGGCTATATGCAGGTCATAGATCCGCAGTTTGATATCCGGACATTTTTTAATGAACCGGGGAATGAATACAGGCATCAGATATGGGGATACGGTGGTAATGACGCCGATCCGCAAATTACCCGACAGCTTGCCCTTGATGTCATTGATCTTCTCCCTCGATTTGTAAAACTCCGCCAATGCCTTTTTTGCCTGCTTCAGGAATACCTTTCCGGCTTCGGTAAGGACGATCGGTTTTTTGCTCCGGTCGAGCAGGGTCACTCCCAATTCGTTTTCCAGGCTGGTGATCTGCATGCTTAACGCGCCAGGAGTAATGAAACAATATTCCGCCGCTGCCGCAAGACTTCCGTGGTTGGCAACCGCCAAAAAATATTCCAACTGCACAATAGTCATAATCAGTATCGGTTAGATGTGTTTATCGACAAAGATAGTTAAGTTAAAGGCAGTAATTAACCGTTAACCGAATATATTCACGCGATGGGCGGCGACGGTAAGGCCGCCCCACTGGTTGACTTCATAGGTTTTTTCCTCGACGGGTATTCCGTTCGCAGCCACGCGCAGGGTTACCGGGAACGGGGGCCAGTCGCTGATAGCGTCGGTCGCCGGAAAGGAGTTGGCCACCACATATACATATATGTCCACGAATTCGCACTCCTGGGTGTCGAGCCTGATCACACGCGGCGACGGATAGCCCTCGGGTGCGGCGCGGAGTTGACTGCCGGTTTCGGCGACCTTGTCGACAAAATTGTTGAACGTGCCCGACCCTCCGGGTTCCCCGAAGCCGACGGCCATGATATAAACGTTGTAGCGCCACCACTCGGGGTAGTCGCACAACAGTTCGATCGAGTATCTCGTCTTGGAGATCGCAGGCATATTATATAGGGTTAGTACTACAAAGGTAAAATAATTGTCAAAAGAATGTGTCCGAATTTTGTATTTTTTGCACATAGTCGACTATCGGCGGGTAATTTTGCGTCCGAAACCGGCCCCGGATAATTGCCGCGCGACCATTTTTTATGGGCACGAACAAAAAACGTGCTGAAAAGCACCTGTATTGCAATCGGGGTGTGAATTTTTCGGAAAATCTTGTGAAAACGACAAACAATGTATATCTTTGGGGGCTATTTTCGGTGTGAAATGGATATACGGAAGAGATATTCCATAGCTTTTAAGGGGCTCGGCGAAGGCAGGCACGAATACGCTTTCGAACTCAACGACAGGTTCTTCGAAGCTTTCGAGGGGTCGGAGATCACGGGAGGCAGGGGAGTTGCGAATATCGTGCTTACCAAAGGCCCGACGGTGATGGAGGTGGAGGCGCGGATCGAGGCCGGGGTCACCGTACCGTGCGACCGCTGCCTGGAAGATTGCGTAGTCGCGGTCGATTACGAGGGCGGGTTCAAGGTGCGCTTCGGCGAGACGGAGGACGACTTCGACGGCGAACTGATGTGGCTCAGCCATGGGGAGGGCGAACTTCCGCTGGCGCAATATATATACGAAAGCATCGTGCTCGCGCTGCCGTACCGGAGGGTGCACCCCGACGGTCCGGACGGCCGTCCCGGATGCAGCCCCGAAATACTGAACGGCGTGAGGTTGATCAGCGAGGAGGAGTTCAGCAGGGCCGAGCAGGGCAGCGAGATGCAGCGGATGAAGGATAACCCGGAGTGGCAGAAACTGCGGGACGTAGTGGTTAATGATTAACGGTTAATGGTTAATCGGCAGGAGAGAAAAAATTAAACTTAAATATAACTTACAATTATGGCACATCCCAAACACAAGGTCTCTTCGACGAGGAGGGACAAAAGAAGGACACACTACAAAGCGGCCGTTCCGACGGTTGCCGTTTGCTCCAACTGCGGTTCGGCTGTAATGTACCACAGGGTTTGCCCGGAGTGTGGTTTTTACAGGGGAAAACTGGCTGTCGAAAAGAAGGTCGACTAACGACCCGTTGAGGTAAGCCGTTTGCGGACCAAACCGGTTGGTATGACGATAAAGATAGGTCTCGATGCGATGGGCGGGGATTTTGCCCCGCGTGCGGTTGTTAAAGGTGCGATCGAAGCCCTGCCGGAATTGGCCGGCGGGAGCCGTATCGTGCTTTTCGGCGACCGGGAGCGGATCGCGGAGGTGCTCAGGGAGGAAAACTGCCCGGAGGACACTTTCGAGATCGTACACACGGGCGAGGTGATCGAGATGGGCGACCATCCCGCACTGGCATTCTCCAAAAAGACCGATTCGAGCGTGGTCGTGGGCTTCCGCAGCCTCGCCGGGGGTAAGATCGACGGGTTCGCCAGCGCGGGCAGCACCGGGGCGATGATGGTCGGGAGCATGCAGGTGGTCCGGCAGATCGAAGGGGTGATACGCCCGGCGATCTCGGCGCTCGTGGGGACGGTCGACGGAGGCCACGTACTTCTGTTGGACGTGGGGCTCAATGTGGACTGCAAGCCCGACGTGCTCTATCAATACGGAATGCTCGGCAGCGCCTATGCCCAGAGCGTACTCCGGATCGAGAGGCCGCGCGTGGCGTTGCTCAATATCGGCGAGGAGAAGGAGAAGGGCAACCTGGTTGCCAAGGCTACTTACGAACTGATGGAGGGAAGCGCCGATTTCAATTTCGTGGGCAATATCGAGGCGAAGAATATCCTCACGGGCGAGTTGGCCGACGTGGTTGTCTGCGACGGTTTCGTGGGCAACAGCCTGCTGAAGATGGCCGAGGGTTTCTACGAGATATGCCGCTCGCAGGGCATCGACGACGGTTACATCGACGAGCTGAACTACGAGAAGGTGGGCGGCACGGCGGTGTTGGGCATCAACGCGAACGTCATGGTGGGCCACGGATGTTCGAGCCCGCTGGCGATTAAGAACATGGTACTGCAAACGGAACAGAACATCCGCGGCAGGCTGGTCAACAAATTACGCGAAATTTTCAGTCGATAACGAACAAGTCGATAATGAAGAATAAAAAGATAACCGCCGCGATAACCGGTGTTGGGGCGTGGGTGCCCGAATATATTCTGGACAACGACGAACTGAGCCGCATGGTCGACACCACCGACGAGTGGATAATGACCCGCATCGGCGTCAAGGAGAGGCACATACTGAAGGGCGAGGGCCTGGGCAGTTCCTATATGGGCGAGCGCGCGGTGCGCGACCTGCTGGAAAAGACCGGCACCGACCCGATGGACATCGACCTGCTGATCTGCGCGACGGTGACCCCCGATATGTTCTTCCCGGCTACGGCGAACCTTATCTGCGCAAAGGTGGGCGCAATGAACGCGTTCGGGTACGACCTGATCGCGGCTTGCAGCGGCTTCCTGTTCGCACTGTCAACGGCTTCGCAGTTCATAGAGACGGGCAAGTATAAGAAAGTGGTTGTCGTGGGCGCTGACAAGATGTCTTCGATCACCGACTACACCGACCGCGCGACGTGCCCGATCTTCGGCGACGGTTCTGGCGCGGTATTGTTGGAACCGAGCGAGGACGGGTACGGGATCATAGATTTCGACCTCCACTCCGACGGCAACGGCGCAAAGCACCTGCACATGAAGGCGGGCGGCTCGGCCTATCCCCCGACCCACGAGAACAAGTGGCACTATATCTATCAGGAGGGCCAGCCGGTCTTCAAGGCGGCGGTGTCGCACATGGCCGACGTGGCTTTGGAGGTGATGAACCGCAACCATCTGGCGGCCGAGGATATAGCGTACCTTGTTCCGCATCAGGCCAATATCCGGATCATCGAGGCCACGGCGAAACGGATGGGTATCTCGGAGGATAAGGCGATGATCAACATCCAGAATTACGGCAATACGACCACGGCGACGCTTCCTCTCGCTCTGCGCGATTACGAGGGTAGGCTAAGGAAGGGTGACAATATAATCCTTGCCACATTCGGCGGCGGCTTCACATGGGGTGCGGCTTACGTGAAGTGGGCATACGACGGTGTCGATTTCTCGAAATAAATACGGCCTGCGTGATTGAATAATCCGTCCGGATTGTTATCTTTGCACTCCGGAACGGTAAAAATAACGGCCTTGTAGTTCAAGGGATAGAACGGAAGTTTCCTAAACTTCAGATTCGCGTTCGAGTCGCGGCGAGGCTACAAAGGGAGCATGCATTGCATGCTCCCTTCTCTTTTTTTGGTGGAACATGATCGGATTATTTTTATCCTGCGTTCTTTTTCTCCGGTTCCGCTGCTTTCTCAGAATTGTCTCTATTTTAGTTAGAGGTCTCCATAAATGTATTGTATTCGATTAGGGTAATAATGCAAAAATAATTCATTAAAACAAATATTTGCATGCTGCTAAATTGCAGTTCGGGATATTTTTCTTTAATATATGGCCATTTTCTACAAGCATGGATGGTCTTTTGGCGAACAGCCCTGTATCTGATTTCCATGACTGGCATGCGTAAAACCCGGAAAATGGATTATGGGCCGCAATAATTCCTGGCGTAAAATCTGGCGGTGTATACATTCTTTGATGATGCATGTTTGTATTAGTGGTGCCGTAAAATAGTGGCGTCCTATTCGTGTATTGGCATAATATTTGGAAAATAAAAAATATCAATCTAATTTTGAATAAATATAATAAGGCGCAATTGTATAAGAACCTTTATAAATATAGTGGTTATGAGTATAAAACGGCATATGCCGATGTCGTCGGCATTGCCGTTCATCATTTTCGTAAGACCCCGAATGACGATGCAGAATATTCCGCCCCGGACTGTAAAATGCCATTTCTCCGGCCTGCATCCGCTTTGCTCCATAAGCGGTAAAAGTAAATCCATGCCCGAGCCGATCAAGGCTTAACAAGCGTGTTTCTTTCGAATCAAACCAATAAAAACAATTTATTAACCGTTCAAAATTTCTCAGCATGAAAAAACATTTCAAAAGTGCGATTCTGGCTGTAGCAGTCATTGCGATCGCAGGCTTCACAAGTTGTAACAAAGGCAGCAACCCGCCTCCTGTCAAGGGGGAAAGGGCCTATCTGAACATTGAGTTGGCCAATCCGACCATGAACGAAGGGTCGAGGGCTACCGGTGCGCTTCCGGTGGATAACGCAGTGTCTAATTTCACCGTATTCGTTTTCAACGGCGACGGGACCCTGGCGACCAAAGAATACTTTACCACCAACGGCAGCGGGGACGAGAGGATCGAGGTGACTACCTACGCGAGAGAGGTCTATGTGATCGCCAATGCCGGCGACCAGAGGAACAACTACTCGAGCAAAGAGGACCTGACCACGAAGGTGGTCGACCTTTCCACCCAGTACACTCTGGCAAACTACAACCGCTGGGCGACCGGCAGCGCTCCCCTCGGCGCATTCAGCGGCGACGCCACTCCGGAGGCCGAAGCTACCGTGAACCTTTCGTTCATTGCCGCGCGCATCGCCCTGACAGTGCTCAACAATATGGAGAACACGACCTCGCCGAATGCCGCCGCCATTACCAACGTCGCCGTGCTGAACGCCGGCGGCCAGTCCAGGCTCTTCGGTACCTCCCTGATCCCGCAATCGACGGATGCCGATTACGTTGCCACGAGTAAATATCTGGAAGGTCTGGTCGTCGACGGGTTCACGAACAAGCCTACCGGTTTTTATTCCGGCACGACCGCGTCCATGATCAACGCATACAGCGTGTTGCCAACGGGACAGCAATACTATTTCTATGTCTTTGAGAACGACGCGGTATCGGCGGCGGCATTCCCGACCATCGTTACCCTCCAGATGCAGGACGACGAACATACGTTCTATTTCCCCGTGCACCTGGCGCCTTACGAGAATTTCACGGACGGCAGTTCGGACATACCCGAAAAGAGTGTTGTCCGCGGCCACAGCTACAATATCACGATCACGCTCACGGGCGACGCCACGACTGCCAACAGCCGCGGTACCGACGACCCGACCGTGCCGGTTACGAGGGCCGAGGTTAATGTCCACCTTGTATTGGACAACTGGATCCCGGTAACTCTCGGAAAGGAATTTTAGTATAGACCGGGGCCGCAGGATGCCCCAATGTCAGGTATGCGCCACTTGGGTGGGGCGCATACCACAAGAAATAAAAGTTTGTTATGAAAATAATGAATATCCCGTTGCGCCTGTTGTGCCTCACCGCACTGGCATCCGCCATGGCAGGGTGCGTCGGGGAGGATATGAGCGGCTGTCAGACGGCGAAGCCCAATGTGAAGATCGACTTCTCGCTCTTCGACGGCGGACTGTTTACGGACGAAATCACATCGGTTGCCGCCGTTCTTTTCGATGGCGGCGGGACGTACATCCCCCCTGCGATAACGCTCGCCAAGGCCGACCTGGAGCGGTATACGGGGGTGGAGCTGACACTCGCCCCGGGCGATTACCGGATGGTCTTCTGGGCCAATGTGGGCGACAACACGGAGGGCAGGGTGATCGACGGCACGCCTGTGGTCACATATAAAGATTTCAACGGCGCCGGGCAGCAGGTGCTCGGTAACGGCGACCCGGCGTGGTACGCTCCCGCCGTCGCGGCCG
>QMCD01003556.1_pt1 | contig 12416 bp, 10 predicted proteins | sample 1821841 | NCBI WGS metagenome assembly QMCD01 (sample SAMN01991225, study PRJNA193472) | Termite gut metagenome, whole genome shotgun sequencing project. | isolation source: worker | host: Macrotermes natalensis | reverse complement strand
AGGGCGATAGGCTGGATCGAGACGGGAATGGCCGTGATCCGTAAGCTGCGGGGAGGTTGACGTAAGGTTACAGCCTCTGAAAATAGATAACGGGAGCTCGGTTTGTCGGGCTCCCGTTGTTTATGTGTTTCGCCTGTTACTCCAGCGGGCGGATGCGCACTTCGATGCCGGAGCCTTCGAGGAGTTTTTCGAGCTTGCCGAGGTCGGTCGTGTGGTCGGTCTGGCCGTAATGGTAGGGGTAGAAAACCTGCGGCTGAATCGCCTTGACGGCACGGGCGGCCTGCTCTTCGGTCATCGTATAGGGCAGGTTCACGGGCAGGAAGGCGATGTCGATGTCGCACAGGGCCATCATTTCGGGGGTATCCTCGGTGTCGCCGGCAACGTAAACCCTCGTGCCGCCGAAAGTGAGAATATAGCCGTTGTGCTTGCGATCCCTGGGGTGGAAGTTGAGCTTTTCGGGCGAGGTGTTGTAGGCCGGGACGGCTTCGATGGAGACATAAGGTAAAGCGAGAGTTTCGCCGTGGAGCAATATCTCGCCGGCACCGTTGCGACCACCACTGCCGAGCGCCTCGACCGCCGTGGCGTTGCCGATAAAAACAGTCTCGGGGGTCGAAAGTATCCCGATAGCTTTCGCATCGAGATGGTCGCCGTGTTCGTGACCCACTAAAATAACGTCGGCCTTCGGGAGCGTCGAATAGTCGGCAAAATCGGAGACGGGGTCGATGTAGATGTGTTTGCCGCCGTATTCGAACGCGATGCTTCCGTGACCGAAAAACGTGATCTCCAAATTTTTGCCTTCCGCGGTTTTGATGATGTCGGAGGGATATTTAGCGCCGCTCGCGCCGATGGTCCCGCAAAAAAGTGCTGCCATAATCGTAAGGATTTGTTTCATAATATGTTCGTATTAACGTTGTCTCAGTGTTTGCAGACGGTCGCGGACGTAACGTCCCCACTCTTTGAGGTCGCCGTCGCGCCAGCCTCCGGTGGCGGGAACACTTCCGTCGAGTATCATAGAGCAGCTTTCGTCCTTTTCCGAAAGGCTCCAGGCGACCCAACTCACGCCGGCGGCAGCCATCAGTTTCTCCCATTCGCCCCACGAGGCGTAATCCAGAGGGCCGTCGCCCGTCGCCTCCATCGCCGCGCATTCGGAGATGAAGACGGGGAGCCCCGAGTCGATGGCGGCCTCGGTTCTCGCGCGAAGGTCGTCCTTGTGGGTGGCGGCGTAGAAGTGCATCGAGTACATCAGGTTGTCGTAGCCCGTGAGCGGGTCGGCGGCCACCAGATGGATGTCCTGATCCCAATGGGGCGAGCCCACGATGATGATATTGTCGGGATCGACGGCGCGGATCGCCTCTATCACCTTGCGCGAGTAGGCCTTCACCTCGTCCCACGAATCGTTAACTGGCTCGTTGTAGATCTCATAGATGATGTTGGGGTATTCGCCCCATTTTTGGGCGACTTGCGTGAATAATTTCACCGCCGCGGCGGTCTCGATCTTGTGGCTGTGCCAATCGACTATGGCGTAGGCGCCGACGGCGATAGCCCCCTCGACGACTCCCTCGAGGCATTCCCAAGCGAATTCGGGGTTGTCGAGATAACCACCGCGCGAGTGGACGCCGATAGCCGCGCGCACCACGTCGGCCTCCCATACGTTCACGACCTCGGCCACGGCGTCGGGGTTGTACCACCTCGGCCACGAGCTGTGCCAGCCCATCGACACCCCGTGAAGAGGGGCAGTTTCGCCCCTTTCGTTCACCATTTTATTGCCCTCGACACTCAGTGCGCCGTGGTGGGTGACAGGTGTGGCAGGCGAAGAGGGTGCGGCGAGCGAAGAAGGCCCGGCGGGTGACGTGGCAAATGCCGACACGCAAAGCAGCGTCGCCAAAACCGCAATCGTAACGTTAAGTCTCATATATCGAACGTTTAGAGTTTCTCGCCGTAGGCCAGATCGCCGGCGTCGCCGAGTCCCGGGATGATGTACGATTTGACCGTCAGCTCCTCGTCGACGGCGCCGCACCATATCGTCACATCCTTGTCGGGCAGGTTCTCCTTGACATAGGCGACACCCTCCTCCGAGGCGATTATCGACGCGATGTGGGTGTGGCGCGGGGTACCGCCCTTTTCGAGGAGCGCCTTGTAGGTCAGAACCAGCGAGGTTCCCGTGGCCAGCATCGGGTCGGCGAGGATCAGCGTCTTGCCTTCGAGGTTGCCGCACGAGATGTACTCGACCTTGACCTTAAACGAGTTGTCCTTGCCGTATTTGCGGAAAGCCGACACAAAGGCGTTCGACGCGCCGTCGAAATAGTTCAGAAAGCCCTGATGATAGGGGATCCCGGCGCGCAGGATAGTCGCTATCACCACCTCGTCGTCGGGGAGGGCGACCTGCGCCTCACCCAGCGGGGTTTCGACTGCCTTTGCGGTGTAAGTCAGCGTCTTGCTGATCTCATAGGCGGTTATCTCGCCCGCGCGTTCGAGGTTGCGGCGAAAGCGCATACTGTCGGCCTGTATCCTCACGTCGCGCATCTGGGCGATGAAGCGGTTCAGGACGGTGTTCTGTTTGTCGAGGATGTGTAGTTCCATACTATTCAATTATTTTTTGGAATAATGCGAGGGTTTCCTCTCTCTTTGTCGTCAGCGCCGAGACGCGGCCGCCCGGATATTCGAGAAACAGTTTCGGTTCGGCGGCGGCTTCATAAACATCCTGCGAATGCGCGAACGGCGCGATATCGTCCTGCGGGCTGTGCGCGAAAAGTTTCGGCATCCCTTCGAGGTGGCCGACATCTTCGAGCACGGAGTATGGCGATGTAACATATTGACGTATCACGGTATGGGACTCCGGAGGCGAGGAGAGCAGCGCCATCTCGGTAAAGGACTTCATACCCGCATCCAACACCAAAGCCGAAACCTTTTCCGCGTTGTCGCGTGCAAGTTTGGCAGCTATCTGGCATCCGATCGAGAAGCCGAAAACGATCGCTTTCCGCCCCTTCAGGCCGTCGCACTCCAACATAGCATCCAATGCCTTCTGCCCCATTGTGGCGATACCTGTGTGCGTAGGCTTTCCGGAGGAGCGCCCGAACCCGGGATAGTCCCACGCAAATACCGCAAATCCGGCATCGACCAACGGACGGATCATCGCCTCGTTATACGAGATATTGCCCGAATTGCCGTGACAGAATAATACGGCAGCCTTTATATCACTGCCGGCGGGTTTGCATAAAACTGCATGGACGGAATCGACACCGCCGGTGATCCATATCTCCTCATAAGGAGGCAAGTCGTTGGCCTGCCACTCTTTGACGGGATGGTAGAATTGCTCGTCGAACTGTGCATATGCCGACAGAGGAGCGATGCAGAGCATCAAAAGAAGGAGTTTTTTCATAATTATACTTGTTAAAATTTATTCGATAAACTTCAAATAGGGTCTACGATTAATACAAAAAATTGTTGAACGGATAGCGTCCCGCGTGGATCTCGCGCACCATATGATAGAGGTCTTCCCGCAGGCGGTCAACGCCGGTGCGCTCCCGGGCCGAGATGAATATCGACGGCGCGTTCTCGCGCGACATCCACGTTTGGCGCAGATCGTCGAGCGAGAGGTTCTCGCGGGTCGCGGGAGTGAGGTCGTCCTCCTCCTTTTTAACATAGGTGTAGGCGTCGATCTTGTTGAAGGCCATAAAGACGGGTTTGCCGCCTGCGCCGATGTCGGCAAGGGTCTGCCTGACGACCTTTATCTGATCCTCGAACCCGGGGTGGGAGATGTCGACGACGTGCAACAGCAGATCGGCCTCGCGAACTTCGTCGAGGGTCGATTTGAACGACTCGACGAGCTGGGTCGGGAGCTTGCGGATGAAGCCCACGGTGTCGGAGAGCAGGAAAGGCAGGTTGTCGAGCACCACCTTGCGCACCGTCGTGTCGAGCGTCGCGAACAGCTTGTTCTCGGCGAACACCTCGCTCTTGGAGATGAGGTTCATCAGCGTCGATTTGCCGACGTTGGTGTAGCCCACCAGCGCCACCCTCACCATCGAGCCGCGATTGCCCCTCTGGGTCGCCATCTGGCGATCGATCTTTTTGAGCTCTTCTTTCAGGTGCGAGATGCGGTTTCGGATTATGCGGCGGTCGGTCTCGATCTCCCTCTCCCCTGCCCCGCCACGCGTTCCCGTTCCGCCGCGCTGGCGTTCGAGGTGGGTCCAAAGCCCCGTCAGGCGCGGCAGCATATATTCATAATTGGCGAGTTCGACCTGCGTTTTGGCATAGGCCGTTTCGGCGCGGCGCATAAAGATGTCGAGAATGAGGCGCGTGCGGTACGCGGCACGGCAGGATCTTCTCGATGTTGCGCGTCTGCGAGGGCGAGAGTTCGTCGTCGAAGATCACCACGTCGATCTCGTTCGCCGAGCACCACGCGGCGATCTCGTCCAACTTGCCCGGCCCCATATAGATGCGCGAGTTGGGTGTGGAGAGCCTCTGCGTGACGCGCCTCACCGTGTCGATATCGGCGGTATGCGCCAAAAACTCCAGCTCGTCGAGGTATTCGGCGGCCTGCTCTTCCGTTTCCCTGTCGGTGATGACAGCGGCGAGCACCGCCCTTTGGTTGGTTCTTATTTCGTCTTTTGTCATATTACAATCTTAAAAAACACAAAAAGGGCGCTCTTACACAGAAGAACACCCCTTGTATCTCTCCTCTCGGAGCGACTTACTGCTGCAACACGAAGTCGATAGGCAGAATGTAAGCCACGCGCACCGCCCTGTTGCGCTGCTTTCCCGGCGTCCACTTGGGCGACGAACGGAGAACACGCATAGCCTCTTCGGTGAGCGAACGGTCGGGAGAAGCGATCTCCTGAATATTGGTGAGGGTACCGTCGCGTTCGATCACGAACTGAAGGATAACCTTGCCCTGGATGTTGTTTTCCTGAGCCATTCGGGGGTATTGAAGACGGCTCTGTACCCAGTTACGGAAAGTATTGAGGTCGCCACCCTGGAACGAGGGCATCTCTTCGGCCACAAAGACAGGAATCTCTTCGACCTCTTCTTCGACGAAAGTCGGTATCTCTATCTGGAAGTCGTCACCGAACTCGTCGAACGTAAACTCGGTGGTGATCTGTTGGTCGTTCTTGACGATGTTGATGAAGTCGGAGAGTACCTGAACGGTCTGCACCTTCATTTCAGGCGGTTTCTGATCCTCGACCGTGGCGATAATGATATCTTCATCGATCGGAGCCACCTGCATGTCCACAATCTCGATCTTCTTCTCGGTCTGCCCCCAGGCAAATCCACCCACGATGCCACCCAGAGCGACTACCAATCCTATCTGCATGAACAGCACCCGGCGATTCTGAAGGTCTGCTCTGCGGGTTTTTTTAGCTTCCATAGTTATCTGTAAAAAGGTTTATGGTTTAGTTTACACGGCTATATTATAGCGCAAATGTACGAATAATTATTCATATAAAAACTTTTCGGCGAAAAAATCTGTTACGTTTACCCTATCTTTGCTCCCGATGAAAGAAAAACTGTTCGGTAAAACGCTCTCGGAGCTGCGCGAAGTGGCCGGTGCCTTGGGTATGCCGCGTTTTGCAGCGGGACAGATGGCCGCGTGGCTGTACCGGAAAAACGCGCTCGATATAGCCTCGATGACAGATATTTCGGCGGCAAACCGCGCCCTTTTGGCCGAGCGGTACGAGGTCGGGCGGAGAGCCCCGCTGCGCGAAGCGGTCTCGACGGACGGGACGAGGAAGTATCTGTTCGGAGTGAGCGCAGATGGAGCGGCGACTGCAGATCGGCGCGGTTTCGTCGAGGCTGCGATGATCCCCGGTCGGAACACCGACGGCGATTTTTATTCGCCGGGAAAAGCGGTCGCGGATAGAACCGACGCGAGTTCGGCGACAGAGCGCGCGACTCTGTGCCTCTCATCGCAGGCGGGTTGCCGTATGGGGTGTGACTTCTGCGCCACGGGACGGCAGGGTTTGCAGCAGAACCTCGCGGCGGGCGACATCCTCAACCAGTTCGCCTCGCTGCCAGCTCGGGAGGTCGAGGGGAAAATGATCTTCGCGCCGGATTGGCTTACGAATATAGTTTATATGGGTATGGGCGAGCCGCTGGACAACACGGACGCGGTGCTGCGGTCGCTAGAGATACTGACCTCCGAGTGGGGTTACGGTTGGAGCCCGACGCGCATCACCCTCTCGACGGCGGGGATCGCTCCTGCGTTGGAGCGTTTTCTCACGGAGAGCCGCGTGCATCTCGCTGTTAGTCTGCATAATCCCTTCTCCGACGAGCGTGCCGCCATTATGCCCGTCGAGCGCGCCTATCCCATCGAGCAGATCGTCGGGATCATCCGGCGGCACTTTATGAGGCGCGGCGCGGATTGCGCGGGAGGCTCTGTGGGTTCTGCGGGCGGCTTGCAGCAGTCGGCGCAGCGGAGGGGGAGTTTCGAGGACATTGTGATGAGCGGCCTCAACGACACTCCGCGGCACGTCGCGGGGCTTGCAAAGCTGCTGAACGGCCTTTCGTGCCGCATCAATCTGATACGGTTTCACCGCGTTCCGGGATCGCCATATTTCAGCCCCGACACGCGCGCGATGGAGCAGTTTCGCGACGCGCTCGCGCGCAAGGGCATCACGACCACCATTCGCGCCTCGAGGGGCGAAGATATCGACGCCGCCTGCGGGTTGCTTTCGACGAAGGGGCTTTTAGGAGTGTAGGGTGCCGATGGATGGCGGATTTTCCCGAGGCTTTGTGAAGTATAAGAAGAAACCGGAACTCATCGGAGCTCCGGTTTCTTTTAGCAGGTGTGTGGGACGGTTAGTTGAACATATATCTCAGGCCGACCTGGATGCTCCAGCACTGTCCGTAATGGATGTCGCGTGTATAGGTTTGCGTAGGATACTTTACGGTACCCTCCCGGTCAATACCGAGATCTCTCATAGTGAATGTAGGCATATTATTGTCGTCCCTGCCTGCGGATTGCAGGATGCGGCCACTATGACTGTTTGCCATATTTTTCATCACACCCCATTTCGAGTTGATGAGGTTGCCGACATTCAAAATATCGAGGCTCAACTGCAAAGTATTGACATTGTTTCCGCATTTGATATTGAAATCCTGGAGGAAACGGACATCGAAGCGGTGTACCCAGGGAGCACGGGCTGCGTAAGCTTCGGCATACTCTCCTTTGTGCTTGCTCAGATATTTGTCCTGATTGACAAATGCGAAGAAAGCGTCGCTCTGTTCCTTTGCGGTCACGGTTTTAGTTTGATCTACACCATCTACATCCGTGTATGTCAGAGTGCGTTCCACGAATTTTATTTCGCTTGCATCTCTCGGGATATACATCAAGTCGTAGGCGGCGCCGTCACCGTTCATATCGCCGTTATACATAAACGAATATCCGCCGGGCGAGTATCCGCGATAGAACAGGCTGATGGTCGAAGATTTCCACCACACGTCGGGCAAAGTGTAGGATATAGAGCCGATAACCTGATCGGGAACGACATACTGCGAACGCTGAACGGTGGCGAAGTTGGGACCGTTGACGGTGTTAAGATTAGTCCACGCGGAAGTGGCGTCGCTTCCCGGCATACCCGAAACTTCCTTCATCTCGGTATGGGTGTATGCGGCCATAATGTCCAGATTTCTTGCGGGCTGCATCCTCATTGTAAAGTTGAAGGTATAACCGTACCCCTTGTTGGTGTTGGTCAGAACGCTCGCATCAGTGAGGCGTCTTGTGGTGCCCGTCTGGTAGTTTTCGTAGTAGAGCTCGGCCTGGCCCGGATAGATGAGCCTGTTGTCGGCGCCGGAGAACTTCTGCCAATTAACGCTGTTCGCGGTATTTTGAGCGTAATTCTCAAGCCTGAGGGCATTGATGTTCTTGGTGAACATACCTTCGGCGGTCAGCGTGAACGGGAAGTCGACGGGGATCGAATAGTCGACGGCCAGTGAAGTCTTCCAGACCTGCGGCATCTTGAAGTTCGGATCTACGGCGGCAACCTTACCTCCGACTTTTCCGTCTTCGGGAGTAACGGTCGTGTCGATATTCAGCCTGTCGATCATACCCCTGATAGAGGTCTCCATACCTCCTTCAAACACATCCAGATCGGGATTATATTGATATACATACCCTTCGCCGTCGGGATTAACAAAGCTCGACATTGTGTACAACTGCTGTGTCAAGCCCGAGTTGGTGGGCATATTGGTGAAGAACACCAAGGGGATGTGTCCCATAAACAAGCCCGTTCCTCCGCGAACGATAAGGCTCTTATCTTTCAACGCATCCCAGGTGAATCCCAGACGGGGCGACCAGTTGACCCTGCTTTTAGGCCAAACGCCGGTGTCGATCTTGCGCCCGCCGAAATCGAGGTCGTATATCGCGTTGTTCCTCATAATGTTGTTGCGGAAAGAGAGAAGATCGCCGCGAACACCTGCCGTGAGTTTGAAGTTGTCGGTAATATCCCAATCGTCCTGTACATAGAAACCGAACTGGTCGAAATCGACAGCATTGGCCGGGCGTTCTGCTCCGTTGGTTCCATAGGTCAGGGCGAAGTCTATCGGAGCGGCATCGCTAAGGAAATCGTTCAAACTTGCATAGCGATAATAACCGGTACCTTCGCGCATATAGTTGTTGTCGGCGAACTGGTGTTCCCAGCTGACGCCGGCCGTGAGGGTATGTCTGCCCAAATATGCAGTGAAGTTATCGGTGATGGTGGTGACATTGTTCTTCACACCGTTGTTCCAAGTGAACAGCTCGTAACCCGCAGCAATATAAGAGGTCGGGATATTCGGATCGGATCCTGCCAAATCGCCGTCCATTATGTCGATGAAGGGGAACGGAGAGGAGTTGGAGCCGCGAACGTCCTGAATATCGGAGTAGGTGAACAGCAACTGGTTCGAGAAGCGCGAACCGAAACGGGCGTTATATTCGGCCGATACCGTGTTCACCAGATTATCCATCGAATACATCGAGTTGGCGAACGACATCGACGCATCGGAGATACGGTTTTTTGGACTGCGCGGGTTGCTGTCGTTCGAGGCGCCGTTGGGTGGGTTCCAAGCCACATTTTTCGTATGGTTGAAACGCACACTGAGTTTATGGTTGCGGTGGATGTTCCAGTCGAGGCGTATCATATATTTCAGATTGCTCTCGTCGGCGGGAAAGTTTCTCCAGGAACCGGTGTCGTAACCATATTTTTCTTTCAAATGATTGGAGACCGCTTCCAGATCGGAGACGGTGGTTTTCGATATCCCCGCCGCGGCATTGGCCGCTTCCGAGTCCCCTCTCGCACGCCAAGCAAGTCCGTCTTGCGGACTTTTTTCGTATTCGAAGTTCGCGAAGAAGAACAGTCTGTTCTTGACGATAGGGCCTCCGAGAGTGGCACCGTAAACGGTCCTTATGTCCTTATCGCGTTCTCCCAAAAATTCATCGCCGATATGGTTGCCCCTCAGCCACTGATCCCTGTGATAGACATAAGCGCTCCCCTTGAATTTGTTGGTACCCGACTTGGTGATGGCGTTGATACCGCCGCCGATGAAGTTGGTCTGGCGCACGTCGAACGGAGCGATCACCACCTGAACTTCTTCGATGGCATCCAGCGAGATGGGATTGCCGCCGCCCGGGAGACCCGAGCTCAAACCGAAGTTGTTGTTGAGGTTGGCGCCGTCCACCGTGAAGTTGGTCGAACGGCCGTCGCCACCTGCGAAGCTCAAACCGTTGGCATAGGGCGACAGACGGGCGATGTCCGAAATGCTCCTGTTAATCGAGGGTACGAGGGTCATCTGACGGTTGTTGATGTTTGTCGAGGGACCCGTCTTCTCTTCGACGAACCTCGAAGCACTGCCGGTAACGGTTACGGTGTCCAATTCCAAGGCGGATTCTCTCAGGGCGGCATCGAGAATGTAAGTGTTACCCAGCTGTAACACAACGTCTTCGATGCGTGCGGTCTCGGCTCCCAGATAGGTGATCTCGACGTTGTAAGCACCCACGCGCATACCCTGCATCGTGAAACGCCCCTCGGGATTGGTCGTTGCGCCGTAGGTCGTCCCCGACGCTTCGTGAGTGGCGATGACCACGGCACCGATAACCGATCCTTCGTCGGAATCCGTTATCCTCCCGCTCATAGAAGCGGTCGTCACCTGTGCGCCTGCCGACCAGACGATGGCTGTGAGGCTGATGACGGTCAAAAGTAAATGTTTTAATCTCATAATTAATTAAATTGGTTAATATGAAGTGATTGTGTTACATTTGCATCTCGGCTTACGGCGCTAAGGTAGTTCGTTCGTGTTACAAAATGGCGAGAAAATGTTAAGATCCGATTAAGAGTGTTGTTTCGCAGCTATCTGAACAGGACAAATATAACAAAATTATTATTGCAATTATAGGGTATGAAGAAATTGTTATCAACAAGTTTTGCACTATTTATTAGTGTGGTTTCGGCACTGGGTTGGGGTGAAAAGGGGCATAACGCCACGGCGCACATTGCGCAAAAGCACCTCTCCTGCCGAGCCAAAAAGGAGATCTCGCGTCTGCTCGGAGGGCGCAGTATGGCCTATTGGTCGTCGTGGGCGGACGGACTTCGCTCGGACGACAGGTTCGATTTCATCTCGACCTGGCACTATGCCAACGCAGACGAGGGTTACACTTATCAAACCGCGCCGAAAGCTCCCACGGGCGATGTTTACACCGCCGTCGAGGAGTGCGTGAGGCAATTACAGACCAAAGGGCAGAGCGACTCTCTGAGGGCGATGTACCTCAAACTGCTCATCCACTTCGTGGGCGATATGCACTGCCCGATGCACGCGGGACACGCGAGTGATCGCGGCGGCAACGGCCACAAGGTCGAATTCCGTGGTCGCAGCACCAATCTGCACAGCCTGTGGGATTCGGCGCTGATAGATGCGGCGCACGGTTGGAGCGCTCAGGAATGGGCGGAGAATATCGACCATCGCAAGCCGAGGCGCGAGAGGCGTGAACTCGCCGCAGGGACTCCCCTGATGTGGATGGAGGAGACGGTGGTGCTCTCGCACTCGATATATGCCGCCACGCTCCGGGACGCGGCGCTTCCTCGCGACTATGTCCACACATTCGCTCCCCTCATAGAGGAGCAGCTTCTGGAAGGGGGCTATCGTTTGGCCGCACTGCTCAACGAGATATTCTGATCGAAAGCGGCCGCAAAATAAGGATGCCACCCGATGGGGTGGCATCCTTATTAGTTGTCAACACTATTCGAAGTGGGCGACCACGCTCTCGTGCCCGAGGTAGAAGAGTCGCGCGTTAACCTGCGTTGCGGCGGTCTCGACGGGAGCGGTCCAGAGGGTCGAAGAGGCCGTCGGATCGGAGCCGTCGGTCGTGTAGCGAATTTCGGCGCCGGGGATGGAGGAGTTGGCGTAGATCACCCCCTCCTCGATCACGATTCCCGGAGGCGCCAAACGGATGTCGTACCCTTGTGAGGCCAGCCACGGCATTTCGCGCTCGGTGACGGTCGCGTTGAAGCGCGCGTAATCGTCGAAGAACGCTCTATCCCCATCGACGCCGTTAGCCCACCCGGGAGTGGCGTTCCAAGCGCGCTCGGTGAGCCCGAACATCTTGGGCAGCAGCGAACGGGTCATCATATCGAAGTTGCGGAGCGTTTCGGCCCACAGCTGTCCCTGCAACCCGAGAATGTTTCGCGCACCCTCGGCGGTAAGTTTTTCGAGTCCTTCGCCTGCCTTCGAGTTATCGACCCTGTTGCCTCTGTCGTCGCGCCTCATCGAGGCGTAGATGTTGTAGGGCTGCATCGAGAAGCTCCTCTGGTCATCGACATAGCCGCCCCATCCCAAGCCGGGCTCATCGGGGTGATCGCTGTACGCGAGGTCGAGGTAGAAGTTGCCCACGTTGCTCAACACCACCGGATAGCCCAGATTGGCGAGGCGGTAGGGAGTTTCGGCCTGACGGCCGTTCGTGCTCCAGCAGTTCACATAGCCCAGGTTATCCTTGACGGCGGCGCGGAAGGCCATACTGCGTCCTTCGACGAGCTCCTGCCATCCCGCCATTTTCAGACCGCGCGCTTTCAGCAGGTCGTTCACCTTTAAGATATAGTACTCGCCCAGAGCCTTGAAGTCGGCGATGCCGTTCTCCTTCATAAACTCTATTGCGATGGGCGATCCCGTCCACGCGCCCTCGGCGATCTCGTCGCCGCCGATGTGGATCATCTCGAGCGGAGCGGCGGCCTCGGCGTACATCGCGACGATCTCGTCGACCACCTTCTCCATAAAGCGATAGGTCGAGGCGAGGGCGACGTTCATCACGTTGTCGCCGAAGTCCTGTGCCGAATTGTAGACCGAAGTGTCGTCGAAATCGTCGAGCAGGAACTCGGTGGCCTTCGCCGGATCGGTGTCTATGTATTTGTGATAGCGGACGTTCATCGCTATGCGTGCGGCACGGGCGTGTCCCG
>QMCD01001845.1_pt2 | contig 12417 bp, 7 predicted proteins | sample 1821841 | NCBI WGS metagenome assembly QMCD01 (sample SAMN01991225, study PRJNA193472) | Termite gut metagenome, whole genome shotgun sequencing project. | isolation source: worker | host: Macrotermes natalensis | reverse complement strand
CTCAGCACGATAATTCCGACATTAGCTCTACCATCGGCACGAACCTGTTCGGACAGTGCCATCGCCATGGCTGGATCGTCGATGCCCTCAACTTTCCAAACCGCTGGATCAATCCCAGCAGCCTGCAGTTCCCTCACCGCAGCGGCAGCGAGAGCCGGGCGTAGCACACGCGAGAAATCCTCCCGCTTTGCCAAACAATGCTGTGCTTGCTCAGGCGTCGGTGGGATCACAAGTTCAAACATGAGCCGACGACCTTCGGCCTTAACCCAATCAGAAAGATCACGTAACCGATCTGTCTGAGTTTTTTTGTCTGAGTCAGAGTCCTCAGGGTTGTAGCGCACTAGGACTTTGACAAAGTCAGGATCAAACTCGGAAACCACCTGTGCGGTGAGTTCCCCGTGGTTGAGTTCGAAGATGCGTTGGTCAGCAACTTCCACCGGCATGGCTAGTAGCAGGCCAGCAGCCTTTGTATCAGGCACCAACCCGGCACCATAATCGTCATCAACTAGCACCCCAACAGTTCCGACTGGTAAGTCTGAATCGCGCTTGGCTATCACACAGCCGTCGAGCACAATTTCTTTTGCACGAGCGACAGTTGCACGCATATGTGCATCTGGCTCGGTCACATCAGCCCCGAAAAGGCTTCGAACAAATTCTCCTCGGTGATCGAACGCGAGGAAGTAGAGTTCATCGGCGGTGGCTTGATTCACCTGTTTTACCTTTCTGGCAGTTTTGAAAGTTGATCGTTTCTTGGTATCCGGTATGAAAATTGGTATGGGTCACTAACGCAGATCAGATCAGGATTCAGACGAGCTCGTCAGTTACCCGGAGTGGGAGCAAGCTCGCGCCCACTAGGCAATCGAACTGTTCTGCGATGTTTAGTCCGAAGTTAGACAAGCCTTACTTGTCAAAATCTATTCACTTGCGTATTTTACGAGAAAATCTCCTTCCCACTAGTGCGCGTTTATATTTAGAACGCGAGTAAACCCAGCAAGCTGTTTTGTTAGGACAGGCAATTTGCAGGGCTTGAAAAGGAGGCCGGCGTTCTCCGGACGCCGGAAAGTGCAGTACTCGGCAAGCCACGCCCATCTAATGGCGTAAGTCAGCACGCCTTAGCGTTCGATCGCGATTTTTCGCGGCATTTCGAATACGACCGGGCCGAAACCGGAAATCACGACGACAGCATCCTGCTTCGGAGTGAACAGGACACGGTAAATGTGGTTGCCGGAGTTTCGACGGTCGGACCAAACCGGCTCTTTGGTCGATACATCCCAAATCACGACGCCGCAATCGACATCGCCCGTGATGATAAACCGACCATCGGGACTGAAATTGACGGACCGAATTGGCTTCCCATAGCCGCCGTAGTTGGCCCGGAGTTCGCCAGTTTTCGTATCGTAAACCGAGGTAAATGGGTCGTCCCATTTGCCGGTTACAGCAATTTTAGAGCCGTCGGGATAAAACCGAACACAAAACAATTCACGTTTGGCAGCGTTGGGGATGACACAAACGGATTCGCTCTGATCGACGTTCCACAGCCGAACGCTGCCGTCGTCGCTTGCTGAAGTGAAGGTTCTGCCGTTGGGATGAACAACGAGATCGCGAATCGCTTTTGTGTGTTCATTCGCAAACTCCCGAATTTTCTCTCCGGTCAAAGCGTTCCAGAGAATAATCCGTCCGGCGTCCGTGCCGGCCAGGCCGTTGCCCTGTTTATCGAAAGCGATCCGTACGATGTTGCAGCCCGGCAAGGGGGTATATTCGCCGTGTTTTTGGAAAGATACGGCGTCCCAAACCGCGATTGTCGGCGTATTCAATGCGGCGAACAGCATCGGCAAAGTCGGGTGAAACGCTGTGTCGGTGATACCGGCTTGATGGGGCATTTCGCCAAGAACCCTCCGCTCGGCCAGGTTGTAGAGACGCATTTTGCCGTCCTGTTTACCGGCCCCGGTGAGCAACAAGGTACCTTCCCGATTCAGCACGCCGGCTTCCGTCCAAGTCGCACCGCTTGGAAGTCGGATTTGTTGCGTAGACGCGCCCATCGCCGCGATGATTCCCTGGAGCTGTTTGGCCTCGTCCGGGTGGAAAGCCGAAATGTTTTTTTCTTTCGGAAACTCCACTATGGGATGGTGGAATGCCAATAGGCGTTTCGGATCGACTTGAAAATCCCGCAGCTCGTCCTGAACGGCATCCCGTTTTTTCTTGAGAGCGACTGCCTCGTCAAGGTTTCCTCCAATCGTCGCGGATTTGACCAACTGGTCGAGAGCTTGAATTTGTTCACGAAACAGAGCTTCGCCTGCACCCGCCAACTTCTTTTCCAAGGCAGCCTGCGCCGCTTCACGGAAATCGAAGGCGTTTTGGATCAATTCCGATTGTGGGAACGAATCCGGTTTCACGATCGCGGGCAAGGGAATACCGTCATCAAGGTTTTTGAGGTTTTCTTCGATTGATTGCCTGAGCGCATTCAAAGCCTGGAGTCCATCCAGATCACCCGATTTTTGCAACGGTTCCGATGCGTCTTCAAGCATTTTTTCCTGTTTACGGAGTATCGACCTCGCTTCCGCACAGTATGTTTCCATGAGGTTTTCCTCGGCAAATTTGCGCTGCCGGTCGATTGCGTTTAATGAAGGGCGGTTCGGGAGTTCCTCGTCCGTCGAAGTCGTAGTGACAACGGGGGCGGTTTCGCTTTGAGCGTCAACCGTCGAGGCCACACACCAGAACGCAAGGACATAGCAGCAACTTCTCGTGACGATTCGTGGTTTCATTTTGTATACTCCTGATTTTGTGAAACGATGATAAAAAGAGGAATTACGGTAAGATTAGACCTGCTGCATAACTTCAAAATAGATCAACAAGATAAAATCATCGTCACCCCCGCGCCGACGTTTGGGGCTAGTTTGGGTTTGATTTTATCGCTTCTCACTCCCCATCCGAGCAACAGCAGCATTTGTCCAACCCCAGGCGTTTACAAAGCTGCTTGCCGCCGCAGTGCCAGAGGAAATAGTCCAGCCCCGCCCAGCGACCCGCCGGAATGGAGGCCAAAAACAACATGGCGACCAGCTCGACCACGTCTTTACTCACAAACAAGAAATTGCCCACCGCAGACGGTAGCGGCGGATACACGCCCGGCACAGGCCAAGTCGTCAAAATCACGTTCACCAAAAACGCCGCCCCGCCCAAACACGCCAAGCGATTGCAGAACCCGATCATCATGCAAAACCCAATGGCCGTCAGCGCAACAGAAACGGTCAAATCCAACACATCAAGCTGCCGGGGCATAATCGGATTGGGAATCAACCCCATTTCAGGCCGGGTAACAATATCCCCTGACTTACCGGCCATTTGTGGATTCATAATCCGGGCCAAGTCCGATTCCAGCCCTTGGGACATGCCGTCCAACATACCGATCCACTTGTCGGCCTCGCCCCGGTATTTCATCATCGCTTCCCAGCGGCGTTGTTGCTCGAAGGCGGCGTCGTTCGGCTGGCCGGCCTTCATTTCCTCGTAACGCTTGAGACTTTCCTTAAAGCCGTTGACATCGCTTTCAATGTCTGCGGCCCCTCCATGCAGTGAGGCCAGATAACGCAGGTAAACCTCGTCAACCTGTTTCTTCAGGTCAGGCCGGTCGGCGAGCGTCTTGGCATAGTGCTTTGAATACTCAGCGTAATAAGCCTTCCAAGCGTTTTCGTAGACGACAAACGATTTCTTCTTGGCTGGCTTACCGGCATTCGTTCCCGATGTTTCGATGGAGTCGATTGTGGCGATTTCGAGCCGCTGGACACCGTCCAAGTCAGGCACCATCATGTAAAACAGCGGCGCGGCAGGCCCTTTTGCCATACCCAGAAAACCTTTGGCGGTAAAATCTGCCGCCGGGTCGAATTTGTGAACGCCTTCGTAAAAATAGTGCCAGCCGATTGCGATACGGAGCAAAACAATCAGAATGACGGCACAAAAACCAATTTTAAACTTGGGGCAGTTGCAAATACTCAAGGGAAACTCCTACTTTCAAGACGAAATGAGTCGGTTTTTTAAGAGAGTAATCATTCTACACGGTGGCCGGAGAAAATGAAAGATGGCGGAAAAATTTTTTTCTCATTCCTCGCCCGGCGCGTGGCGGCGGGGAGTCTCCTTGCCAAAAAAGCGGGATCATGGAATAATGCCGCTGAATTTTGAGGACACGGTTCTTGTCACTTTTTCGCATTTTTTATACTTCTTGACGTATGACAATTATTCGTATTGGAATCAACGGGGCTGCCGGTCGCATGGGCCAGAGGCTTATCGCCTTAGCCGCCGCCGACAAGGAACTGGAGGTTGTGGCCGCCCTTGAGATGCACACACACGCAAAAATAGGGGTCGACGCCGGTGAAGTGGCCGGCGTTGGACGCATCGGCGTTCCTATTACCGGGGAATTGGAACAAAAACCGGACGCGATCATCGATTTTTCCTCGCCGCAAGGAACGGAGGCCGTCGTTGGCCGATGCCTTAAGTGGAATGTGCCTCTGGTTTTTGCAACGACCGGCACAACGCCGCAGCAAGACGCTCTCGTCCGAAACGCCGCCTCGCAGCTGCCCGTCTTGGTTTCGCCGAGCATGAGTACCGCTGTCATCGTTGCCATGAAGCTCTCCGAGCTTGCGGCGAAAGCACTGCGGGACAAGGATGCGGATGTGGAAATCATCGAAAAGCATCACCGCTACAAAAAAGATTCGCCGAGCGGCACGGCCTTGAAATTCGGCAACCTCATTGCGGCGGAAATGAACCTGCCCGACCGGCGTCATGGCCGAGAAGGCGTGGTCGGCGAACGACCGCACGGCGAAATCGGTTTTCACGCGGTCCGAATCGGTGACAATCCCGGCGAACACACGATCATCTTCGGCCTGCTGGGCGAAACTTTGGAAATCACGGTCAAAGCCACCAACCGCGATTGTTACGCTTTCGGTGCTCTCGCCGCCGCCAAGTTTTTACACGGCAAACCAGCCGGTCTGTATGGCATGAACGATGTGTTGGGACTGTAACTATTCCTCTCCGCGTAAAATTTGAGCCGATGCTTCCGGCATGGCACTCGCGGCTACGGTGCTTTCGTTACGCCCGGTCGCCGCCACGGGCCATTTTTTACACGGAGGGCAGTATCAGCCGCTCAAATCCAAAGTTTTGCCGGTCTTGCCGGACAGGTCGGCCACTTTGTGCTCTTCTTCCTCGTCTTGCTTGGCCTGCCGCTGGTTCCACTGCCAAGCCTGCCGGCCATCGGCATCGCGGTCGCCGGAAGCCGCCTCGCTTTCTTTGTCGTCGCCGCTAATCCCTTGGGCCTGGGCCGCTCGCTCGTTGGAGTCGACCGTTCGTTCATGGACTTTGGCATCCTGGGCCGCACTGGGCATGATCGGATTGAAACCGCCGATTGTCATAAGAACACCTCCTGAAAAATTTTTAGGCCCGCGAATAAATTTTGACCCGGAGGGCTAGGCTTCTCCGACGCACTGCATTTCTGAAATGCGTTGCAACTCCCCTGTCCTCGCTGCGCAACGCACGGTCACCGCGACAGGCCAAATGATTCCAGCATGGCCGTGAAGGATTGAACTTCGGAAAATCAATCTTTTCTCACCGACATTGTAGCAGTCGGGCATGGCTCTTGAAACATCTCTTTGATTTTTTCTTCCGCACAAGCTCAGAGGCCATTATCGTCGCCATCACGGCCAAACATGACGGCGTTGTAGCGGAACAGTGCCAAGCTCCCCCAGAGGATGTTGAGGCCGATAAAGGTCATCATAAACAGCGTCGCCTGCCCACCGGCACCGCCGCCGTAAGAGTGAACGCTGCCTTTGAACATAAAATTGATGCCGTACCAAGTGAAGATGACGGCAATCGAGCCAAATAGCGCGCCCACCGTGACGCCGATGATCCCATAAAACCGTGCGACTCGGCCATGAATCACGATGGCGTAAAACAGAATCGTAATCAAAGCCCAGACTTCTTTGGGGTCCCAGCTCCAGAATCGCCCCCAAGAATAGTCGGCCCAGCGCGCTCCGAGAACCGTGCCGAGAATCAAAAGCAGCATGGCCAGATGCAATAATTTATCGATGATGGGCGACATCATTTCCATCAGAGGCGGCAAGGCAATCCGTTGTCTGCCGTCGGGCGATTCGCTGTAACGATAACGTCCGAAAATCACGGCTCCCAAGGCGACGACGGCCATGCCCCAGGCAATCATGGCGGCGGCATAGCTGACGATGATGGCAATGACATGCACCGTGAGCCAGAAATTACTCCGCAACACGGCTGCGATGGGGCGAATGTCGGGATTGAATTGCGTGCTATTGAAATGGGCGGCCAAGCCGGCCAAAAGAGCAATTGCCGCCGAGATGAGGATGAAAAGCGAGCGATCCATGATCTCGTTCCGGGCAAGCGAGAGCCAGTGCCGACCGGGACTGCTCGCGGCATGAAGTTCTGAACCTTCCCCGCTCAAAACGGAACGCATGGTGTTCCGGCCTTGGCCGATGCGGAGTTCTTCGTGCGCTGAAACGGGTTCAACCCTGAATACGGCGGCGATTCGGCTTGGCCATGCCAGTAGAATCGGAAACAGAATGAAGGTCAACAGCAGGTGGGGCACACCCCAAACGATCAAGGCCACGCTGGCGACGACAACGATCCAGTCGATAAAATCGCTCAATTTCAGCATTTGCGCCGCCGCGGCGAATGCGCCATGTTCATGGGCGTATTCACCGTAAGCAAGATGCACGACAGCGAAAAACGTCAGAAACATCAACAGGATTCTTGGGACGAAAAAGCCGACCTGCCACGAAAAAGTGGAACGCGATTGTGCCTCATGGCTGTTTTGTTGCGAGGTGATCTGACTCCCCCCCGTCGCACCGAACAATTCAGCGGCCTCACGGATGGCCTGCTCGCCCTGGGTTGCAGGCAACGGCACAACCGCCTTCGCGGAGAGCCAAAAATGCCGAATCCGTTCCCACGTCGGAAATGACGTATAACGCCACGCCATGATGAGCGGTGGATGGATCAGCGGGGCAAGCACGTACCAAAGCCCGAAAAGCGACGCGGAAAAGGCCATGAGCACAATCGTTTCGTACATGTTGGTTACGGGTGCCCAACCGGAAATCCAAGCACGCTGAACGCCGCCCAGAAAAGTGACTGCGCTTGAAAGAACGATGAACAGGATGCCCCCCCAGAGCAGCCACTCTTCCGGCCTGAAGAAATCAGAACGAGTGCCTAGCAGAGCGGTTTCTTCCTCGGAGCGGGCCGTCTGCTCATGCCTCACCCTCCCCAGCACGTAGGAAAAGCAGGCCATGACGAGGGCACACGCCGCAAAAATCCACATCCAAAAAAACGGGGCAAGCCGATAATAGCGGTATTCGGCCAGCATGGGATTCTCGCCGGGATAGCCAGTCTTTGCAATAAATTCGTTCGTAGCGACATGATCGTCATCAAGGAATTCAAGTCGAATCGCGTTGGAGCGTCCGGCTGTTTCCCGCAATGCCCTTTGCAGATCACTGGCCGCCCCGTCGAGTCGGGTCCGGGCGTATTCCTGCGTCAACATCGTGTATGCGGTAGCCAAATTTCGGAAATGGCCACGAACATTCCCGACCGGTCCCAAAGCGAGTAAATCGGCGGGGGAGCGGGAAACGGCGTTCACCGCGGACGAGTCGTCGCGGGCAAACAGGTCACGTTCAAGCGCATTTTCCTCGCTCATGGGTTCCCCCTCGTCCGTCGATTCCTCGGACACGGTTTCCGAAGCGGGATCGTCAGCGACCGGCGTTTGGAGAAGCCAGGCCGGCCTCGCCGCAGCAACATCCAGCTGGAACTGAGGATCGAAGAACCGTCTTACGAAAGCGTCGCCGCCGTAAAGCAACATTTGCATCGTGCCCCAAGGCTGTACGCCCGACTGGCTATTTTCAGGCCCCCCCAAAGCCAGCTCCGAGCCAAGCGGAACGACGCGAAGCGACTTGCCATTGTCGTACAACGCGAGGTAGGCGGCCATGATTTCGCGGCGGAGCTTCTTGATCGAGTAATGGTAATTCAGAATGATTCTTGAAACAGATTCCTCGTTTTGTTTCGCTGAGGTCGCGGAGAAAAGCAAAGGAAGCAACGTCCCCACATCGGTCACGCTATTATCTTTCCGAAACGCCGTGCCCGGATAAATCCGCTCCATCAGAGCGGCACTCTCTTCGAGGTTGAGATCGATACTTTGTATGATGGTTTCAAAAAGGCGTTCGACGGCCCAAAGATTGGGAACTTCCATTTTCCCTTGCGCATTTTCTCGGAGAAAGGCTCCGTGCAACAACTGAATTTGTTGCAAAATAGCATGCCAACGTTGTGTCGTCGGATGCAACGACGGTGCCAATTTTTCATTGGCAAGGTGGAAATCGACCGTTTGGCGTTCGGGAACATCACCCACACTGAGCAAATAGGCCCAAGATTCCAGAGCGGAAATGAATGGTGCTTCGCGTCCGGCTCTTGCGTCGACTGTGCCGCTCAGCAGATCAAGCATCCGCCTTGGTCGCTGCCGGGCCGGATGGTAGGTCAATTCCTGGTACGTCTTCAGGGCTTCGTCAAGCCGCGCTGCGACGCGATCAAACGGAATATCCACGGACGGTTCCACACGGTGGCTTTGGCGGCGAGCCATGTCAACGAGGCGATGCTGGTAGCGAACGCTGTTTTCAAGCTGAAAAACGGACACACGGTTCAATGCGGTGCGACTGTCGTTTTCCAGAGGAATGCCGAGAACTTCCGTGCGAAAATCGTTTTCCGAAACCGAAAAGATCGGAATAAACTCCCATATTTCCGGCTCACCAAGCCATGAAAGAACAAGCTCATCAGCGTCGAAGTATCGGCCTCGCTGTGGCACGAGTGCCCGGACTCGTTGCAGAATCCGTTCCATTTCCGCTCGATTCAGGTTAAAGTTCAGGCTCGCCAAGGCTGGGCCGTCCGATTCCGTTTCGACAGGGTGTGTCGGTACGGCAAAGCCGGCGTTCGTCTCACCGAACACGTCCGTACCCGGCACGAGAAAGGGGTACTGCGATCCCTGCTCCGCTTGAATCTCGGTCGGTCGCGCCGCAAACATCTGGCTCAGCTGGGTGAGGATCGAGTCATCCCGAACGATGAATGGCCGTTCCGAACCGCAGATTTCGCGGACAATTTGCCGGGAAAAAGTGTGGAGCGGCATGACACGACCGCCGTCGAATACCGGCGTGACTCCCCACACGTTCCCGCTCTGGGCAAAGCCCGTCGCCGGAAGTATTGCGGGGGACAATAGGGATACGACAAAGAAAAAAACGATGCGATAAAAATTCATTGTTGTCCTAACGCATTGCAAATGTATGACCAAACTCCTGCCTACCTCTTTTTTTCCGCCACAAAAACAAGCCCGTGCCGAAAGCGAGCAGAAAGCACCCCAGATATTTCAGCCCTCTGCCCGGATCGTCATTCACCGACAGGGTGCTCATGTACAGGGATTCACGAGGCCGCGTTTCCCACGGGAAAATTTTGCCGTCATAGAGTTCGTGGAAGCGCAAATCGCCCGGATGGTATGGCCCCGTGTACGAACTTTGGTAGATTCTGTAGCTTCGGCCATTCCCGCTGCGAACGGCAGGTTGGTTCATGGAAATTTTTACGTCTTGACCATCGGCGGAAGATGGCGAACCGCCCGGCTCCGCGAAAGAGACCAAGCTCGAAAAATACGAAGACATCCGCGTGCCGGGTTCGTTTCGCATTTCAAATCTTTTCAAAAACAATTCAAAGCCGAGTTCGACCACGTCAAAATCCCATTGCAGGCGAAACGACCGGCCATTGCCGTAAACGTAGCGTACTTGATCCTGCTCCGGCGGCAGGGGCACCACCGTTGGATAAACCGCGCGCAGCCAAAAGACGTCCGTATTCCCATCCACGGTGACTTGCAATAATGCATACTGTTCCGTGCCACGTCGTCGACCGACCGGCGCGGAGCGAATGCGCAAGCCCGGTAAATCCTGCGGCACAAAACGATCCACGACAATTTCCGCTTCATTCGTCGTCCCAGCCGCCACGGTGAATTTCGGCTTCACATCTTGTCGATCCGGCACGATACCTGTTTCAGTAATTCGGTTTCCGTTCCAAAATCGATAGGCCAGTTTCCGGTCGGGGCCTTGCAGCAAATCAATGCGAGGTTGACGCAACTTTTGCACCATGGGATTGTCAGCATAGTCTGGATTGCCTTTCTGAAGTTCCTCCGGGTCTGCCCAGTACATCCCGAACACACCCAGAGATCGGGCATGAACGTTCATTTCCGGGTTGTCGGGGAACAGAACCATGTGTTCTTTCTCGCAGCCGGGCGCGAAGACCGCGAAACGAATGATGGGGCCGCGTTCGCGGAATTGTACTTCACTGATCCGTAGCGGCGTATCGGGAATCGCAAAAACACCACTCCTATCCATGTTTTGGAGCAACTGCTCCACGTCGACAAAATGGCTCTGGCCATTGTAATAGAGCACCAATCGGCCAAGTTTTCCCGCCAAGGAAGTGCCGGCGTCTCCCATCGCACCACGGCTGTCTACTCGGCTGTCCAAAAAGGCGTCGACTTCCGCTTGGGACTGGGCCAAGGCTAAATTGATTTTTTCGCCGCCCAGCATTTCGCTCTGCGCTCTTCGATGTTCCCTCATCCCGGCCATATCGGCGGACGCGGGATTTTGTGGATCAATGGCCAGACGGACTTTTTCCCATTCGCGTGACGTTCCCGGACGTGTTTGGATACCGCCCTCCAGCTCGGTCGGCGTGCGAATGCTTTTTTTCCAACGAACGCTCAGCTCCAGCGGTGGTACGGTCTCAACCGTCGAAGCGGCAAGGTAATCAAGCACTTCGATTTGGATGTCAGGCCGCTGCGTTTTCAGCGGGCCTTGGTCACGCCTCCCCCAACGCATGGCCAAGCCGAGCGACGTTCGGTATTTTCCCGTTTGATCCGAGACGGATGCCACTTTGTTCTGTCCGAAATCTTCCCAGTTGAACGGTCCCGGCGTGAAGGGAACTTGAAAAGTGCTTTGCGTTTCAACCCCGTCGTGAGAAAAGCAAGTCACGGCAAAATGCTGACGATCCATTTGGATGGCCTTGTTTCCGGCATGGCCCTCTGCCAGCGTAATTTGTGCTTCGAGTCCGCACCGCCAAGTCACGAAACAGCCCATCAGGAGAATGATGATGCCGCCGTGCGCCAACAGAAAAGGAAGATGGTGTTTTTTCCACGGCAGACGGGAAAGCAGGGAGCAGGTCACATTCAAAACCAGCAGAAGGAGCAGCAACGCAAAGCCGGGGTTGTTGTAGAGCACGAATTTCGACACGGCCGGCCCGTACTCGGATTCGATCAACGTTCCCCAAGCCAACAAAACGACGAGCAGGCAAAGAATGGCAATGCCAAGGCCCAGAGAGCCGCAGAAACGTATCAGGCTGGAAATCATCGCGGTATACCGTAGGGGTCAAATTGTACGCTTGGTGAGGCCATTCCTGCCCGTTGGCAGCGCAGGCCGAGCGTCCGAGCCGGAAAGACGCCCTGAAATGCCGAGGCGAAACCCCATTATAGGCAAATTGCGATGAAAAAGAAGGTATTGACTGAATTGAGGTGGTGGAAAATTTTGCCCGGAGCGCAGGCCGCGAAGCGGAAGCGGGGGACGTGGATGTGAAATGGCAAGAAGAAAGAAGGGGGAAAGTGTTTCGATTGACAAGGGGCGGTTTGTCTGGAACAATGAACCTCGACATCGCAACAACATTTTCACACGTAAGACACAACATGCAAAATGCACGCCAATCGACCGGCGTTCCCGGTCTGGATGAGAAACTGGGCGGCGGGCTGCTGCCCGGCACGATGACCGTACTGGTCGGCTCCTCCGGCATTGGGAAAACGCAGTTTGGAATCCAGTACGCCAATGCCGGTCTCATGCAGGAAGGCTGGCGCGGCTTCATTTTCGACATGGCCGCCCGCGTTGATTCGCAGGGCCATCAAGAATACGCCCGGCGGCTTTTTGATTGGCATCTCGTCGAATCGGACCCGGAAGAGGCGGTCGATTATGAACATTTTTTTGATGCAAACGCGCGGCAGCGGGGCGATTATTTCCGTGCGCTGACCTATAAAGGTCGGCGACTGACGCGGCGGGACATGGATTTCGACCAGTGGAACGACTGGCAGGCGGAATTGTCGAAACATCTGAATGCGACGATTGCTTTTTTCTTCGACCATTTTGTTCGCGGCACGCGGCGTTTCGTCGTGGACGGCATCGAGCCGGTCGAACATCAGGGCGAATCGATCCAGTTTGAACTTTTGGAGTACGTGTATCACCAAATCGTCCGCAAAGACGCCGAGTGGGTGGCCCGGGACCTGTTTCGGCAGCATTTTAGAAAGTATGAAGCAGAAATCCTAAAGCATCTTTACCGCAAGCGAACTTGATGCGTTAG
>QMCD01001843.1_pt1 | contig 12418 bp, 9 predicted proteins | sample 1821841 | NCBI WGS metagenome assembly QMCD01 (sample SAMN01991225, study PRJNA193472) | Termite gut metagenome, whole genome shotgun sequencing project. | isolation source: worker | host: Macrotermes natalensis | reverse complement strand
ATAATAAATAAGTATTATGGTAAATCTGGAATGGTTCAGAACATTTAAAGCAATATACGAAACAGGTTCATTAACCTCGGCTGCCAATAAGCTCTACATATCCCAGCCCGGTGTCAGTCTTCATCTGAATTCTTTGGAAGCACATGTCGGGAATAAATTATTTGATAGAGGGACACGTAAGATGTTGCCGACCGAGTATGGGAATATGCTCTATAATTCGATTGTAGATGCCGTGAAGAAACTGGAGGAGGCTGAAGGGCATTTTTACAGGAATGCAGATTCAGTAAGGCCGAGTATCAGCATTGGAATGTGCTTTGAAACGTTCCAGTATGTGCTCGAGCCTTTTATCAGCGAGTTACCTTTCAATCTTATTACAAAGTTTGGAGTATATCAGGATATGCTGAATGATTTGGATAAGGGCTTACTCGATTTTGTTATTTCACCGCAAAAAGACGAAACGTTTAATATTCAGTATACGCCTTTTTCGAAAGAGCGGCTGATACTAATAGCGGGAAGTAAGAATGATGTATCCGGATTCAGAGAGGCTGTAAATACCGGCAATACCGAAACCGCTGAAGACTGGCTGAATAAGCAGGTCTGGTTTGGAACGACAGGGGATATGGAGCATCTCCGTAATTTCTGGCTGCATAATTTCAAGAAAAGGGCCGATTTTAAGCCAAACTATATTGTTCCCAATATGAGTTCGATTATACGTTGTATATCTGGTAAGGAAGGATTTGCTGTTATTCCCGATTTTTTATGTCGCAAGCAGTTGGAAAAAGGAAATATCCAACTTGTGTGGGAAGGTTTCAGCCCAATAGAAAATACGCTGTATTTTGCCCAAAGAAAAAAAACGATTTATAAAAAAGAATTGGCATTGTTACAAGATGTTTTTCTCAAACATATGGCCATCGATGTCAAAGATCAAATCTTACTTTTACAGGATACAGGCAAGTAATAAAGTAAGAACACTGTATAGATAAAATTATACAGTGTTCTTTACATATTTGGGGATATTTTTCTTTATCCTATCGCCAATAAGGCTACGCCTTCAAGCACTGAGTCACCGGCGTTCACATATATTTCAGTTACTTTGCCATCCATAGGTGCTTGTATCGCATTTTCCATTTTCATGGCTTCAAGCATAGCTACTGTCTGGCCTTTTTTCACTTCATCGCCCACATTTACCTGAACTCCGATAACGATACCCGGTAGTGGTGATTTCACTGTACCTGCGCCGCCTCCGGCAGGTTTGTTAGCACTTGGGGCAGCAGCTGTTGCTTTTGGAGCTGCGGCGGCAGGCGCTGGTGCCGCTTTAGCAGCAGGGCGGGCAACGAAATTTACATCCTCGTCGCTGTTTACCAGCTCTACCTTGTAGTTAGTTCCGTTTACAGCTACTTCTGCAAGGTCGCCTTCCATTTTGTTTACGGCTACGATATATTCCTGGCCGTTGATTCTGTATATGAATTGTTTCATGATGATTTTCGAATTTTATTTTCTTACTGGCATTTGAAGCATAGCCTCCCTTTTGTCGGCCCAAGGCAAATAATCTTTCGATACATGTTTTATAGTAAGCACATTGCTTTCTATGTCATGCTGATGCTGTGCATCATATATAGCCAGTGCTATCGCCGCCAATACTTCTTTTGATATATTCTGATCGCTCATTGTTATATTATTTTGAAGGATTACAGAGGCAGGTTGTCATGCTTCTTGGCAGGATTAACTTGCTTTTTGGTTCTCAGTTGTTCCAAAGCGCGGATCACACGGAAACGTGTATTACGCGGTTCGATAACATCGTCGATATATCCATAACGTGCAGCATTGAAAGGATTACAGAATAGTTTGTTGTATTCAGCTTTCTTCGCGGCAAGTGCTTCAGCAGGGTTTTCAGCCTCTTTGATATCTTTAGCATACAATACTTCAGCAGCACCATCAGCACCCATTACTGCGATTTCGGCAGTAGGCCATGCATAGTTGATGTCTCCGCGAAGTTGTTTACAACTCATCACAATGTGAGAACCACCGTAAGATTTACGAAGAGTCACAGTTACTTTAGGTACAGTAGCTTCACCGTAAGCATAAAGAAGTTTTGCTCCGTGAGTGATTACGCCGCCGTATTCCTGTCCTGTTCCCGGAAGGAATCCCGGAACGTCTACTAATGTTACCAACGGAATATTGAATGCATCGCAGAAACGCACGAAACGAGCAGCTTTGCGTGATGCATTGATGTCTAGCACCCCAGCCAGATATTTAGGTTGGTTTGCTACCACACCTACCGATTGTCCGTTCATACGGGCAAAACCGATAATGATGTTTTTAGCATAATTACCATGTACTTCAAGGAATTCTCCATTGTCTACTACCGCTCCGATAACCTCAAACATATCGTAAGGCTTGTTCGGGTTGTCAGGGATGATTTCATTCAATGAATCTTCCATTCTGGCAATCGGGTCGGTACATTCTTTGCGAGGAGCTTCTTCCATATTGTTTTGAGGAAGGAAGCTATATAAGTGACGGATAAGAGCAAGTCCATCGTCTTCGTTTGCTACAGAGAAATGAGCAACACCTGATTTTGTTGTATGTACACTTGCACCACCGAGTTCTTCCTGAGTAACGTCTTCACCTGTAACAGTTTTTACCACTTTAGGTCCTGTAAGGAACATATAAGACGTACCTTCTGTCATCAGTGTAAAGTCGGTAAGAGCCGGAGAGTATACAGCGCCACCGGCACAAGGTCCGAAGATACCTGAAATCTGAGGGATAACACCGGATGCAAGGATGTTGCGTTGGAATATTTCAGCATAACCCGCCAAAGCGTTCACACCTTCCTGAATACGTGCGCCACCCGAGTCGTTGATTCCGATTACCGGAGCACCTACCTTCATTGCCATATCCATTACTTTGCATATCTTCAACGCCATAGTTTCTGACAATGAACCACCGATTACAGTGAAATCCTGTGCAAAAATATAAACCAGACGGCCGTCGATAGTACCGCAACCTGTAACAACACCGTCTCCCAGGAATTTTTGTTTGTCCATTCCGAAGTTTGTACTGCGGTGTTCTACGAACATGTCAAATTCTTCGAAACTTCCTTCGTCAAGGAGGATAGCTATACGTTCGCGTGCTGTGTATTTGCCTTTATCGTGCTGAGAATCGATTCTTTTCTGACCTCCACCCAGACGGGCTTTAGCACGAAGTTCCATTAGCTCTTTTACCTTTTCAAGTTGGCTCATGTTTTAATATTTTAGATTCTAATAAATTAATCTGTTCAACATAAAAATGACCTTACATCATCATCGGGTGAGTAAAGTCATTCTTACTTTATTTGTTTGGATGTTCACACAGTTCGGTGAGGACGCTTCCTGTTGATTTCGGATGAAGGAAAGCTATACTCAGGCCTTCTGCACCACCGCGAGGAGCTTTGTCTATCAATTGTACACCTTTCGATTCCATTTCGGAAAGAGCGTTAGCTACTCCGTCTGCTACGCTGAATGCGATATGATGGATGCCTTCTCCTTTTTTCTCAATAAATTTAGCAATTGTACTATCAGGGCTTGTTGGCTCCAGAAGTTCAATTTTCGTTTGTCCCACTTTGAAGAATGCAGTTTTTACTTTTTGGTCTTCTACAACTTCAATGTTATAACATTTTAGACCTAAAACACCCTCGTAATAAGGTAGTTGTTCTTCGATGCTTTTTACAGCAATACCTAAATGTTCAATGTGTGAAATATCCATGATTTTATCTGAATAAAAAGTTATTATTTAGTTCCGCGCAAAGGTACTATTAAATTATAAGACAACGAAATTAAAATTGTAAAAAAACTTCGTTTTTGCACAGAATACCAAAAAGTGTGCAATGTTCATTTTTCTTTTTCTAAATGTTTGTTTTTTAACATTAAAGTATTACTTTTTTCGCGAAGTTTGTTGCGGTCAGTTGATAAAAATCTAGATTTTTCCAGTTGTATTTATTTTTTAATTCTGATTGCATTTCTTAAAAAAAGCAACAATATTAACGAAAGCAATTAAAAATTAATAATCATTAGTATCCGTTTAGGCAAATTTCTCAAAAATCCGATAATCACGATTGGCGTTAGCTCGGGATAGAGTAGAAAGAGCTATACTCTTTTCAAAACCCAAACGATGCGGTTTCTGGTAGTACGCATCGTCCAAAATGCACAAATCACGCATACTTTCGCAGTTTGAGAGTTGACCGTATAACATCATGAGTGGTTGATTCCAGAAAAAAAATCAATCAATTGGGAGAAAGCATATTTGTCTTGATTCATAACAGATTGCTTCAGTTGCCATATTACCTTTATTACTTTTTCTATTATCAAACTCAGACTACCAATATTATTAACAGCATTAGGAGTCAGACTCCAAACTTTATCTAACTTTATGATGTTGATTTATATGAATCTCAAATTTAAGAATCATGGCAAACAATCCTGAAAATATTCTTAGCATATCGGACATCGAGAAAATAATAGAGGGTGAAGATATCGTGGATATATACAACCATAATCTGGCCGGAATCAGAAAAAATTGCGTTTATGCAATGTTACTCTGTATTCCCCTATTGATTATAGCTATATTTTTCAGTAAAATAAATTATGTCAATTATATCATGTGGTTGCTGGCTACTCCGGTAATCATCCTCTTCGGAAAACAATTCTTCATTAAAGCATGGGTGCAAATCCGCCACTTCACAACGAATGTAGATACATTGGTGGCACTGAGCACAGGTACAGCCTATGTTGTAAGTGTGTTCAATACTTTTTATCCTTCTTTCTGGACTGATAAAGGGCTGCAGGCGCATGTATATTTTGAAGTGTCAGCAGTGATTGTAGCATTTGTACTACTGGGAAGGTACCTGGAGTATAAAGCAAAAAGGAACATTACTGTAGCCATCAAACAACTGATAGGGTTACAGCCTGACACAGCCGCAGTAGTCAAAGAAGGACAACTGGTAAAGACTGCGATAAAAGACATCTGTATAGGAGATAAAATATTCGTAAAACCGGGCGAAAGAATTGCGGTAGACGGGAAAATTACCCAAGGCAGTTCTTTTATCAACGAAAGCATGATCAGCGGGGAAGCAATGCCCGTGGAGAAAAGTGAAGGAAAAAAAGTGTATGCAGGAACAATCAATGAAGCCAACAGCTTTTACTTCGAGGCATATAAGGTAGGTAAAAACACTCTGATCGGCCAAATCGTAAAAATGGTACAAGAGGGGGAAAGCAGCCGCCTCCCGGTTTCAAAAGCGGTGGATAGGGTTTCATCTATATTCATTCCCATTGTAGGGATTGTTGCCATCCTTACATTTTTGACATGGCTACTACTATCTCCCGAAGATGGCTTTACACAGGGACTTTCTTCGATGATAGCCGTATTGATAATGGCCTGCCCATGTGCATTGGGACTTGCAACCCCGACCGCGATTATGGCAGGAATAGATAATGGCGCGGCTAACGGCATCCTGATAAAAGGAGATGAAGCCCTCGAAAACGCCCGGAAACTAACAGCAGTTGTTCTGGACAAAACAGGAACAATAACCGAAGGCATATTCCGAGTTACAGATATGAAATGGCTGACAGGAGCTACGCCTGAACTGAAGGGTATATTATATGGTATCGAATCGTATTCGGAACACCCGCTTGCCGATGCTGTAAAAAACTATATAAGAGACGACATGCGAATAAAACCCGAGATGACAGTATCTTCTTTATCGGGACGCGGACTCATGGGAGAAACCGCGACCAATAAATATTATGTGGGAACATCTAAACTCTTGGGAGAATACAACATAAAGATTTTGGATAAAGAGAAAGAATGGATAGAACGGGAAACCGAAAAGTCAAATACAATTGTCCTCTTTGCAAATGAGAGTTCTCTATTAGCTATTATAGCTATAACCGATGCGGTAAAAGAAACGTCTATGAATGCTATTGAAAGAATGAGGTTGGCAAGATTGAAGCTGTATATGCTCACGGGAGACAGCAAACGCTCAGCCGACATGACTGCCAGAAAAGTGGGAATAGATACGGATAATGTTATGGCCGGAGCTTTACCGGCAGGCAAAGCAGCCTTCGTAAGAGACCTGAAGATACAAGGTGAAACTGTGGCCATGACCGGAGATGGCATCAACGATGTAGGTGCATTGGCAATGGCTGACGTAAGTGTGGCTATGGGCAAAGGCAGCGACATAGCGATGGAGGTGGCACAGGTCACAGTCACCTCATCCGATCTGAATAAACTGATACAGACGATAAACCTATCTAAAATAACTACGAGAACGATACACCAGAATCTATTCTGGGCCTTTATCTTCAATGCTATCGGGATACCGGTTGCGGCAGGCATACTATTTCCCGTAAACGGTTTTCTGTTAGACCCTCTGTTTGCGGGCATTGTTATGGCATTGAGTTCGGTGAGTGTCATCTGCAATAGCCTCCTATTGAGAAGAAAACCAATATAAAAATTCGATACGCTTATAAACAGAACAGCATAAAGAGAGCTCTTCGACATATTAACCCATATGCAAAAAAACAAGACCGCTCTTTCGAGCGGCCCTGAAATAGTAGTTGTAAAGTGTAAAACTTTCCTTAATTTGCAGATGTGCAATAGTTGGCTTGTTTATCCCACCAGATCGAAGTACTTACATTATCTTTTCCTCCCAAAAGCTGAACACCTTTATCATATTCAGTTTTGTTTATCTGAATCTCATTCTGAGGATATTGTACACGTCTGATAAAATTTGCGGGTTTCTTAATATCCTTATCGCTATTATTATACAGCAATTGATCACGCAATACCGGTACATCCATACGAGGCAAATTCAAACGACGCTTATCGTTCCATGCTTCCATAGACATATCAGGGAACAAAGCAAAATACTTCTGCGTAATAATTTTTTCCAGTTGGGTATTACCCGCTCCGGCAATGTCCTCAAATTTAGCGCTAGTTCCTGCCTGATTCTTATCCATAGAAGTAAGATATTCGGTTACCCCTGAGACACCCCATGTAGTGAATGATGCCTTTACCCCCTTTTCGTATTCCTCTTTGGCATTTCCTGTAATGAATCCGCGTAATGCTGCCTCGGCTTTCAGGAAACAAACTTCTTCGTATAAGAATAGGTCATACGGGCGAGCCTTGTATGGAGCTCCAGCCTGTATAAGAATACCCAATTCAGAATACAATACTGTTTTGTATTGCCCTGTACCATATTCATTTGAAGGTAATCCCGCTGGGATTCCTTTCCAGTCTCCATTTTCATATCCAGGATCGAACATAACCGGTCCGCGCGGATCTACTTTTACCGGATGAACAGTTGAAACAGGAGTTGCAGTCCCAGCATTCAATGCGGCTCTTTTGTTTGATACACCTGTCGGCCAATCGAAACCTCCGATACCTGTCAATAGTTTTTCAAACGACGTCGTCATCATTAAAGGACCGCCCCAAGAAATCTGAAACATTGTATAATTATAATCCTGTCCCCAGTCGCCATTCGCCTTAGGTGGTAAATAAGCATTATCTGCAGGACTATCCAACACTCCGGCAGCAATAGCCGCCTTGGCCTGCTCTGAGCAGAGATTCGAATTCACTTCTGAAAGACGTAAAGCTAAACGCAAACGTAACGAATTCGCAAATTTCTTCCATTTAGCAACATCATTTGCATATATTATATCATAGTTCGAAGCCGTAAAAATAGGCTTAGAACCGGCTTTGCCCAATAAAGCAGCCGCCTCTTCCAATTCTTTAAAGAACTCTTTGTAAGAATCCTCTACCGACTTATACGGAGGATTGTCAACTACTTCCGAATATGGTGCAAACGGAATAGGTCCGAAACAATCGACTCCTTGCGATTGTACATATACACGCCAGATTTTAGCTACAGCTATCGAGTTTGCATATAAATCCGGACTTTCTTCGGAGAGATTTCTGATAACAATATTCAATTGAGCCACCGGAGACTGTATTCGGCGATACAAACGCTGTTGCCAATCTTCATTCATCTGATAATTCTTCGTCGTAAAGTTACCTCCCTCCAGCATTTGAGCGTAAAAGTCAACCATAAGCGATTTCACACGTTGCTCATCATCACCTTCTATAGCAGGCATGCTCGTACGGAAAACAGAAGCCAGTCTGGAATTATTCATATTATAGTCCACATCACCAGTCGGCTCATTCGGATTATCATTGAGGTTTGTTATATCGCATCCCACGAATACCGAAGTAAGGAGCAAACATCCCAGAAATATTTTTGTGATTTTCATATTGAATTCTTTTTTAAGTGAATAAATCCTTTTCATCAAAACGAAACATTAACATTGAATCCAAGGCTTCTCATTGTAGGCATTGAACCAAACTCAACCCCCTGTACAGTATTCCCGTTACTAAATCCAGCTTCAGGATCGAACCCTTTAGTCTTGCTGTAAATCATAAATAGATTACGTGCAACAAAGCCAACCTTAAGCCCACTGAAAGGAGTCTTCGTCAAAAGAGAGCGAGGGAAAGTATATCCTATATTCAATTCGCGTAAACGCGCATTTGTCGCATCATACATAAAGGCTTCGGTAATACCTGATATTTCGGTCCAATATTTTTGTGCAGTAACAGATGTGGAATTAGCTGTTCCATTAGCTAGCAAGCCCGGCACAACCATACCATCACGACCATCCAGAGTCATTGCCAAATTACCATAACGTGTACCTGTTTGTATAGATCCCATATATACATCCCCACCATAATTGAGGTCAATCAAGAAACTTAAAGACAAATTTTTGTAAGTAAAAGTATTTGTCCATCCCATCATCCATTCAGGCTGGTTATTACCCAGCTTTTTCATCTCGCTGGCACGCACAGGAATACCATTATCCCCGATTAAGATACTTCCATCTTTGTTGCGCTCGTAAGCATAACCGTAAATATCGCCATATGAACCGCCTTCCTCTGCTACTATCTGTAAGAAACTAATGCCGGTTCCATCACTTAAGATTTGTTTTTTTGTATCTTTTGACAATGAGACAATCTTATTTTCATTCTTCGACCAGTTCAACAATGTCTCCCATTGGAATCCGCTTGCCGTCTTTACAGGTGTACCGAATAAGGCTAGTTCCCAACCTTTGTTTTGTATATTACCTGCATTAATCATCTTATACTGGTAACCTGTAGCTGCCGGAACAGATATCTTTAATATTTGATCCTTAGCGTTCTTCTTGTAATAAGAAAGATCTACGCCGAGCCTATTATCGAAGCCTCTTAACTCTAAGCCCAGCTCCCATGATTCGATAGTTTCATTCTTAAGATCGGGATTGGCAATCCAGTTTTTATTTGTTACATTGTATATCCCTCCTTTTATATCATATAGAGTAGTGAAATAGTCCCGAAGCATATAGGGGTCTGTATCATTTCCTACCTGTGCCCATGATGCACGCAATTTACCGAAAGTCAGTGGCCCTGTATTATGCCCCATGTTTTCCAACATTTGCGTAAACACCCAACTAGCACCTACCGACGGATAGAAATATGAGTAATTATCTTTCGGCAAAGTAGAAGACCAGTCATTACGCCCTGTCAGATCCAGATACAAGTAATTGTCCCAAGACAAAGAAGCTGTTGCATACAAAGAATTAATCTCTTTACGACTCGTACTTGCCTCTACTGCCTGATGAGCTTTTCCATTTGTTATCGAATAGAAATCCGGAATTTCTAACTCTCCTGACCAACTATTGGTAAAAGATGTGGAACGGTACATAATATTTCCACCGAAAGTACCCAGCACTCCAAACTTACCGGCGTTGCCTTTAGCCGTAAACAGAAAGTCTGAATTCAACTCCTTAAAACCTTCTTGTTGAACACGGTAACTACCTCCCTGTTCCCAATATGGGTTACCTGTAGCACGTATAGTTTCATATCGGAAATTATAATTATCCATACCTGTACGTAATTTCAGGCTCAACCAATCGGTAAAAGTGAAGTCCAAGGCCGCAAAACTAATATAACGATCTCTCTTATCAGAGTTTCTGTTGCGCTCAGTAGACCAATAAGGACTGCGAGGAGCTGACCCATGATCCAGCACATAAGCTGCCGGTTTTCCATCAGCTCGTTTCCAATCATTTCCCCGATAAGGCTCCCAGTCGGAAAATCCTATACTGCGAGGCATCATCAGATAGTCATAAAATATATTGTTAGGGTCGGCGGCTAAAGCTATACGGTTCTTTGTATTCTGATTAATATAATTGACTTTAAAGTCGACAGACAACCATTTAGCCAGTTTAGCAGTCGTACGAACAGTAAGAGATGTACGGTCCATTCCGCTGTTAGGCACCACAGCTTTATTATCTAAGCGTGTCGCCGAAGCACGGAATGTCATATCTTCACTATTCTTACTTACATCCAAACTGTTTGTCCAGCTAGATCCCGTACGCAAAAAGTCTTTGTACAGATTGTTATCCCTGGCTGAATAAGGATATTTCCCCAATGCCATTTCAGCTGTCTGACCGTCCATTTTAGGGCCCCAACTACCAAACTGATTATTATCAAAACTCCCATTAGATCCTTGCCCGTAAACATTTTGATATTCTGGTGTCTGCATCGGGTTATCGATTGTCAGGTTCGTATTAAATGTAATACCGACCCCTTTACCCGAAGTCCCTTTTTTAGTTGTAATCATAACAACCCCATTACCAGCACGGCTACCATAGAGAGCTGCAGCTGCAGGCCCCTTCAGCACCGATATGCTTTCGATATCGTCAGGCGAGATATCCGAGATCCCCGAGCCTTTATCGGCAAGGCTGTTTCCCCAATAGTCATCAGTCTTACTACTGAAGTTATCGATGGGCACGCCATCTACTACTACCAGTGGCTGATTGTTACCCGCGATAGAGTTATTACCGCGAATCACAATTCTTGTCGATCCACCGACACCAGTACCGCTTTGCTTGATCTGCACCCCGGCAATTTTTCCCGCAAGAGAATTGGCCACGTTTGCATCACGCGTTTCGGTCAGGTTATCACCTTTCACTTCTTGCATAGCATACCCCAAAGATTTCCGGTCACGCTTAATACCTAAAGCAGTAACGACGACTTCATCAAGCACCTTCGAGTCTTCAATAAGTGAGACTTTAAACGTTGTTTGTCCGTTAACCTCCACTTCTTTCGAGTGAAATCCCACATAAGTCACAGTTAATGTTCCATTAGAAGCAACAGAAAGAGTAAAATCTCCATCAACGCCCGTCATTGTTCCGTTTGTAGTACCTTTTTCCGATACTGTAGCTCCGGCCAAAGGTTCTCCGGTAGCATCAGTAACCACACCTTTTACTGTAATCTTACTTCCTGTTTGTGAGTAAACAGCACCACTCAGCATCATGAAAAATGTAAGAAGATAAATGAAAGCATGGACATTACGCCCAAAAGGATTAATCCTTTTCCTTTTAATTTTACACATCATAGTTTTTTTTATTTAAGGGTTCAGCACATTTATATGCAAATGTATAAGAGAAAATAATACAAACATAATGCAAAGTGTTAATTAACATTTTGGATATTTTAAAACTTAAAAAACAATCATAAAACACCAACAGACTAATAATAGGACACTTAACAAAGTAAAAGTATGTAAAGAAAATAGTTAATTTGTGAAAATATGTTATTAAACATATTCAAAAAAAAACACAACAACCAAAAACTCGCACCCAAATCTTAATTAACATTTGATAAAAAGCATCTATACCTAGATAAACATAATCCATAAGACCTACACCTAAACGAATCTTACAAACAAAATACATTGAAATAATTGCATAAAAAAGAGCAAAATATAAAATAAAGCTATAAGGAATAAAACATTATAAACAACATCTATGAAGCACATCTAAAAAAAACTCTTTAAACGCAATTTGCAATCTACACTGAACAAAATGCTATATTTTTGTCCCAGTGCGCATTTAATTACCAATATCGATAAAATATATGAGTCATTTTATTCTTTTTTGACAAATAAAAAAAGTATATTTGTGTCCTGTAAAACAAAGTATGTTAAAAAAGAAATTATGAGTTCAAATCTATATGATTTTTTACCCATATTGATGCAGATAGCTTTTTCTGTCGTATTTGTCTTTGCTACAGTACTTGCATCAAATATGTTAGGGCCAAAACGCAAAAATGCACGAAAACAGGCAAACTTCGAATGCGGTCTCGATCCCATAGGCAATGCACGTTCGCCTTTCCCTATTAAGTATTTTCTGGTTGCGATACTCTTCGTTCTGTTTGATATAGAAATCGTATTCATGTACCCTTGGGCTGTAAACTTCAAGGCTATTGGATGGGATGGATTATTGAAAATGGGCGGATTTATTGCATTATTACTTGTAGGTTATCTATCCATCGTGAAGCGTAAAGCTTTAGAGTG
>QMCD01001841.1_pt1 | contig 12423 bp, 10 predicted proteins | sample 1821841 | NCBI WGS metagenome assembly QMCD01 (sample SAMN01991225, study PRJNA193472) | Termite gut metagenome, whole genome shotgun sequencing project. | isolation source: worker | host: Macrotermes natalensis | reverse complement strand
TCTTGGGATATTCGTCGAGATAATCCTGCCATATTGAGTCAATATTCCGTGTTTGTTGTCAATCGCAAAAAAGAAGTTGTTTGGAAAGGCTTGCCCATAGAAAGCAAAGATTCCTGGAATGCGTTTCGCAAGACTATTCGGCGAAAGGAGTTTTTTCACATTGCAGGTGATTAAACAAAGATTGTGTTGTAGATGTAACTTCAACCGAAGAGATGTATCAAAACTATAAATTAGAATGATAACCCGATTCTTATGAAAATGAAAATTTAGATTTAAGATTATTTTAAGATTCCTCTTTCGGCTGCGCATTCATTCGCCGGAAGTTGTAAGATAACGACAACATAAAATAGCGGCGCAACGAATTTTTATAAACAAAATCCGTGATGTAATTTCCGGAAGCGTTGCGGTAATAATCTTTTTTGTCGTTCAAAATATCTTCGACACGGAAACGCAGTTGCCAACTGTTGGCTTTCCCGAAATTTTGCTGTATTTGCGCATTCCAGCGCGTAAATTCCGAATTATAGCCATCGGCATAACCACTTGTTGTTTCATAATTTATATCGCTCGACAGAATTAATTTTTCCTTAATAATTTGCCAACTGAAATTCATACCATAACCGCCATCGTAATATTTATTATCACGATCGGATTGCAGGGAAAACCGCGCATTTTCTTGGCTGAGGCGACCATTCAAGCTGATATTGAATCGCTCGTTAGGCGTATAATAAATACTCAAATAACTACCAAGTCTCAGATTTTTCAAGACATTAATGTCTTTATCCACTTTATTTTTGTCTTGGCGCAAATTACCGTTTATTGAGAGATTCAGTCTGAGTTGTTTTGAAAAAAGTGGCGTGTATAACGAGATATAACTATATGCATCATACACAAAATTCATATTTTCTGACAGGCTTATGCTGACGCCCGGTGCAAATGCCGACGAATCAAACGCGAGATGCGGAAACAACTCCGGCGTGTATATGTTAGTGGATTGAATTTTGTTTTGAGTTATCCGGGTTTGCAAATTCGCGTGAATGGTTGCGTTATTTGCAAACATTATGTTGTATAAGGCATCTATCTGATGCGTGTATTCGGGTTTCAAATCAGGATTTCCAATATAAATATTCAGCGGATTAGACTTGTCGGGAATAGCTTGTAACTGGTATCTGTTCGGTTGTCGGGTTGTACCCCTGTAATTGATGTTGAAACGCGATTGTTTGGAAAACGTGTAGAGAAACCGTGCGTGTGGCGAAAGATTGAGAACGTCTTGCGAAACATCGGACATTCTTTCGGTTACGTTCAAACTTTTTGATGGCATCAAATCCAAACCAAACGAATAGTTATACTTGTCAACCGCTTTTTGAATTTGCACGCCGAAACGTTGGGAAAAGCCCTTGTTTCCGTAGGTGCGCGAATAGGCGGTATCTTTTTCGTGATAAGATTCCGTGATCGCATCGTAATTATAAGTCAACCTTTCACCGTTATTCGCATTGCCGGCAATGCCGTAAGTAAAGGAAAGGATAAAATTTCGGATTAGTGGTTCCGTGTACATGGCCAATGCGTTCCATCTATTGCCATCGCTGTTATCATCGCTAAACTGGTTTAACGTATCGCTCGGCTGAATGGCAAAATGTCGTTGCGTATAATTGTATCCGGCACTTTCGCTTGTGTTGTAACCTCCGGACACATTGAGCCGGAAAGTGCGCCGGGGCTTGGCAAAACGGTGGCCGTAAGAGGCGCTGAGCTGCATGCTTGGGCCTGAACTGCGACTTGAAGATCGTGTTGAACCTTGATTAATCATGGCCGAAGAATCTCGCAATTCATACTCTGAAGTGGATTGATAGGAACGGTTGTTTATCGAAAACATCGGACTGATAGTAACTTCATCGTTTGCGTTTGGCGCATATCTGATTTGAGCGTTGAAATTATGAATATTGTTAATAGATTGCGAAGCATTCGTCCGGTCGTAAAACTGACTTCCTGCAGGCATAAATTGTTCTTGAAACATCCCTTCTTCATACTCCCGATCGTTGTTTCTATAAGAATAATTGCCGTTTATCGACCATTTGGAATTGAATTTTTTGACAAAATTAATTGCCGGTGAAATCAATTTGGTAATGCCATATTCTGTATATCCGTCGCTTTCCCATGAAACGGAGCCATCGCTCCCAAAATTCGTCTCCATACCGCCTTTACTGATATTGTTGAAATTCCCGATGACGGTTAACCGATCAGAACCTTTGAAATAATTCATCGTTGCATGATTGTTATAACGAAACAGTTTGTTGTTGTCATCTATTCCGCCGGCAACGCTCAAACGCCCAAACCAATTGCCTTTGATCACTTCGGGTTTGAGTTTAAGATTGATGACTTGTTCTTCTTTGCCATCGTCAACACCGGTAAAAATCGCATCATCGCTTTTCTTCTCAAATGTCTGCACTTTTTGCACAAGATCTGCGGGAATATTCTTTGCAGCCATTTGCGGATCATCGGTAAAAAATTTCTCGCCTTCCACCAAAATTTGTGTGATGACTTTGCCGTTGATAGTAATTTTGCCATCTTTGTCAACTTCCGCACCGGGCAATTTTTTGAGCAATTCCTCGAGCATAGCGCCTTCTATCGGCTTAAACGCTTCGGCGTTATATTCTATCGTGTCGTCTTTGATTTGAATGGGAATGATAAAATCTTTGACTTCAAATTCTTTTAATTCCACACCCTTTGTTAATTCCACATTGCCCAATTCGTGCGATTTCTTGTCGTCCGTAATGGCAATGGTTTTATATAACGTTGTATAACCAACAAATGAAACCCGAAGAATATAATCTCCTTTGGAAATTTTATCAATCGTGAAATTCCCTTTGCTGCCTGTTATCGCACCGTCAACGAGCGACGTGTCTTTCACGTTATACACGGCAACAGTAGCGAACTGCACAGGCGATTTGTTTTCCGCATCCACCACATTGCCCACCACACGGGTCTGCGCAACAGCCCACAACGAACAGCATAGAAATAAGACAGTAACAAGAATTTTTTTCATATATTATCAGAAAAATGTAGGGGCGAGGCATGCCTCGCCCCTACGGTTTCCCAAATCAAAATAGGCACAAATTAATACCCAAAAATATCCGTCAACGTCAATTTCTGGATTTTTCCATACGTGCCCATGGCTTTGAAATCCAAATCTTTCTCACGTCCGAGAATGCAGTAGGTATATTTGCGGTCTTTGATGTGTTCTTGTTGGAATTTCTTCACATCATCAAGTGTGAGGTTTTGCACTTTTTCAAAAATCACCTTGTTTCTGTCGTAGTTCAAGCCCATGTCTTGAGCATTGATATACTCCCAAATCACCCAACTTTTGGTAATGCGTTGCGTTCTCAAATTTGTCAAGATATTTTCTTTCGCAATATCGAACGCATTTTGCGATTCGGGCATATTGTTGATAATATCGTGAAACGCTTTCACAGCGTCGTCCATTTTATCGTTTTGTGTGGCGATGTAACTTTGGAACGTATAGGTTTGATCCAAGCGATACGGCTCATCATATCCCGCCCAAGCGGAATACGCCAACCCACGTGCCTCGCGCATTTCCTGAAACACGATGCTACTCATTCCGTCACCGAAATAACTGTTATATAAAGAAACTATCGGCATCAGTTTTTCATCAAATTTTTCGCCACGTTTGGATACCATCGCAAAACGAATTTGTTGAGCATCGTAGGGCGCAAACAACACTGTATTTTCTTTTGTGATTTGCTCTTCAAATTTTGCAGGAGGAATAACAGGTTGCAAAGTTTCGGCAACATTATGATATTTGTCGAGAAGACTCAACAACTCTTTCTTTTCCATCGGTCCATAGTACATAATTTTGTGTTGATAATTGCGCAGATTCTTCACACGCTCGGTCAGTTCTTGTGGTTGCAAAGCCTTGAGTTCAGAGGAATTCAGCACATTGGTAGCCGGAGAGTTTTTGCCCCAAATAGCATAGTTGCGCAACCGGCTGAAAATCATATATTGCTCAAGTTTTGCGTCTGCACGACTTTTTTCAGTATCGACAATTAAATTTTTGAACGCCTCTTCGTTCACTTGCGGGTCGGCAAGCAATTCTTCAAGCAATTCAAGCGCTTTCTCCATATTCTCGCTTAGGCCGCTAATGTAAGCATACACGCGATCCGTCGAACTGCTCACGTTGAACGAGCAAGCCAATTTGTAGAACTCGCTCTTGATTTGTTCGGGCGTATATTTGCTCGTTCCAAGATATTTCAAATAGTTGAACGCTAAGCCCAAAGCCTTATCGCTTTTGGTGCCCATATCGAAAATATAATCAAGTTCAAAAACTTCGTTCGACGTGTTTTTCTTATACAAAACGGGAATATCTTTTTTTGCTTTGAACTGTTCCATATCTTTCTCGAAATCCACGAAAACAGGCTTGATCGGCGTAACTTTCGTAGCTTTGATTTCCGCAAGGAATACGCTTTCCGCGTCACGGTTGGTTTCGATCGGCGTGATACTTGGTTTGTCGATCTTCTTTTCGTTCGGATCTTTACCGTTCCGTTTGCGAATTTCCACATAATTATCCGCGAGATATTGATTGGCAAAATCCACCACTTGTTGTTTGGTGATTTTACTCATGCGATTCAGCCTGTCCACTTGGTCTTTCCATTCAGCGCCTTTTGTAAATGCATTCACAAACTGATAAGCACGTCCCCAATTGCTTTCCAACTGTTGAATTTCACGAAGCCTAAAATTGTTGATGGTGGCCTCGAGCAACCAGTCTTCAAATTCGCCTTTTTTCAGAATGTCGATTTGTTCGAGTAGAATGGCTTTGGCTTGTTCCAGCGTTTGGCCTTGTTTCGGACGCGCACTCATGTAGAACATGCCGTGATCCGTCATACTGTAATAACCACTGCTGGCTTGAAGTGTACGTTGTTTCTGCGTAATGTTCAAGTCGATCAATCCGGCTTTACCGTTGTTCATAATATAATCCATCAACAGGCAGAGTTCGGATTCCTGCGTTTTCGTTCCGGGCAAGCGCCAGCCGAGCCCAACGCTTTCGGGGTCATTGCCCCAAACTTCTTTTTTGATAGGCGCAGCGATACGCGTTTCTTCACCGGCTTTAACTTCCGGAATATTAGGATTGGTGCGGAGTGTACCAAAATATTTATCAATAATTTTAATGACCTCATCCGGATCAAAATCGCCCGACATACAAATCGCCATATTGTTTGCCACGTAATATGTGTTGTAATAATTTTTGATATTGGTGATAGACGGATTTTTCAAGTGCTCTCCTTTGCCCAGAACCGTTTGAGTTCCATAAGGGTGGAAGGGGAACAATGTTCCAAACGCAGCTTCGAGAATTTTGTCTTGATCAACGGCCATATACATGTTATATTCTTCATAAACCGTTTCCAATTCGGTGTGAAAGCCGCGAATAACGCTGTTTGCAAAACGGTCGGATTGAATTTTCGCCCAGTTTTCAATTTGATTGGCGGGAATATCTTCCGTATAGCACGTAACATCTTCGCTGGTCCATGCGTTGGATCCGTCTGCGCCGATAGCGGCCATAACTTTGTCGTACTCGTTGGGAATAGCGAGTTTCGAGGCTTCAAGCGAGATACTGTCAATCACTTTATAGATCGCTTTGCGTTCGGCTTCATCAGTCGTAACACGGTAAACCTCGAACAGTTCTTCGATTTTGTCGAGCAACGGTTTTTCGGTTTCATAGTTTTGCGTGCCGAAATTTTTAGTACCTTTGAACATCAAATGTTCGAAATAGTGCGCCAAACCGGTGGTTTCCGCAGGGTCATTCTTTCCGCCCACACGCACAGGGATAAAGGTTTGAATACGTGGTGCATCTTTATAAACGGTAAGATACACTTTAAGACCGTTGTCGAGCGTGTAAATCCGTGCTTTCAGCGGATCATTCGGAACGGTTTCATACTTGTAGGATTTCCCGCAAGAGCAGAGTAGCGCCAATCCCAATAGGACGACTGTGCTAAATAAAGAGAGTTTTTTCATAATATATGTTTTGGAAATAATTTTACAAAAATAAATTAACATACAAATCTATTCACTCATTGTTTTTCATAAATTACGATCCCTATACGTTGAATATGATCTATCAATTCAGCATTGGTTAATGTATTAAAAATGGAAACATCAAATTGATAAGGCAACAAAAGATCATCTACATCCAGTAGTAATTTATTTAACTGACTGCGTGTAATAGCATCTCCTTTCAACGTAATATCAACATCAGAAAAAGGTTTATAATTTCCTTTTGCCCTTGATCCATACAACACTGCTTTCTCAATATCTGTGTATTGAGAGAAAATATCACGTAGTTTGTTCAATTCTATATCTGTTAAACCATAATTCATTTATCAAAGCAATTTGGACTCTGTTCCCGAAATTTCCACCATTTTTTCTTCAAACCGGCAAAACAAAGGGAAATATACGTCAATGATTTTCTCATATATTCGAGTCGCTTCGTCATCATTGTAAAGATGAGATGTAGAATTGCGATCCACGATACTTTCCATCCATTGTGCGTCATCAATAATATTTATCGCCAAAGCCTGACGTATCGCATCACGTGAACCTCCAATATTGGTATAGCCTTGATACTCGACGTAATCTTTCATTACGTTCCACGCTAATTCGTGTGTATATTCAAAACGCTGAATCAAGCCTTCTTCTAAAAGTTCGTCAACTTCATCTCCGAAATCCATCGCATCTTCTACAATTCTCACGGCTTGATGGAGTTTTACCATCGCTTTCCGAAAATTGGAAAAACGTTGTAACCATCTTATATCTTGTTCTGTGTTCATAATTTTAGATTTCCCTAACTTCCCCCACTCAACGCATTAGCGCCATTGGTGATTTCAATGATTTCGTTGGTAATCGCGGCTTGGCGGGCTTTGTTATAGCGGAGTTTGAGTTCTTTTTGCAACTGTATGGCGTTTTCGGTGGCTTTGTGCATGGACGTCATGCGGGCAGCATATTCGGCCGTTAAAGATTCGGCAAAACGCATATAGGTGCGCACTTTGAACGACATGGGAATGATATTGTGAACCACCGTGTCTTTATCAGGCGTATAAATATAATAGTCGGACGCAAGATCTTTAATCTCTATTTCTTCGAGATCGTATGGCAGTTTCTGACGAATTTTGGTTTCATAAACCGCAGCATTGATAAACTCATTACTTACTATATCCACCTGATCGTACACGTGGTTTTTATAGGCTTGCAGCAAATTTTCGGCGATTTCATCGTATTCATCATATTTCAGATTATTCATAAAATCAATATGATTGGCAACGACTTTATAGGGTTGTTTGGCAAAAAATTCGGCCGCTTTTTTTCCGAAACACATAATGGAAATCTCTTTAACATCAGGGTTTGCAAGATATTTCGTTTTGATATGATTCATCGCCGCTTTCAAAACGGTAGCGTTGAATGCCCCGCAAAGTCCGCTGTTTGAGGTAACCACCATCAACAGCACCTTCTCCGGTTTGCGCACTTCCAAAAACGGAGAGCGGAAACACGTATCGCCGTCTTGCGCCGTTTGCAACATAATGCGATGCAATTTGTTGGAAAACGGCCGTAATTGCAGTAGAATCAACTGTGCCTTACGCAGTTTGGACGCCGAGATGAGTTTCATCGCCGACGTGGTTTGCTGCGTGGATTCCACAGTTGCAATACGGTTTTTTATTTCTTTGAGATTGGCCATTCAAACAGGCGAAATATGTTATTTTACAAAGGTTTTGGCTAATGCAAGTGCTTCGTTGGAAAGTGTTTTAGCCGTTTCGTCGGAAAGATTTCCGGCTTTGAGTTCGTCAAGCAAAGGTTTGTGGCTCGTTTCGAGAAGATGAATAAATTGCCGTTCAAAATCTTTTACTTCGTGAACAGGGACTTGTTTCAACAACCCTTTTGTACCACAGAAAATAATCGCAATTTGATGTTCTACCTTCATTGGCGAATATTGGTCTTGCTTGAGAATTTCCACGTTTCGTGCACCGTTGTCAAGAACATTTTGCGTGGCAGCGTCCAAATCCGAACCGAATTTTGAAAAGGCTTCCAATTCTCGATATTGTGCTTGATCCAAACGTAATACGCCCGATACTTTTTTCATCGATTTGATTTGCGCATTTCCACCCACACGAGAAACAGAAATCCCTACGTTGATAGCCGGACGTATTCCCGCAAGGAACAAACTGCCTTCCAAAAAGATTTGTCCGTCGGTAATCGAAATCACGTTGGTTGGAATATACGCCGAAATATCGCCGGCTTGCGTTTCGATAATCGGTAATGCCGTGAGCGAACCACCGCCTTTCACACGTCCTTTGAGGCTTTCGGGCAGGTCGTTCATTTTTTTGGCAATATCATCATTGGCAATAATTTTCGCAGCACGTTCGAGTAAGCGTGAGTGCAAATAAAACACATCTCCCGGATAGGCCTCGCGACCGGGCGGACGACGCAACAACAGCGACACCTCACGATAAGCCACAGCCTGTTTAGAAAGGTCGTCAAACACAACCAAAGCCGGACGTCCGGTATCACGAAAATACTCCCCTATCGCCGCTCCTGCAAAAGGTGCATAAAACTGCATAGCTGCTGCCGAAGAAGCCGTTGCCGCCACTATAACCGTGTAAGCCAAAGCGCCATGTTCTTCAAGCGTTTGAACAATATTAGCGATAGTCGAACCTTTTTGTCCGCAAGCCACATAAATACAATATACAGGCTCTCCCCTATCGTAAAATTCTTTTTGATTGATGATGGTATCAATAGCAATAGCCGTTTTTCCGGTTTGGCGATCACCAATCAAAAGTTCGCGTTGTCCGCGACCAATCGGCACCATGGAGTCAATGGCTTTAATACCCGTTTGTAATGGCTCATTTACCGGTTGACGAAAGATTACTCCGGGCGCTTTGCGTTCGATCGGCATTTCGATTAATTCGCCGGTAATTTCGCCTTTCCCGTCGATAGGTTGACCGAGCGTATCCACAACACGTCCCAACATACCTTCGCCAACAGGCAAAGAAGCAATGAGGTTTGTACGACGTACCAAATGACCTTCTTGAATATTATCGGCTTCTCCCAAAATCACAATGCCGACATTATCTTCTTCAAGGTTCAAAACGATGGCTTTTTGTCCGGTGGCAATAAATTCGACCAATTCTCCCGACTGTGCGTTGGAAAGACCGTAAACACGGGCAATTCCATCACCGACTTCAAGAACAGTACCTACTTCTTCGAGTTTGGTTTCAACGGATAAACCGGAAAGTTGTTGTTTTAATATCGCCGAAACTTCGGCAGGTTTTATGGTTGCCATGATTAAAGTTGTGATTCGTGAAGATTAAACTCGAATTTATTTCTGAATTTTTTTAGTTGTGTTGCAATACTTCCGTCGTACAAATAATCTTCATAACGAAGAACTAAACCACCAATCATTTTTGGATAAATACGATTGCGAAGTTCTACCGTTTGATTGGGTATTTGTTTGTTCAATACGGCCAGAAGGTCTTGTTTTTGCTCATGAACAAGCTCTTTACTTGTGTAAACAGTTACCGTCATGAGATGATAATCTTTGCGATAAAGCTGAACGTATGCCGTGGCAATATTTTGAATATTACCAACGCGTGATTTTTTGATAATAAGCAATAAAAAATCCAACGTAAGTTGATGAAACACATCTTTGAACAACGTTTGCGCAATATGTCCTTTTTGCGAAGGTTTGATAGCCGGATTACGCAAAAAATTCCGAAAATCATTGCTATTCAAAGTGAGCATCCGCAATTCGACCATATCGTTATACACGACTTTCTCCAATCCCCGCTCTTTGGCGGTTTGAAGCAGCGCCGTTGCATAACGAATATCTACACGTCTGGCGGTAATCATGATTTATAAAGGTTAGCGTCCTGTATGGATTTTTCTATCAACGCATCATATTGCTGTTTGTTTTTCATCTCTTCACAGAGAATTTTTTCGGCAATATCAATGGATAATTTTGCTACTTCATTTTGAAGTTCAATAATGGCTGATTTTTTCTCGTTTTCAATGGCCAAACGAGCATTTTCAAGAATACGCTCGTACTCTTTTTGTGCTTCATTTTGTGCCTTGCCTATCGTTTCTTTACGTATTTCTTCAGCATTACGAAGGATTTCATCACTTTGGATACGGGCTTCACGCAAAAGTCGCTCATTGTCGGCATGAAGATTTTTGATTTCCTCACGTGCTTTTTCCGCTGTGTGCAAAGCATTGTTAATCGCTTCTTCACGCTCTTTAAGCATAGATAAAATCATCGGCCACGCAAATCTTTTCAGTGCAAAAAACAGCACTAAAAAAATCAACGTCATCCAAAAAATCAGCCCAATACCGGGTGTGATAAGTTCCATTAGAGAACAACGGCTAATAAGCAAACAACAACGGCAAACAAGGCTACACCCTCAACAAAAGCAGCGGTAAGCAACATGTTTGTACGAATTTCGCCGGCCACTTCCGGTTGACGAGCGATGGATTCCAACGCCGATTTTCCGATGTTTCCTATACCAATAGCAGCTCCAATAGCGGCAATACTGGCTCCGATAGCGCCGCCAATCTTGGCCAAAGCGCTGAGGTCTGTTTGTGCAACAACATCTGTTGCGACTTGTAAGAGTGTCATGTGTGTATGAAGTTTATTACGTTAAAAACTTTTATATTCCGCTAAATCCTTAACCTCAAAGGCATGAATCATATCTTCATGTTTTGCAATTTCGGCTTTACCCATGCGGATAAACAAGGCTGCGGATTTGGTGTAATGCTCTTCACGGTTAGCATCAATCAACAACAAATAACCCATGATGATATAACCGGCCATTTCGACCAAACGACGTGCATGAAAATCCAAAAATTCATTATCATTAACTTCTTGAACTTTCTTCACAGTAGCTTCATAGCGAGCCGTCAGTGCGATTAACTCTTTGCGCAGATATTCCAAATCGGCCTTCAATGGCGCAGTTTCGTAATTTTCTTTGATGAGTTTGAGATAATTTCCATTGGTAACATGACGAATGGCTGCAACGGTTTGCAACTGCGATGTTCCTTCATAAATCGTGGTAATCCGTGCATCACGATACATACGCTCGATCGGATAATCTTTCATAAAGCCCGAACCGGCATGCACTTGTTGCGAATCATAGCACACTTGATTACACCATTCGCTCGAAAACATTTTGAGCATCGGCGTAAGCATATCGGCGTTGCGTTGGCAAAGTTTAGCATCGGTTTTTTCTTCCGGCGTAAGCGTGCGACCATGCTCTTTTATCAATAAATCGTAGGATTTATACAAATCCACATAACGCGATGTTTCGTATAAAATAGTACGTGCAGCATCTACTTTCGTACGCATAGAAGCCAACATTTCGTAAACAGCCGGAAAATTAACGATGGCTTTTCCGAATTGTTCACGTTCGTGCGCATACTTCAAAGCCTCACGGTATGCGGCTTCCGCCAATCCCACGGATTGTGCGCCAACACCCAAACGTGCGCCGTTCATCAACGACATCACGTATTTGATAAGTCCTAATTTCCTATCCCCTACCAATTGTGCAGGTGCGTTTGTAAACACCAATTCCGCCGTTGGCGAACCTTTAATACCCATTTTATTTTCCAAACGACGAATGGTCAAACCGCCATCTCTACGGTCGAAAACGAAGTACGACAAACCACGTCCATCGTTTGTGCCCTCTTCCGAACGAGCAAGTACCAATTTGATATTCGCACCACCGTTCGTGATAAAACGTTTCACACCGTTCAAACGCCAACAATTATTTTTCTCATCAAACGTGGCTTTGAGCTGAACTGCTTGCAAATCGGAGCCGGCATCAGGTTCCGTCAAGTCCATCGAACACGTTTGCCCTGCGTTAATTTGTGGTAAAAATTTATTTTTGATTTCGTCCGATGCAAATTCGTGAATCGTTTCCGCACAATCTTGAAGTCCCCAAATATTAGCAAAACCGGCATCTGCACGAGATACAAGTTCAGCAGCCATAACATAAGGCACCATCGAAAAATTCAAGCCATCGTATTTACGTGGAAGCGACAAGCCATACACGCCGGCTTGTGTCAAAGCATCGTGATTTTGTTGGGTTCCACGAGCGTAAACCACTTCATTATTCACGATTTTCGGACCTTCGTGATCCACTTCTTCGGCATTCGGAGCGATGATGTCGCCACAGATTTCTCCAACGATTTCAAGCACTTTGTCGTAGCTGTCGATAGCGTCTTCAAAATCCGCCGGAGCATAGTCGTATTTGCCTTTATCGGCATAATTATTTTCTTTCAGATCCACGCATTTTTTCATCATCGGATGATCAAGGTGGAATTTCAGAGCGTTGTTGTCGCGATAAAAATTTTCCATTTTTTAATTGATTATTTTTAATT
>QMCD01005279.1_pt1 | contig 12424 bp, 8 predicted proteins | sample 1821841 | NCBI WGS metagenome assembly QMCD01 (sample SAMN01991225, study PRJNA193472) | Termite gut metagenome, whole genome shotgun sequencing project. | isolation source: worker | host: Macrotermes natalensis | reverse complement strand
ACCCTCGAAGAAATAGAGGAGGTTGCACGTGCGCAGGAACCGCGTGGCGGTGGAGTTGAACCTGTCGGCGGTGATTCGCAGCAGCTCCCTGCTGTCCGCGGCGTTTGTCTCGAAATAGAGGGTATGCGTGCCGGTGGTACTGGTGGTGTATACGTAACGATACTCACCCGGCGATCCCGGAACCTCTTCCCTGATCATATCCACTTCCGGTGTTGAGATCCAATCGAGCTTCGACGTCAGAATGTTGAATCGCCACGGGGGCGTTATGTTGTTTTCCGGGACGTCGAAGGTCACCGTTACCGGTTGACCCGTCATTGCCGGAAGCGCGGCGCCGTTGGGCGATGCCCTGAGGTTGAGAATCGAGGGCATTACCTCGCCGGGATTTCCGAAGGTCACGGTATGGGGTATGAACATATCGGCCGAAAGTTTCACGGCCTCCGACGTGTTGGGGGAGTTGGACACGAAATAGAGCGTGTATGGTATGGGGTTCTTGTCCTCATCCAGCCCGAGGTAGGGGGCGTGGTAGACATACCTGTAATTAGAGCCGTCGGTAAAGTCTACGGAGAGGCGTGTCTCCTCCCTCGAGGGGTCGGGTATGAATCGTTTGGTGTCGATATATATGGGCAGCGGGAAGTGCCGCTGGGAAATATCGGCGGGCGGCGTGAAACTTATGGCCATAGGTTCGCCGATATTGTTGTCCACAACGCCGTCTGCGGGGTCGGTCACAACGTCTATAAACCTCATGGCCGGCCTGAGGTTAATTTGTATGGTTCGCGAGAGGTTGCCTTTCGAAATGTTTATCTCGGCCCTGTAAATATCGTTTATCGGCAATGAAGAGGCCGTCCTTCCTGTGATAGTCGCGCCGCTGCGACCTTCGGTCCAATCGCTCGACTCTTCGGTCCATCTGAATGACTCCGCGCTTACGGCGTGCCTGCTCTCGTCTTCGTTTTGCACGAGTTCGATCTCTATATCTTCGTTGTTCGTAGCTCCGCTAACGCCGTCTACTATATAGGCATAGCGTATGGTGAAATCCTGACCTGGGGCTATGTATGTGAACGTTGTGTTTTCTACGCGAAGCACGTCCCTGCCGTCCGATATGGCGGCGTATTCCGCAACCGATACCGAAGCGTTGATATTGTTCGCTGCGGCATTGCGCATGGCATCTTCCGGTGTCGAGTAGCCCATATTGGATACGAGGTCTATCGTGATACGGTAGTGGTTGTTGCGCTGAATGTCGAGCAACTGCGTGGCGTCGGCCTCGCAGATGTCTATTTTGTAGTAGGACGGCTGGGCGCTCACTACCCCGTTGTCGTTATAGTATCCCTTCACTATCACAAAGGTTTGGTTCTGGGCCGTGGAGTTCTTGCGTTCGTAAATGTGTATCGACTCCGAGGCAGTGCCCTCCGCGCCGTTTTGCGCGCCGACAAAATCGTTTTCGGGATCCATGGCCACGAGAACGCCACCTACCGCCTCCGTAACGAAGTCGTCGGCCTCGCCGGTGCCGAACGCGCTTGTCTTCGTGTCGAATGGCGCCACCGAACCTTTGTCCATGTAGTTACCCACGGCAAAGGACACATTGCCGAGGCTCAGGTCGTTGTCGGCCTCGGAGGTGAGGTTCACCACGGTGATCTGCGCCACGTTGCGCAGCAGGTGCACCGTTTCGTCGATTTTCATGCTTTGACCGTCGGCGCCGTTTACGCTAATGCCGTCGGAGAAGACCCTCCTTTGCCAATATGCCGCATCGCCGCCTTCGGAATTCATTAGCGAGAGCACCTCGTTCTCAGACCTGTAACGCATATCTATATCCGAAAAGTCGGACCAATCGTAGTTGGCGATGAAATGGAGCGTTCGCGAACTGTCCGATATCTGCACATTGCCGAATCTGTAATTGGAATAGTCGTCCTCGGCCTCGACCAGTGTGCCCTGATGGCGTGAGAGGTAGCTGCCGTTCTCGTTGAAGACCATAACCCACATAGACTCTATCATCCCCTCGGTAATGGCGACGTTGGCGCGCGAGGCGAGCCTTGTGCCTGGGATATCGAACCTTACGCAGAGGCCGTCGCCGCTTTCATTACGCCCGCCCGGACCAAGACCATCCCTCTGGCAGCCCGTAGCCAGCACAGCGAGGGAGATAACGATAAATAATAATATCTTTTTCATATCGTTTAATTTCATAAAACCGCATTAAAATTATGAATGACGGTAGTTAATCGTGTCATTCTGAGCGAAGTCCGTAGGCTGTAGTCGAAGAATCTTCCGCATTCCCGGGGGGCCTTAGGCTTCACTCAGTATGACGACCGATAACCATATCTCATATCGATACCGCTTAAAATCAATCGCGCCTTAATATCAATCGCGCCATGTGTCGTGGACGCATCGCACGGGACCTGTGCCGCCTTGCAGGATCCCTCCGGAGCCGACGGTTTCGTCGTAATTATCATAGCTGTTAACCACCATCCTGTATGCCTGGAGCGCCGTCCACCAGTTGCTCGCGCCGCTCGATGTGGAAAACAGGTCCTTGATAGCGCTGTTGCCATCGTTCTGCATGACACTCAGCAGGGCGAGTTCGGCGTATGTGGGCACACGCCATGTGGCTGCCGGGTATTGCGACTCACGGTAACGTTTGCACCTTTCGAAGGCGTCGTTCCACGTCAGATCGAGCGAAGTTGCCCCCCTGCGCGAGGCCACGACGAACTGCGGCGAGATCATGTGGTTCATGGTGGGATCGGTCTGGTAATATCCATAGATATTGGGGAACGGGTGGTCATCTTCGAGCCGCGTGGGATCGCCTATCACCATTAACTGCCGCACGCCGTTGATAAGTATGGTCTGGTTACGGAGCGAGGTGGTGGTAACCGTGTAGAAGTTGTAGTTGATCGTACCTCCGGGGCCTATGCCGCCGTAATTGTCGCCCCAGTCACCGTCGTTGTCGTTGGTCAGGGACCTGCCGTATGCTCCCGCCTGCGGATAGTACTTTGTGGTTTGATGCCCCTCGGAGTGGGATGCTGTGACGTACTGCTCTGGGTATATGGTGAGCGACACGTTGCTGAAAAGTTGCGCGTCGTTGTACACCTTCGCGGTTATGTAGAGCGGCACGTAGTTTATAGGTATCGAGGAGGTGAATCTGAAATATGTCTTGCCGTCCTCACCTACGCGTTGCTCCCTGACGGGATATTGGGGAGTTCCCTGCGGATAGTTTACCTCCCGGGTGTCTTCGCCGCGATTGATATATTCCGTGCAGTATGCCTTTACATCGGAAAATTCGATCGGAAGCGACGATTTGTATTCCCATTCGTAGGTGTTGGCCTGATGAATCTCCACCCTCGAATTATAGACAAACAGATAGTGGTACGAGAGGATCGACACGTCTACCGTGCGCAGGGTCCAGTCTATCACGTCGAAATTGGCGTCGAGCACCACGGCATCCTCTGGATTCAGGCCCCCGAGCTTGGATACGTCCACCATGAACTGATAGACGAAATTGCGGTTTATCCTGTTCTTATGTGCCGCGGCATTCTCTCCTGCGTCGATGTACGAGAATGGAATGCGGTAGTAGTATGTTTTCGCTTCGGCATCGGGGTCGTCGTTCTTCGTCCAGTCCACCTCGAGCGTTATGTAGGTCTCCCTGCCTGCATCGGTGTTCCAGTCGTTGGAGTAGGTGTAGAAGGAGTTCTCCGTGTCCATAATGTATGAGAATGTACCTGCGGAGCTGCTCAACGTTTTGGTTCTGGTCTGGTAGTCGTCGCTTCCCTCCGCTGCCGTGTATTGATACAGGCTGTCGAGTTTGGTTTTGTCCAGATAGTTGGTCAGGCGCACGCGCACTTCTTCGCCGGGGGTGTAGCCCGAGACTTCGGCGTTGGAAATATCTACCACGATCTTGGCTGCGGCGCGTTTGAGGGTTATCCTGCCAAGGTCCTGCCTCTTATCGCGCAGGAACGTCACCGAAGTTTCGCCCGTCATGAAGAAATCGGCGGGGGCGTCCGTAAGGTTGAAGCTCCTGCCGGTACCGTTGGCCAGTGTAAGGTTTTTAAGGTTTGCGAGCGTAGTCGCGGCGGCAAGCGTGTTACGGTCTATATGGCAGTTGGCCATTACGTATACGATGCACTCCTGATCCAGCATATATCCGTCGTAGGTCTGCTCGGGAATGGTTATCGTCACTTTCCCCGTCTGTTTGTCTATTGTGAACTGCGAGTCGCTGGGATAGAAGACGCGCTCGGCTCCGGTTTCGTCGAAAAAGAAGACGTCGAGCCGCGTGATCGTGTCTTCGTGGGCCACAAGGTCGTCTATGGCGCGCGTTGCACGCGTAACCTCGGCTGTGGGCGAAGAGCTGTTGAGTGTGAACTCTACTGTCTTTCCGTCTTGCGGGATCTCCGCCACTCCGTAGTCGCGCTCATCGGTACACGAAACCAACGACAGAAGGGCCAAGGAGAATATATAACAGATATGTTTCATCTTTTGTTCGGTATTTGGTTGATTACATATTCGGTACGAGTCTGATCATGTACCTGTGTCCGGGACCCGTGGCTTCGTCTTCGTTATGGTCGAGCTCCACGTCGAAAGTTCCGTTGTTCATGGTTATCCATATTTCGGTGGTGGCGTCCCGTGCGGCATTGTCTCGGGGGCGAATGATTATTCTGTTATTGGCGCCAGCTTTGGCGAGCCCGCTGCGCACGCCGTTCACTTCGTCGAAATAGAAGTCCTGATTGTTGGACAGGTTTGCCATCCATTCCGCGTTTTCGGGATGCGAAAGCGTGAACTGCATCTCGACGAATGTGTTATAGCGCACGTATGCGGTAATTTCGTCGGGGGTAAGTTCTGTATCATCGGCCCAGTCCCAGGATGCGGTGTAAACGTCGTCGATGGTGACGTTGGCCGGGTCGTCGGTAACGGTGTCCCACTTGGCAACGTCGTAGACGATCGAGGGTGTGTATTCAAATACGCCGCGTTCGGAAATTGTCACGTTCACGACATAGTGATTGTTGCGCGATATATTGTAGCTCGCGGCAGATTGCCCCAGCAGCGGCATGGTGTACTCCACTTCGTCAGCGATCGGGTCGTCGGCGAGGGTGTAGTCGGCCGTGAGGCGCAGTTGTGTGGCTTTGGTCGCGTCGGCGGGGGTTGCCAGCAGGTATTCGGGCATGATATAGCCCGTGAACACATTGGTGAAGTCCGTGGAGTTTACCGTGAAAGCCACGCTGCCAGCCAGAGTAATGGATATATTCTGGTTCAACTCGCCGGTGTAGTTCTTAGGCAGCAGGTATGAGTTCTTCGGTACGTTGGATATTGTGGCGCCCTTTATTGTGAACGTGTCGTCGGTTGCGGCGCCGGTGGTTTGCTTGCGGGCTTTCACCGTGAGTTTTGCGGCCACGCGCCTGATTTTCATCTCCAGCGTGGAGGTCGGGGTGCCATCGGCAACGCTAACCTGCGCGGGAGTGCCTTCCGAGGCTACATCATAAACCTGAACATTGGCAACCTCACCCACGCAGACCATGGAACCCTCTGTCAGGGACGATATTTCTGCCGAGGTGAACGATATGGCTTGCAATTCGGCCCGTGTTTTCAGGGTGCCGAGGGGGTAGGTGTGCGAGGGATATTCGTTTATGATGGCGTAGAAGTCGTAAGTTCCCGGCACTATGTCCACGATGTAATTGCCGGACTTGAGAGCATCTACCAGTTCGTTTTCTTCGAACTTCAGGTTGCCCGCAAGCGCGGTTCTGTATTCGTTGAAAGCCACTTTGTTATCGCCCGATATTGCTATTATCCTCACGCTGCCGAGCGTTATTTCGTCTATCTTGTCCCCTATGTCGGCGAGTGCCGCGATCTGTACGGGTGCTTTGCCCGCAGGGCCGTTGCCCGGCGAAGCATCCTCCCTGACGCAGCCGGAGAGCAAAACCAGCACCGCCGCAAGAATCAGGGCTTCGGGTTTGAATATGTTTTTAATGTGTCGCATTATATTTCCGGTATTACATTGACGATTTCCCAGCCGTTGATAGTCAACGAAATATTTAATTCGTTGTCGAACGTTATGTCGAATATGAAGAGGTTGTACCTGTCGAGGTCCTCCTGGGTGAAGTATTCGGGGCTCTCCAGAATGGAACCTATTATAGGTATGGTTATCTTGCCCTCGGGATATTTTCCCTCCAGCACGGGGCTCGCGATCGTGATTTCAGAAGTGTTGTCATTGACAAACAGCCTCTTCACTGTAAGGTCTACCTGCATATCGTCGTCGTTGCCCCTTACGCCTCCGTTCTGCTGGTAGCGAATATGCCTGGCGTCTTTGCAGATCTGGTTGTCGGCCCTGTAACGTCCGAGCTGTCTGCGGCGACGTTAAAGTCGGAGGCTCCCCTCATGTTGAGGTTCGAAAGACCTTTTATGTTAATCCTCAGGGTGTTGGTGTTCAATACCATTGCCACTTCCCCGTAAGTCGTCGAGCCTTGCACGATCTCTACGCCCGACAGCCTGCCGTAGTATAATCTGGAGAGGTCTTCTGTCAGGAGTATCCCTCCATCTTCCCTGTCCGTAAAGTTATTGATCCACAATCGGAAATCTTCGAGGGAGGTTTCGCCCTTCACCAGATCGTGGTTATAAGTGTGGCCGGCGTCGGTGACCGTGACCGTACCGTAGCCGTATGTGATCATGTCGCCTCCCCAGGTGACTATATCCCACGTACCTTCGGGGAGCGGCAGATTGATGGAGTTGTCGTGTCCCAGCATCGCGGGATCGTCTATAACGAACAAGTCGTAAAACACATCGTTGCTGTCGAATACGAATATCGATAGTTTGTTGACATCCGAATGAAACCTGTCCTCGTTATAGGGGTTCAGTGAATGGGAAAAGTGCAGCTGCAGGCCCGAATCGCAATCGTCCATGTTCTCTTTGGTGCATCCTGCACAGAGCACGAGCAGCGGCAACAACAGGTTGAATATTTTTCTGATCATCTGTTCTACTTTTTTCGTTTCGGAAAGCGGGGAAAGCCTTTATGGGGTAATTTGCCCAATAATGCTTGCCGCAATCGACAGCTTGATGTTTTGAAGGGCCGACGGCGGGAGGCCGGGCGCAGCGGGTTGTTTTCCCGGCTGCGCCTGAGCCCCTTGGCGTCGAATGAACGAGGAGGGATTGTGGTAGATATGCCCGCTCCTCATAATAGGAATATTATATAAATAATTATATAGGGGTATTGCTATGCGTTAGTTAGGCGTTACGTACACGGGAGTTTCCTGCCATTTTTCCACGGTAAGGATAACCTGTACCGAAACGGGATCGGCATAAGGATCGGGTTTGGATTGCGTGTCGCCCAGAAGGATGGTGTTGATCTTGTAGACGAAGCCCGGAGCGAATGTGTTTATAGCAGTACCGCTGTTTTCGCCATCGGCAGTGGCCACCCAATATTTGTCTATGCGCCAGTATCCGGTGGCTAACGTTTGGCTCGGATAGGTAAGGTTCGCTCCGCGAAGAATGATGTGGGGAACCGCGCCCGGGAATACGTGGAACGCATATCCTGCACTGGTGCTCGTCTCGTCGTTGGTGAGAGCAACGTTGGGTTCGGCGTAGAAAGCCGTAGATACCGAAGTGAGAGCCTTATAGGCAGTTGACCAGTCTGTTACCACGCCACCCACCATGCCGTCGCCGTCGGTTATGCTATAACCGAAGAACCCTGTAGCCGCCGTCTGTGCGAATCCAAGTGTAAGGGTGGGAGAGTAGTTGTTTACATAGATACCGTTGAAGGTAACGGCCGAAAGTTCGGTATCGTTGTCCTCCTTGATCTTTATGGCACCTGCCGGGATCTCGATGCGCGCAACTGCCGGAACGAGGGTTATGGCTGCCTTGTGCGTGAAAGCATCTGCGGCTACCACGCCCGTAGTGGAGAGAGCGTTGGCGGGGGTGGTGCTTGCCGAGGTGCCGACCCTGTCCAGAAGCGCTATGCCCTGTATGGCGTTGGGCTGACCGTCGGCGGTGGTGCCTGTCGCTCCGGCCATCGAGGCCTGACTGGCGATTGCGTATGTCGAAGTTTTAAAAGCACCGAAAGTAGTGGGCGCCAGTTCCGTCCCTGTATTGTTGGCGATCATGGCCACAGATACGCTATTGCTGGGTATGTCGGCCACGATGAACGATCCGGTAACTCCCGCGGGGGTAACTCCGTCGGCGGTGTCGGTGTTGATCGCCGCGATGTTAGCCGCTGTGAGCGTGTAGGTGTAGATCGTTTTTCCGGTGTTGTCGAAGAAGAGGAGCTTTCCGCTGGCAAGGGCGGTTTCGGCCCCCTTTGTCACCGGCGTACCGAGGACGGAACGAGTCGCAACGTCTTTGCTGATGCTGATCGCAACTTTTTTCGTGTCCCCGTTACGGATTTCACCGGTGTTTTCTTCGCTCGGGTTTTGGCACGAGAAGAGTAATGCCCCGGTCAGAATAGTTAGAAATAGTTTTTTCATAATCTAATTGTTGATGATAAAAAAAGGTTTTAAATATTTTGATATTGGCTATATAGTTATTCGATATTTCCGTAATAGACACTTATGTATGCCGCGCTGCGCAGTGTGGGGAACATATTTTCGAGCATATACCTGTATGGCCTGCCTCCGTTAATGGCCCTTAGTTGCGTCTTTTTGCTTTCGTTGCTTTTCGCGCCCCATGTAGGCTCATTCAATACCGCCATTACCGCTGCCTTGTCGGGCATATCGGAAGCCTCCACAAGTTCGCGCAGGCCGTCCCAATCCTCGCCGCCGTTGATTATCTCGATCCTGTCGGCAGTAAGGGTCGAATGATCCGTGATGTACTTATGCACGGTATTGCCACGGTTCTGCGAGAGGAGTTCGTTGGCGCGTACTCCGCCCTCGGGGGAGGCGTGGCCCACGATCACGATCTTCTCCACGCGGCTGTCCGGCGCGGCCTCCAATTCGCGCACGGCGGCGAGAATGTCGGCGAGGGTACGGCGGTTGTCGCGGTATGTCTGGTCGATGTCATACTTGTTGAGGTGGAAGTACACCGTGGTGTTGCCCTTGTGTATGGTGCCGTATTCGCTCATGGGGTTCACATAGGGGAGTTTTTCTGCCAGTCTGTCGCCGGTGGTTCGGTGTGTGCCGGGAATGATGAACTTTTCCTGTGCGTATAGTCCCTTTTGCGAGAGAGGGGATTCTATTATGCCGAGATTGGTCCTTACGGCCGAACAGCAATTTTCGTAAACGCCATCCAGCACCAGCGACGAACCTTCCATCCACTCCTCGAAGGGGACGGTGGCGGAATATTCTACCGTCTGCCCGTTGCCGGAGTTTATTGCATTGACCGAGTTTCTCGTATTGACCGTGGTGTATTGGTTTGCTGTGTTAGTAGATGCTGTGCTTGGTGATGCTATTGCTCTGCGCTCGAACAGGATTTTGGCGCGGCGGCCCCTTACCACTACGGGCTGAAGTTCCAGTTGCCTGTCGCCGTTCTTTATCACCGGAATGAGGGTGAGGTTATCGCGGCTTCGGGCAGCCTTTTCCCCGATCTGCATATCGAAATCGATCTTCATCGATCCGGGTTGCTGGTATGACTCGATATTGGTTATGCGTACCGTCGCATCGTGAGTGCTCTGAGCGAAAACGCCCGTGCAGCAGAGGCATAACACTGCCAATATGTTGATAAATCTTGTCATTGTCTATGCTTTTGTAATGTTATTTTATCATGTATACAAGGCTGATCCCCAATCTGGTAGGACCGAAATATGTCTTGTCTTTGCGTTCCACGAGCTCGGCGCATTTGTCGCAGCCATACTTGTCGTAGTCCATGTATATTACCCCCACGCCGACGTTGAATTCGGCGCTCCATCTTTTCGCCAGCGGGAGCACGTAACCGTAGGAGATACCTCCGCCGATGCCCCAGCCCTCGTAACGATATTTCTTCTCGAAGAGCATAGGCACCTTGCGCCCGCCAACATTGTACATAGAGCCGAGGGCGTGTACCCCGAAGAACGATCCGGCTAACCTCTCGCAGAGCCAATACCGGAATTCGGCCAGGGCCAGCCAGTGCACCAGCTTGCGGTTGTTCTCCTTGGTGCCGTCGAGATTCCATGGGTTGTAGGCGCCAGCCACATCGAGCGTGGTGCGGTTGCCGAGTCCGAACTCCATCTGGAGGTTTGGAGTGAGCGTGGCCCAGTATAACAGGTTGGTTTTAAGCGCTATTTTCGAACGCTCCACCCTCTGGGCAGTCTCGAAAGGTTGCGGCACCAGCCCTCCCTGAATTTCGCTTCCGGGCGTGTGGAATGTCTTGTCGTCGGTCGTTGTGTGGCGAGGTCCGCCGTAAACAAGCGCCGTTATCTGCGAGTCGGAATAGGATTTAGGGGAGCCTGCGATCCTTTTCAATTCCGCGTCGTCAACCATGACATGGTTGGCTTGCCCGTCGGCATCGCCCGTCGGCTTGCTGGTGAATAACAGAACCCCGTTATTATAAATGTAGGAAAACTCATCACCTGCGATCTTTTGCGCGGCTTCGGCTACGGTGAGCGAGGTTTTGCCGAAGTTCACCACTTTCGACAAATCCATTCGTTCGCTGACTCCGAACCTGTCGCCGGTCTGCTTTTCGATCTCGGAAATGGCTTTGCGTAAGGTCATTGCGCCGGAGGATAGCGTAACGCGGGAATTTTGCGCCATTACCGGGGCCGTCCCCAGGCACAGGGCCAACGCCAAATACGACAGCATCCTTTTTACTGACTTGCTATTCATTTTTGTAATGATTTTACGAAAAATCTATATAACTGCGATATTGCAATTGCTGTATATTATATATTGTATTAAAGTCCTGAATTACAGCGATTGAGACGATTTGTCATTAAATTATTGTATATATTGATGCTGCAAAACTAATATTAAATTCAATATGAGTCAAATAAAACATTAAAATAATTCAAATAAAATATACTTTTTAGTGGGGTGATAACGTTCCGCGGTAAATTACGGTTTGTCTATTTCGGTGGCTTCCGCAGGGTGCCATGGCGAGCCGGAGCGAAGGGAAGAAATGGCCGTCGGATTGTGTTAAAATATTCCTTATATTTGTAATCTAAATCAGAATAAAATGAAACTGTACCTTACAAGGGCGCTACACTACCTGCTGAAAATAGCGGTAATAATCACTCTGGTGTTCATTGCGCTCGACCTGACCCACACCCTCGATACCGGAGGACAGGGAATGTTCCACGCCCTGCTCCATACGCGCCGGGGACTGATCCTGCTTGCGGCAATCGTTCTGCTTGGGGCGATGTACCCCCGCTGGAGCTTCGGGACGACGGATGTTGTGGGCGATATGGATGCCGACAGACAGAAAATCCTGGGCGCAATGGCCGACTATAATTACGTGCTCAAGCGTGAGAGGCCCGGCGAGATGATTTTCCGTAACCGTAGCGCCCTGCGAAGGCTGCTCTCGCAATGCGACGACGCCATTACGCTCACCGCAGACGGGGGGCGCATCGCGATAGAGGGTATGAAAAAGGATGTCGCCCGGGTGCAGTTGCGCCTGCTCACTTTTCTGGAAAAATAGATCGTTATGAGAGGAATAAGGTTGTTGTTGACGGTAGTTTTATGGGTTGCGGGTGTTGCCTGCGCCGTGGGACAGGGGCCTTCGGGGGGCAGGCCCGTGAAAACGGATGCCGACCTGGGGCGTAATGCCGAGATATTGATAAATGTGCTGCGCGATCTGGATATGTATTACGTAGAGGAGCCCGATCCCGATGAGCTGGTTGCCGACGGGGTTCGGGGAATGACCTCGGGGCTGGACCCATTCACGGAATTTATTTCGGCCGAGCGCATGAAAGAGTTCGAGATGATGACCACCGGGAAGTATGGAGGCATAGGTTCGATTATACGACAGAAGGGTGATTATGTGATTATTGCACAGCCTTATGAGGGTTCTCCGGCCGACAGGGCGGGGCTGCGTCCGGGCGACAAGATCGTGGCCATAGACGGGCAGGACGCGCAGAAACTAACCACGCCCAAGGTGAGCGAGATGCTCAAGGGCGATCCCGGCACGCAGGTTGTGATTACCGTCGAACGTTTTGCTGACGGACGGCGCGAGGATGTAGCCATACTCCGCGAAAGGATTGCCATTCCGGGGATTCCCTATTGGGGCTTTATCGGCGACGGGGTGGGGTACATACAACACACGGATTTCACCGAAGATTCGAGCGAGGATATGCGCAATGCGTTTATGGCGCTGCGTTCCGGGGGTGAATTGCGTGCCCTGGTGCTCGATTACCGAAACAATGGCGGCGGGATATTGCAGGAGGCCGTAAAGATACTCTCGATGTTCGTTCCCAAGGGCACGGAGGTGGTCTCCATGCGCGGTCGCAGCGAGTCGTACCGAAAATCGTATAAGACCGAGACCGACCCTATAGACCTCGAAATACCGATGGTGGTGCTGGTAAACAGCGGTTCGGCGTCGGCATCGGAGATCGTGGCGG
>QMCD01002566.1_pt1 | contig 12424 bp, 11 predicted proteins | sample 1821841 | NCBI WGS metagenome assembly QMCD01 (sample SAMN01991225, study PRJNA193472) | Termite gut metagenome, whole genome shotgun sequencing project. | isolation source: worker | host: Macrotermes natalensis | reverse complement strand
GGCGGATGGCCTCGATCAGGTTCTCGTCGGCGCCCTGAAACGGAGCGAACGCAAATTTCGGAATGTTCCGCTGCCGGAAATTCTCATCCGTTACCGATAGGTTTTGCAGACGGAGAATTTTGCATTGAAGTGAGCAAGCGAGGCGCACACGGCAACAGCTTTTTGCTCTAATGTGCCGCCAACAAAATGCGCCTGTTTCAAATTTCTCTTTTTCCTGCGCGCGGTTCTTTTTATGCTTAGGATATACACAACCGCGCGGTTCTTTCAATTTTTGATGGTGAACACCATCCAAGCAAACGGAGAAGCGGCATGGACGAAATTGAGCAAAAACTGAAGAAAAAGCGTCGCCAGGAGCTGGTTGCCTACTTCCGCGAAATTGCGAAGCGGGACGGCTTTTTTGCGGCGCTGCGCCGCACCTTCACCTATTTAAAGCGCCGCCACGGCGGCAAGCGCGGGCGCTTTTTGCCCAGCCGCATGGACATGCAAAACCAGCGGGATACCGACATTACCGGTTGGCCAAAAATTTCGGTGTGCGTGCCGGTGTACAACCCCAGCCGCCAGTTTTTCGACGAACTTTTGCAAAGTGTGGTGGGGCAAACCTACCCCAACTGGGAATTGTGCATTGCCAACGGCAGCGAGGAACCCGCCGTTTACAAGGAGCTTGTGAACAAATATACCGACGAGCGCATTTTGTACACTGAGGCGGAAAATGAGGGTATCTCGGCAAACTCGAACCGCGCGGCGGCTTTGTCTACCGGTGAGTACCTGGCCTTTTTGGATCACGACGACATCCTCTCGCCCGACGCGCTGTTCCAAATTGCCCAGCGCGTGGCTGAAACCGAAGCCAGCTTTTTGTACAGCGACGAAGCCCTGTTTGAAAACGACTACACCCGCCCCACTGCGGGGCATTTCAAGCCCGATTACTCCCCCCAGTATTTGCTCAATGTTAACTACATTGCCCACCTGGCCGCCGTGAAGCGCGACTTGTTCTTTAGGGTGGGCCAGTTTTCCTCCCTTTGCGACGGCAGCCAGGATTTGGACCTTTACCTGCGCGTTTTGGAGGAGACCGGTGCCGCCACCCACATTCGCCGGGTGCTGTATTATTGGCGCCAGCACGAGCAGAGCACCAGCACCGGCGTGGAGGCCAAGCCCTATGTGGCCGAGGCCGCCAAGCGCGCTATCGACAACCACCTGGCCCGCATTGGGGTGCGCGCCAAGGCGGTGGACGGCAAATTTCCCAGCACTTACAAGGTGGACTATGCCATCCGCGGCATGCCGCTGGTGTCCATCATCATCCCAAGCTGCGACCATGTGCCCGACCTTGACCGCTGTATCCGCAGCCTATACGGCGTAACGCAGTACCGCCAGTTCGAGGTGCTGGTGGTGGAGAACAACTCCAAAAATGTGGAGACCTTCGCCTATTACCAAAAGCTGACCGCCACCTACCCCGAGTGCAAGGTGCTGGTGTACGAGGAGGAGGGCGAAACCAGCTTCAACTTTTCCCGCATCTGTAATTTTGGGCGGCGCCACGCCAAGGGGGAGTACTTTCTCTTTTTGAACAACGACACCGAGGCTATAAACGCCGCTTGGCTGAGCGAGATGCTGCAGCTGGCGCAGTTGGACGGCGTTGGCGCTGTGGGGGCCATGCTGTATTATCCCGACAGCCACGCCTCTTTCACGCGCGGCGGTGAAACCCCTGACACTGTGCAGCACGCCGGCATTATTGTGGGCCTTGGGGGCTATGCCGGCCACAGCCATAAGTATGCCGAGCGCGGCAAAAGCGGTTATATGTTTCGCCAGGCCTGCGTGCAAGAGCTTTCGGCCGTTACAGGAGCCTGCATCATGCTGCCCCGCCGAGCCTTCGACGCGGTGGGTGGCTTTGACGCGGGCTTTGCTGTGGCCTACAACGATGTGGATTTGTGCCTGCAACTGCGCCGGCGCAACTACAGCGTGCTGTTCACCCCCTATGCCGAGCTTTACCACCATGAGAGCAAAAGCCGTGGCAGCGATGAAGACCCTGCCAGCGCCGTGCGCTTTGCCCGCGAGCAGGAAAAGTTGCTTTCCCGCTATGGCGAAGAATTGATGCAAGATCCCTTCTACAGCCCCTGGCTCACATATGACCGCGAGGACTTTAGCGAAAACGACGTGCCGCCGAAATATAGCGAGGATAAGAGCTAGAGTGTGTTTGCGGGCGGAGGAGTGTTTGAACCCTGTGTTTATCATGGGCGGCCACTCGTGGCCGTTTGCCGGCAAGCACCGCGCCAAGAAATACGGGCGGCTGAGGCGGCTTTTCCTGCAAAGAGCAAACGCAAGGTTTGGGTATGCGCCGTGTGAACCGCCGCGCGGCAAAAAGCGCGGCAAAAAAGCGCGGCAAAAAGGCACAAAAGGCTATTGCATTTGCCGCCGGTATACTAGCAAACGTTGCGGGGGAGATTTCCCGAGTGGCCAAAGGGGGCAGACTGTAAATCTGTTGCGTTTCGCTTCGATGGTTCGAATCCATCATCTCCCACCAAACGATGACACGTTGTTTTCTGGACAAGGAGAACAGCGTGTCTTCTTTTTTTGCTGAAACATCAATGGATTATTCAATGGATTTCCACTTAGGCGAAAATCTTATCGGCGATAGACTCGACCATTTCCACTGTCGCTTGGTGCTGTAAATGGGCATATCGGTTCGTTGTGCTGGGGTTCACGTGGCCGAGCAACTCGCCAATTTGTTTTAAGCTTTTCCCATCTCCAGCCAACAAAGATGCCGCGCTATGCCTCAAATCATGGAAACGATAGACAGGGAAATCATGAGTGGCGCTGTACTCGGTTATAATAGTTTGCAGCTTTCGGCTCACATAGTTGGGTTTAAGCAATTGTCCATTATCGCGGGTACAAGCATAATCGCTTTCTATGTATCCGCTTCCCAGCAAAGACTTCATTTCCCATTGATGCGCCTTGACTTGTTGTAGGTGTTTCAATAGCGTGTCGGGCAGGTGCAGCGTTCGTCGGCTGGATTTGGTCTTTGTTCGGTCTTCCTTATGGAGATGTTTCCCCGTCCCAGTAACGGTGTGCTGTATTGCCAATGTTTTCTTCTGGAAATCCACAGCCGCCCACTGCACGCCAAGAGCCTCGCTAAGCCGTAATCCATAGGCAATCGTCAGCAGCACAGGCGTTTCTATGATGGTATCGGTCACCAAATCCACGATAACTTTTAATTGCTCCGCTGTATAGTAGTTACCGACATATTCTTCCACTGGGTCAAGCTCCAAGCGGTCTGACGGATTATATGGTATCATATTGAGCTGCACAGCGTATTTCAGGGCCTTGTGGATATTGGCATGATGATGCTTGATAGTGTTGGCGGACGCGCCGTCTTTATTCTTCTTGTTGTAATATTTTTGGATGTGTAGAGGCTGTAAATCCCGCAACAGCACCTTGCTTTGACTGAAAAATGGGACAATGCTATTTTCAACAATTAGCTTATACTGGTGATAGGTATTAGGCCGCACTTTTGTTTGCATACCTTCAACCCACTCCAGCATAAAATCGGCAAAGGTTAACTCCGATTCATTCAGGGCAAGCCGGGCTTCCCATTCAGCTACCCGCTCTCTGAGCATTTTCTCCGCTGCCTTCTTATTTCCCTTCGCCGGTAGCTTTGTGGATTTCCAATCATATTTTGGGCTATGGTCTTTTCCAAGATAAATTGCTGTCCAATATATGCCGTTTTTTTCATGAAGACTGCCGTTCATTGTGCTACCTCCAATTGCACGAATGATGCTAAATTACAGACTTCATTGTTAAGTGTGCTGGCATTATTATAGCCGGGGATATCTGAAAAGTCGAGCACTGCCCGCTTTGGGATAAGATATTTATTTCCAACACGTACTGAATAAATCTTGTTGGTTTGCAGTAATTCGTATGTTTTATTGCGCCCAATGCGCAAATAGTTTTTTACTTCTTCTACCTTCAATACGTCTGGTAGGTCGTCATAATTGGTGCTAATAAATATTCCTCCTTTAGCACCCTCCTGTCAAATAAATATATTTCGATACTGGTTTGAGTTTCTTATTTTTACTTCTTATTATCGATTAATCTATTATTAAAGGGTGTGCCTTTTTATAATTTGTTCGATGTATAATTTTGCACTTGTGAAAAAGAATGATATGGTAATGGTTACGATTTAGGTATGCGCTTCTCTCGCTACTAATATCTTTACATTCTATATGGAGAAATTTTGCTAATTTATATTGTTAGTTCAATGAATATTGCAGTCTAAATCGTAACATCCATTAAGCATTCTAAGTGGTTCGCTTACGCTTCATTCGTTCACGGCTTTTGAGCCTGTTACCCAGCTTTTTGCAATTATCTGAGCAATAAATATGCCGGTTATTTTTAGGTAAGAAGTTGTTGCCGCAGATTACACAGGCTTTCGTGTGAGCCGTACTGCCCTCTGTTTTTGACAGTAAGCTATTTTGTAATTCTAGATTCAGCGGCAGTACCCAATCCTGAAAATATTGGCACAAATTGCCTGTATAATACTTAAGAAGCATATAGCACTTGCTGGCAGAAGTATCCTCACAGTCTATAAGCAAGCAGTTTCTATCGCTGTTGCTGTAATTACAGCATTGGCGTACCAGTTTCTTTATCTCTTGCTTCTTTGCAAAAGATAGTTCTTGTTTGACTTTATTATCGTTTATTTTTGGTCATCCTCCCTGAATGAATAGTATTGGAGGATAATCCAGTGTGTTTTGGGTGTTGTTTTGTTTCTTTCAACAGTTTATTTATATATTTGAGCATAGAGGTTTTACAAATTACCCGCTATGAATTTATTGTCATGTGCTTCCAACCCGCTTGTACTCACGCTATAAACCTTTTTACCGGCTTCTGTAATGGGCGAAAAAGTCACTTCTTTATCGTGAGTTTCTAAATGCTGTTTGATGGCCTTCTTCATTGTTTTGATATAGGCGATTATCTCACCTTTACTCACGAGATACAAGGAACTGGCACCCTGCTTCCTATAACGCCTTAGCCAGTTGCGGCCCCGCAGTGCATTATCAGGTTGTTTATAATATAATTTGTCTAACTCAGACAGGATGTCCCTATTGAATATATCTACCGAATGGCATTTTACAAAAGTCGAGAAATTGTTGATTCTACCATCCGGGTTATCAATCCGCTTTACACGTTCATACTCCTGAATCAAATGGCTAACTTTTTGCTCGTTAACCTTTTCAATGTGCTTGGTCACACTTTCCAGCGTGCCACAAAAATCCAAGATGGTTTCTCGCATGGTCTTTTTTCCGGTTTGGTTCACAAACCGCCACTCAATACGAGTGTTGGCTGGATTACGACCTTTAGACTCCACATTTTTATTATAGATTGATAACTGGGGGCTGCGGCGTTTTTTTCGCACTTCTATGCTTCTCTTTAACAAGTCATTTCCACAAACCCGATAGCAATTATCGCTACCGACGTGTGTAGCGTATAGCGAAGCCAAGTATAGATTCAGCTTATACAGTATCGGATTGTCAAACTCAACAATCGTATTGATTGCCAAGTCAAAGCGTTCCAACAAGAATGTTTCCGGCTCTATCTGCAAATCATGTAGCATGTTGTCTAACACGGTTTCTGTATCGCCCAGTGATTCAATTGCGATTCCACAATGGTTAGGGTTGGCCTTAATATACCGGCCTTGTCCATTTTTTACATAATAGCTTCCACCTCCTGTCTTTGTTCTGATTTCGGCATCAGGGAGCGACTTGCTCCCTGTAAATTGCATAGTATGGATAAACACATCAAATTTGAGTTCATCCATAAAAGAACTGTTTCTTTCCGTGGTTTTATTGCACTCCTTTCCCAGAAAGAAACAAAACAACATGTCTTTGTGAAATACTAGTAATTCCCCAAGGTAATGCTTGACATAGCACCACTAATGTGATACTCTATTATCATGATTTTATGCTAAAATAGGGGTATTGTGAGTATATTCATAAAAACAGTCCAAAATAATATCGGCCAAACAAAGACCGACATCTACTGGATATTACCCTTCATACTAAATGATACATTATTATTTAGCGCATGTCAACCTATTTTCATGCGTATTTTTGTTTTGTAACCATTTTGTAATAATCTGTCGATTGAAAATTCTATCCGGTTTTCGGTTTCCACTTTAGCTATGGTCAAAGCACATCAAAAAAATCCGAAGTGTATTGGAAAAAGAGCGGTATCATATCATAGTATTTTGAAGGCACTATGAGTGAGAGCGAAGTACTGCGCATGATTGTGTGGATAATCCTTATGCGAAAAATGGATAATACCCCATCCGTTTTAGCCTATCAATAGCAATAATTCATTTTTGCCCCATTTCTTGTTTGTAGTGCTGCCAGTAATATCCTTTAATTTGTGCTTTATTATCGCATGTTTTCCATCTACATATAGTTTCATTTACTTGTGCTACCATGTCTTTCTCAACAATACCTGTTATTATTTTTGTATCCCTAAAATCAGATTTACTATCACTGATTAGTTGCTCATGCCATTTCAGTTGTTCAAGTTTATTCCTATCCATGGCAGTTTTGTGCTTTTTTCTCTCGAGATAATATTGTTCTTTCTGTGAGTCGGTCATTTCCACAAGCTCTTTTAATGATTTTTCATTCACTATCGATACCCCCATCCAGCAGCTTCACATATTTGTAAAAAGTACTGCGCCCAATACCAAGCATTTTGGCAAACTGTAGCGCGGATATCTTCCCATATTTGCCGTTCTTGAACCGATGGTACTCTTTGGTAAAGCTGGCAGGAACACCGCTAGACGGACGCCCAAGTTTTGTACCTTTTTGCCGTGCGGCATCCAAACCCTGATTGATGCGGCTCTGTATCTTCTCTTTCTCCTGCTGGGCCATGTGCGCCTTCAGCGTGATTACTATGTCGATAATCATTTGATACATACTGTCATCATTGACATTGTTCCAGTCGTTCAAATAGGGTACATCCAGCGCCACCACCCGAATACCCTCCGCCCGAAGCGTTTTCATCTCAATTATCACATCGTCAGCGCTGCGTCCCAGCCGGTCAACGTCGCATATCAGCAGGGTATCCCCTTCCCGCATGCTTTCTTTCATCCGGGCGTATTGTGGCCTGTTGGCCGCTTTGGTGCCACCTGTAATGGTGTCTGAGTACCAAGCATCTATCACGAAGCCATTGGCATCAGCATAGCCCTTTAGTGTCGTTTCCTGCCGGTCAACTTTTTGTGTGGCTTTCGTGGTGCTGATTCGCATATAGGCATATATTTTTTTCATAAGGAAAACCTCCCGCCATCTTTGTTACAAGTATAGCAGGAAGTTTACTTTCTGTCTATAAAATCTATAAATTATTTCATGGACACAATTACCAATCTTCTCCCCCGCTTATGGGTAGTATTTGCTGAATTTTTGTTGTTCCAAATCTGTCCATTAAATCAATTGATTTCAAGGACACTCAATTCCTGCAATTCACCCACACTGTGGACACTATCACCGCTAATATCCAAATCGCTTTCTTTGCAAGTACAATACACCCAGTGAAATAGCCGATAACATGGCCACCAACAACAAAGCGCCTACATTGCCGCTGTCCCCGGTTTGCGGGCTGGCCGTAGTGGTCTGTGCTATACTTGTCACGGTGTTGGGGCTCTCTAGGGCTGGATTCCCTGGGACTGGGTTCTCTGGGACTGGTAGATTCTCAATTGCTGGCGTAGTTGCGGAAATAATGAATGTGGAATTGTGGGACAATTGGAACGTTGCATAATTGTCCCCTTCCAGCACCACCGGAGCAGGTTCCGACGCCGGTTTTCCATCCTTGTAGTAGGTGACAAAGAGTTGATTGCCGCTCGTCCGATACTTCGTCAGCAGGTATTCTGAATAGATGCGTACCATTGCCAGGCCCGGCAGTTCGCCATTGTCTGGAAAACGCAGTTCCAAAACTGTATTTTCGCTGTCAAAGCCCAAGTTGGCGGCTTGCGTAACAAAAGTTGAGACATGCAAGTTGATATCCTTACATTTGGTGGGGTCAATGTCCAAACCATTAAACACCCATTGCATGTTATTGTCTTGGAGTATGAGCGTTTTATCCTGTCCAGCAATCGCGGCAAACATATCCGCCGTCAGTGTGGAAGAATTGCTGTAATCCAGCACGGCTACCGTACCAGTTGGCATATCTTGTATTTTTTGCAGCAAGTGGGGGTTGTTTGTGGAGGCATAGAATGCAATGTCGATTTCTCCAATGACAACCAACTGTGGATTGCAAGGAATGGATATACTCTGATCACCGTATCCAGAACTGCCGTACCCCGGAACTAATGCGGTTTTCGCTGCGCTAAGGTTATAGACATTGCTGTTTCGATTTCCATCAGAAATATGTACAGAAGATAATTGATATGTGAGCGCACCAACTGTCTGAGAAACCGGAATTTCTAAGGTGTGCTTGCCGGTCATGAGCGGGTTGCTGATTTGTTGGCCGGTCTCAGTATCCCACGAGGATGCATTCCAATGAAAAGATTCAGAACGACTGTTTCCATCTGGGAGTGTGGCGCTGTAGAATATAGAAATGCCACTAACGCCAGTGTCTTCTTCCACAATATCCACTTCAACCCTGTATACCCCCGGCGAAGCGACTTCCGGTGTCAGCACCGTGAAACTTGTGAGGACAGGGGCGGTGTAGTCTGCGGACGCGCCGGAAGTAGTAACTACCAATTGTGGGTTGCAGGGAATGGCTATACTCTCGTCGCCGTATCCAGAACTGCCGTACCCTGGAACCAATGCGGTTTTTGCTGAATTAAGGTTATAGACACTGCTGTTTCGGTTTCCATCAGAAATATGTACAGAAGATAATTGATATGTGAGCGCACCAACCGTCTGGGAAACCGGAATTTCCAAGGTGTGCTTCCCAGCCATGAGCGGGTTAATAATTAGTTGACCAGTCTCGGTGTCCCACGAGGATGCGCCCCAAGAAAAAGATTCAGAACGGCTGTTTCCGTCTGGAAGTGTGGCGCTGTAGTATATATAAATGCCACTAACGCCAGTATCTTCCTCCACAATATCCACTTCAACCCTATACACCCCCGGCGAAGCGACTTCCGGTGTCAACACTGTAAAGCCTTTTAGAACAGGGGCAATGAAGTCATAGGAGGCAAAGGGCGTAATTGCAATGCCCGCTGTGCCGTCAGCATCCGAGGCGATGGTATCTGCTTCCGCTAATTCAGGCACATCTCCACTATCGGTGTCGTTTCCATCCTCCGTTGGTAAAGTGCTGGGCGGGTCTTCCGGTAATTCTTCCGGCAAAATGGGAACCGAGGGGGAATGGCTGATTGACTCCTCCGGCACTGATGATGGCATAGAAAGGCTGGCATCCTCTGCCATTGATACTGATGAGGGCAGCTCATCGCTTTCCGCCAGAACAGAAACGCTTAACCCCATCAACAGAGACACAACCAAAACAAGTAAAACCGCAAGCTTAACCGCCTTCATGTGATTCCTCCATCTGTACAATTGGTAAACACGCATGTGCCAGCAAAGCTACTATTCCTATTACGATGATTGTAGCTCCAAAAACAAACGGTGTCAAGTTATAATAGTGTCAAGGTGATGCCATGTTTTAGCGAGGGCAATAAAGTAAACGTGGGTGACAATCTGATGTGACAGACACCACCAAATCAATATTTTATTCAATTAGCACCGTTAGCGATATCATTACAATAGCAAAAATGACAATGCAAGTAATAATTATAGCAGTAGAATGCTTTTTATACCAAGGTAAGGCGTGGTGTTCTGCTTGTGCTTTTTGTTGTGCCTTTTCGTATTCGTCTAAGGCCTCAATTATTTTTAAACATATTTCTTCATTACTTATATCTCTCGGGTTTTCTCCAATTCCAGTGCGCTTAGCATGGTGAAATGTACAATACCAGTTAAATCTGATATCAAATTCACGACACCAGTGCTGTACAATCGACCTATATACATCATCTCTATGTATAGTGTTTCGTTCTTGTGCTAAACGCATCATATCACAAGTGCTATATACTTCATCAATAACATTTTGGACAATTGCTTGTCGTGGGTCGCGGTTATTAACGATATCGTGCGTTCGTTGTGAAATTATACCGTCTCGTGCAACTTTCCCAAGCAATAATCCACCGCTAAAAATTCCTAGTCCTGGTATTTTTGCCATACAATAACCTTTCTTTGAGGGTTGATAGTTGATTCATCCCGCTATGAATTAAGATATAGAATATCTTGTCCGATAAACCGTACACCTCAAGCGAATGCGTTAAATAATAGACATGTAAACAGGGGAACAAGTATTTTTATCCATCAGATTCCAAAAAAGCAATGACTTCTTTCAACGTTTTTTGCTTGCCATTCTCTTTTTTTACTTTCCCAAGGCACCATATCAGTTTTGTGTTGCTAATTATCATATCACCGAGAAAATCGCCATTGGTTTCCCTGATTTCAAATTCTATCCCTTTTGATTTAACTGACATCCCAACGCCGAAGTCTTTTATAGTAACTTTCATCATACCCTCCTATGTTGCGTTTTATTATTATGGTACACGAACCAGTGTCCTTTGTAGCCCAGTTTTATTATCCATACTATTTCAATGATAACATAAAATCACGAATTGTCAATTATAAACATCATTATGATAATGCAATATCTTTGTGATTAGCCTACCCTTAAAAGGGTGGTGATTACATGATTGAAGCGCGAGTAAAGAAGATGCGTGAGCAGTGCGGCCTAACACAGGCGGAACTTGCCAAAAAACTGGGCATTAGCCGCTCCAGTGTAAACGCTTGGGAAATGGGCATTTCTGTTCCCTCAACACAATATATTGTTGAGTTGGCACAACTATTTGGTGTGTCTACGGATTATCTTCTAGGTTTACAAAGTAATGCAGTGGTTGATGTTACTCGTTTGCCAGAGGATGATGTAAATATTGTGCATCAGCTTGTGAAACATTTAGAAAAGAAGAAAACCGATGGTTAGGTGCCACTTCATTCAAGCGGTCTGATTGTGTTGACGCTAACAACATAATATGATACAATAACAACATAACTGAAAGGGAGGTGCTTGGCTATGCCAGAAGCCGTAAACATCAATTTCCGCACAGAACAAACCACAAAACAGGATTTTGAGATGATTTGTGATGCCATCGGCATCAATACCTCAACAGCGTTGAACATATATATGAAGGAAGTTATTCGCAAGGGTGGCATTCCTTTTAAATTGCATGCCGATAAACCCGGCAAACGGCTTTTGGCGGCAATTGAAGAAGCTCATGTCATTGCAAACGACCCAAAAGCAAAGCGATATAAAAATGCTGATGAATTGTTTGCTGATATTGAGCAGGAATTAGCCGATGAAGTATAAACTGTCTGAAACGTCCCGGTTTAGAAAAGACGTGAAGCTATTACTAAAGCGAGGGTACGATATTTCGAAGCTAAAGCAAGTTATTGCCCTTTTACTTACCGGTAGTCCTTTGCCTGAAAAATATAGAGACCATCGGCTGATAGGTGATAAAAGAGGTACACGCGAGTGTCACATTGAGCCCGACTGGCTACTGGTGTATCAAATACAAAAAGATGTTTTGGTTTTAGTTGTTGTGGCAACCGGCACCCATTCTGATTTGTTCCGATGATTTTTTGTGAAGATAGCACATCTTAACAATGAGTCTGCACTGCAAATCATTCAATGCTTATTCAATATTTCTGCTGTAAATAGAACAAATCACTTTTATCGTCTCACCGCAACCAGGATTGACTTTTGGACAATTCATGCGATAGAGCATAGATTACGCGTGTTAGTTTAACACTATTTAAGATGACAAAACACAATACAAAAAGTTCGATATGGGACTGTAAATCTGTTGCGTTTCGCTTCGATGGTTCGAATCCATCATCTCCCACCACCCAAATGGCAAGCCTGCGACAAAAGAAATTTTGTCGCAGGCTTGCCATTTGGCTTTGCAGAGTCTCATGGTACGATAAAAATATGCCTTTGCTCTTTGTCAGGGTATCACCTTAGAATCAAGACACATTTTCCGCGATACAATCCAGGAAACCATCCAGCTTCCAAACGACCTCAATTTTGTCGCCGGGGTAAACCATCACCTTGTCCACCAGCAAATCCACCAGGGCGCCCGACAGCTTTTTCGCCCGCAATGCCTGTTTTGCCGCCTGCCGGGATTCTTCGCCCGGCAATTTTTTCTTGTATTCCGCAAGGATGGCCGCATGCACCCGGAGCGCGCCGTCCAGTTCGGCATCAAGCGCGAATTTTTGGACTTTGTACACCTCCCGGCCGATGTTCCCCATCACCAGGGATTCGTAAAGCCGGTGTTTTTCCTCCCGCATTTCTTCAATCTTCCCCATGTGCTCCGCCACCGCAGGCATATACAGCGCCT
>QMCD01005687.1_pt1 | contig 12426 bp, 11 predicted proteins | sample 1821841 | NCBI WGS metagenome assembly QMCD01 (sample SAMN01991225, study PRJNA193472) | Termite gut metagenome, whole genome shotgun sequencing project. | isolation source: worker | host: Macrotermes natalensis | reverse complement strand
TTGAGCCTGTCCACCGCAGCGCCGCGAACGGGCCGGGGCTGGGGTCGTTATAGTTCGGGTTGGAAACGTTTTGGTACATATCGACGCCGAGCGCGAGGGCGTTTTGTATACCGGCGATCCCCAGGCCGCCGCCGCCGTAGCTTGCGCTCACAGCAACGTTGCTCGGGTCTACCGGCAGCAGGATTAGCCCGATCCAGTCGCCGCTGTTGCCGCTCCCATTGCTGGAAAGGTTGGTGGGGTTGAAATAGCCGCTTACACTGAAATTACCCCTTACGTCAAACGTATTGTTCAAAACCTGATAGCCAAACTGGTTTGCCTGATTGGGAACAAGCTGGACATAATTTCCACCCGAGGGGTCGATGCCTGCGGAGCCGGGCTGCGCGTTCATATATACCTTTGAATTATTGAAAGCCTGGTACGCGTTGATCGAAAACTGGCGCTGGGCATCGGATGATGTATCCGTCACCTGCCAGATATTGTATTGCGAAGTCGTTTGGGCAGAAGCAACAGGTGAGAACGGGCGGCCCAAAAGTGTTGGTATTAATGTAAATAAAAGGGCTAGTGTTATCGTGATAGCAACTAACCGTGTTGTCTTGCGATACGTATTCATTTTTTTGTCAAACCTCTATCCGGCATAGTCTTTTCTCGTCCTTTTGTGTGTCAAATGTATACATTTACAGAAATTTCCATCGTTCATTTATAAACCACCCCCCCTACACAAAACATTAAATTACAATATATACATTTATTCCCAATATTTACAGAAATATGGTTTTACCCATCTGAAACAGGTTTATATGAATATTGTGTTTCACGGTAAAATCATTACCGAAATCAAGCCAAGAAAAAGGAGATAGTTAAAATGGCGAAATACGTTTATGGCACTTATAACACAATGCAGGAAGCGAAAAACATGATCGCGCAGCTCGAGCAAAAAGGGTACCCGCGCAGCAGCATTTCTGTGATGGCGGACGGCGCGAGGGTGAGCAACCTCCGCGACCTGGGCGTTTCCCTTGAGGACACGTATCACAACGAATCGAATTATGAAAGCCTGTGGAGCAGGATAAAGAGATTTTTCGGCAGGGAAGTCCATTCCGCCCACACAGCCATTTTCGGCCATCAGCAAGACCTGCGTAACGGCAAAATACTTGTTATGGTAGATTGCAGCACAGTGCCGCAGCCTTTGCAAACGGCGGCGAAAGAAAAGGATACCGCTTACTGGAACGCCGCGCATAACCTGGCGGTGAACCACCCGGATGAGCAGACGATCCGCCTGATGCAGGAACACCTGCGCGTGAGCAAGGAAAACGTCACCACGGGTGAAGTTATTGTGAAGAAGCGTGTTGTACAGGATACGGAGACGATCAATGTTCCCGTGCGGCATGAGGAACTGACGATCGAACGGCATCCGGTGACAGGCCATGTAACAGGTCTGGATAAGTTTGAAGACGAAACCTATTCGTTCCCGCTGACGGAAGAACAGGTACACGTTTCCAAGGAGCCGGTTGTGGTGGAGGAAGTGCGTGTTTCCAAGCGGCAGGTAGACGGCGAAAAACAGGTGAGCGACACGGTGCGCAGGGAAGAGCTGGACGTAAACAAGACGGGCAACGTGATTCTCGAAAACCCCAAGCGCAAATAACACAAAACCTAAAAAAGCAAAGCCCCGGCGGAAAACGAGATCCGGCGGGGCTTTTAGATCAACTTGACAACCGGCTATCATTTGTCAGGTTGCTCTAAAATCAGTGAACCGCAAGCGAATACCAGGAGGTTACTATGGGTAAATTCAAAGTAAAAAAAGCAAAGACCGGTTTTATGTTTGACCTGACGGGCGGCAATGGAGAAGTGATCGGCACAAGTGAGATCTACACCACGCGGGAGAAATGTATGCAAGGGATCGACAGTGTGCGCAAATTTGCCCCCAAAGCGAAAGTGGTGGACTTGACTGCCGGGGGAACCGCAAAAAGCCCCTCATTTGAAATCTTTACGGATAAGGCCCGCCAGTTTTTAAAAGCGTCAAACGGGGAGATCATCCTTGCGTCGGAGGGCTACAAAGCCAAGGCCGGCTGCAAAAACGGGATCGACAGCGTGATGAGAAACGCGCCGGAAGCGAAAGTAGTGGAAGAAGAAATGGCAATGGCGCGGTAAGACTATACCCTCCAATAGAAATTGGTAAAAGACAAGCGCAAGATAGCAAAATGATCTTGCGTTTTCTTATGGGTATATTTATTTCCGATAGCCGGGGAAAAACGGCTGCATGACCCCGGTCCGGTAGCTTGCGCGAACCGCCTGCTCTTTTGTGAAGTCGCCGCGGACGAGTTGTTCGGCCACAAAGCTGAAGTAATCGTCCTCCGCAATGATGATATGATCCAGAAATTGGATGCTGAGCGCATCCAGCGCCTCTTTGATATGCAGCGTCACTTCGATATCCTTTGCGCTGGGCTTAGGGTCTCCGCCCGGGTGGTTGTGCGCCACAAACACCTTGTCTGTACCGCTACGGAACGCGGCTTCGGCAATGTGGCGTATGTACACGGGTGTATCCGTCGGCGAACCTTTACTAAGCAGGCTGGCGCTTTTTACGCGGTAGGCCGTGTCGAGGCAGATCACATAAAAATGTTCCATAGGCCTGCCATATAAAAGGGATTTCGCGTAAGACGCCGCGCTGCCAATGGAGGTGATCTTTGCGCGGTCTTGCTCTTCCGCGAACCAATACTTCCCGGCGATCTCAGGAATGAGCTTTAGCAAGGCGGCGGCGTGCTCGCCCAGGCCTTCTATGCTTTGCAGGTCGCCGACATCCGCGGCAAATACATTTTTCAGGCTTCCGAACGCGGCGAGAAGGCGGTGTGCCAGTTCGTTTGTATCCCGCCGCGGAATGGCATAAAAAAGCAAAAGTTCAAGCGCTTGGTGGTCTTCAAACCCACCCAGCCCTTCCCGCCGGAACCTCTCTTTCAGGCGCTGCCTGTGGCCGCTGTGCGGATATTCGCTTTTTGTAGATTTCCCTTTCACCTTTATTCTATTCGTGCCGGTGGTGGAATATCCCTTTAAGGCAGGGGGTAAAGCAGGCTGTTTTTGCGGAATTTTGCTGGAAGTGGCTCGTGCTGTGCGTGGTTTTGTGTTGACTTTGGCGGCGGACGGCTCAAGGACGCTACAATCCCTCCGAATTCTTGCTTGAAATACTACTTGCAAGTGAGTTTCATGCCTTTAAGGGAGTTTTTAGAACCGTAGGTTCTAAACCGCCGGAGGCATAAAATCATCCCGCAGGGATACATTGACCCCAAAGGAATACCAGAAAGATATCCGCAGGATAGTACTTTCTAAAATGTGATCAGTATAAGCCATAGGGTAAAAGACCTGTTTTGCCCAATTTTGCTTTTGTGGTGTACATCAGGGGCAGGATTTGATATAATAACAAGATGTGAATTTGGATGGAAAATAGGGAAGCCACGGCAGAAAGCCGCGCGTGATTTGGAAAGGACGAAACAGATGATTAGCTTTACGCTGGCCAGCCGCAAAAAAGAAATGACGGAAGCCCTCTCGGAACTGCTCAAAATCAAGAGCGTGAAAGAAGACGGGGACGAGATGATGCCGTATGGAAAAAACCTGTTCCTCGCGCTCAATAATATGCTGAATCTCGCGGAGAGGATGTATTTTGACAGTGAGAGTATGTTTGCGCGGCTGGGTTATGTGGATTATGGAGAAGGCGAGGAGATGCTTGCCATATTGACGCACCTTGACGTGGTGCCCGAAGGCGCCGGCTGGACGGTTCCCGCGTTTTCAGGTTTGGTGAAGGACGGTAAAATATACGGGCGCGGCGCGCTGGATAACAAAGGTCCCGCGATTGCGACGCTGTTTGCGCTCTCCGCCATACAGGAAGATTGCATCACGCTGAAAAAGCGGGTGCGTTTGATTTTTGGCTGCGATGAGGAAAGCGGCTGGTCGGATATTGCGTATTACAAGAAAAACGGCGGGGAGATACCCACGATGGCGTTTTCGCCGGATGCGCAGTTCCCCATCATCAACGCGGAAAAAGGGCTGATGCAACTGGAGCTTACGAAGAAGGCGGATGGGGCGAACCCGGAAGACGGGCTGCGCCTGCTTTCCATCAATGGCGGCGAACGGGTGAACGTGGTCCCCGCCTACTGTGAATGCGTGCTTTCGGCAAAAAAAGCGCAGATAAAAGAGCTGGCGGATATTTTTAACGCGGATGTGCCGGTGAAGATAGAGATGGTGGAGCGGGGAGACGGCTTGCACCTTATTACGCGCGGGCTTTCCGCGCATGGCTCCCTGCCCGAAGAAGGACGGAACGCCGTCAATTATATGATTGCCTTTTTAAACACACTGCCCCTTGCGGATAGTCCGCTCAGTCAAGCGGTGTACCAGCTTGCGCAGTACACTGGCCTGCAAACGGATGGAACGGCGATGGGCATTGCCCAAAGCGATGAATTGGGCGCGCTTTCCCTGAACGTCGGCTACATTAAAACCGATGGCGGCGATGTGCGGGTGGGCATCGATATCCGCTATCCCGTATCCGGCGACGGTAGCTCCATCCTTGACACGATAAAGGAAAAAATGACCGCCTTTGCGGTGGAAATGAAATTTGAAAAGCCCGCGCATTTTGTGCCGGAGGATTCCGAACTGGTGCGGGGGCTTAAAACGGCGTATGAGGAGATCGTGGGGGAGAAAGCGAGTTGCCTTAGCACAGGCGGCGCAACCTACGCGCGCGCGTTTGAAAACGCTGTGGCGTTCGGGCCGGTCTTCCCGGGCAAAACGGGGACGGAACACCAGCCGGATGAATATATTGAGATAGATGACCTTGTTAAACTGGCGGATATCATTAGTAACGCAATCGTTACACTTTGCACATGATAGTGAAATGTATTTTTATTTAGTTTATATATTGGGAGAAGTAAGCGGCATATGAAGAATCTTACAAGCGACGAACTGAGAAGTATGTATCTGGAATTCTTTAAGGGCAAGGGGCACGCGGTGATAAAAAGCGCCTCGCTTATTCCGGAAAACGACCCTACCGTGCTTTTTACCACGGCGGGGATGCACCCGCTGGTGCCGTACCTGATGGGGGAGAAGCACCCGGCGGGCGCGCGCCTTGCGGATGTGCAGAAATGCGTGCGGACAGGCGATATCGATGAAGTGGGCGACGAGAGCCATTGCACATTTTTTGAGATGCTGGGTAACTGGTCGCTGGGCGATTACTTCAAAAAAGAGGCGATTACCTGGAGCTATGAGTTCCTGACGAGTGAGAAGTGGCTGGGGATAGACAGTGATTTGCTGTACTTCACCTGTTTCGCGGGCGATGCCGACGCGCCAAAAGATACCGTATCGCACGGCTTCTGGGCAGAATTGGGCGTGAAAGACGACCACATCTTTTACCTTGAGAAAAAGTATAACTGGTGGGGCCCGGCCGGGCAGAGCGGCCCGTGCGGCCCGGATACGGAAATGTTCATCGATACGGGCAAGCCCGCTTGCGGGCCGGATTGTGACCCGTCGTGCGGTTGCGGCAAGTATCTTGAGATATGGAACGATGTGTTCATGGAATACAACAAGCGGCAGGACGGCACGTTTGAGCCGCTTTCCCAGAAAAATGTGGATACGGGCATGGGCCTTGACCGCACGATCGCCATATTACAGGGTAAGAGCTCTGTCTATGAGACGGATGTGTTCGCCCCCATACTGGCAAAAATACAGGCGCTTTCGGGCGCGGCTTACGAGGGTGCCGATGAGCAGATGAAACGCGCATTCCGTATCGTGGCGGATCATATACGGTGCGCCGCGTTTATGATCGGCGATGAGAAGGGAATTACACCCTCCAATGTAGACCAGGGTTATGTTTTACGGCGGTTGCTGCGGCGTGCCATCCGTTTCGCGGGCAAGCTGGGCGTGCCCGAAAACAAGCTTGCGGAAGTGGCGCAGGTCGTCATCGACAAGTACGGCGCGGCCTATCCAGAGCTTGTGGAAAACAGCAAGCGCATCACTGGCGAAGTCGCGAAAGAGGAAGAACGCTTTCAGAAGACGATCCGCCAGGGGCTGAAGGAATTTGAAAAAGTGGCGGCGGGGTTGCAAAATGGCGTGATAGGCGGAAAAAGCGCGTTCCGCCTGTACGATACGTTTGGGTTTCCCATCGAGTTTACGTTGGAGTTGGCGGAAGAACGCGGCATTAAGGTGGAAAAGGACGGGTTTGACGAAGCGTTTCGCCGCCACCAGCAGCTTTCGCACGCGGGTGCGGAGCAGCGTTTTGCGGGCGGCCTTGCGGATACCGGGGAGCAAACGGCGCGGCTGCACACGGCGACGCACCTGCTGCTTGCCGGGCTCAACAAGGTGCTGGGTGGCGATATCAGCCAAAAAGGAAGCAACATCACAGCCGAGCGGCTGCGGTTTCAACTTCCCGCGCAAGGTGGAGAAGGACGAACTCGACCGGGTGGAGGAATTCGTAAACGAAGCTATCGCGGCGGGCGTGGATGTTAAGATGGAAGAGATGAGCGTGGACGAGGCGAAACAAAAAGGCGCCACTGGCGTGTTCGACGCAAAATATGGCGAAGTGGTGAAAGTATATACTGTTCCGGGCTATTCTATGGAGATATGTGGGGGACCGCATGCAAAAAACACTGCGGATTTAGGTAAATTTAAGATAAAGAAAGAGCAAAGCTCTTCTTCTGGCGTGCGCCGTATTAAGGCGGTGCTCGAGCAATAAATGGTATTATACCGCAGGGCAAGTCCTGCACTCCGCGCTAAAGCGCGCGTGTTCTGCCCAAAGGGCGGCGCGTTATACGCAATGCGCATGTGAACTGCGTTCAAACAGTAGAATACTATAGTATTAAGGGTGGATGCGGCATGAGAGGATCTGATTGGTTCCGATACGGCGGTATGTGGGGCGCGCGGCTTCGCTGCACCGCCGCGTTTTTATTCACCCTCGTGGTGGGAATTTGGCGAAAAAAACGCCTTTGCGCGCCATGAGCGGGCAGGTGTTCCATACGTTTGACCCTGTCTATGACGCCCGGTCGCGCATACTCATCGTGGGGTCGATGGCGTCTGTGCAATCACGGCGCGCGGGGTTTTATTACGGGAACCCCAGAAACCGGTTTTACGATGTGCTATCCGGGTTGCTTGGGGTGGAAAAACCGCAAACGACAGCGCAAAAAATCGAAATGCTGCTGCAAAATAGGATCGCTATTTATGATGTGCTGGCGGCGTGTGAAATAAAAGGATCGGCGGACAGCAGCATCAAAAATGCCGCGCCGCATGATTTTACACCGATCTTCAGGACGGCGCGCATCCGGCGGGTCTTTGCGAACGGGCGGGCGGCCTATCAATATTATCGAAAGTTCATTGACGAAGATGTGACAGCGCTGCCGTCCACCAGCCCGGCCAACGCGGCGTATAAGCTTACGCGCCTGCGTTCGGAATGGTCGGCCATACTTGATTTTCTGAATGGGAAAGGTTGAATGATATTGCGTGAAACGCTTTTATAGAAAGGACCGCAATGTGTACTGCTAAGTATAGTACACTGTGCGTGCCTATGCTGAAAGCACGGAGAGGAGGCGCATGATGGGTTTGCCGATTTCACTGAGCCTGTTTTTTATGGTCGCGGTGGGCTATAGCGTGATCATAGATATTTTCGTCATCTTATTTCGCACAACCGGCTTGACGGAAGACGTGGCAAGGTTTCAGGTCGCCTCACTTTTAACGAACAGCGGGTATTCCACACAGGAAAGCGAGCTGGTGACGGGCGTTTCCATAAGGCGCAAACTGGCGCGGCGGGTCATGCTGTTTGGTTATATTTTCGGCGTCACGGTAGTTAGTGTGTTTGTAAGCGTTGTAATTTCGCTGCCGGAATACAAAAGGCAGGAAGAGTGGCCGGTGCTTCTTTGCGTGGCGGTGGCGTTCGTGCTCTTTCTCGTGGTAAAGCGTCTTCCTAAAGTGCGCCAGTTCTTCGATGCGCGCATGGAGAAGTGGGCCAGAAAAAGGATTTATGGGAAGAAACAAAACGCGGTCGTGTATATCGGCGAATTCGCGCGCGGCTCGCTGGCAAGAGTGCGGTTGGACGTGGTGCCGGACGAGCTTTTGGGCATGACGCAAACGCAGGCGGATTTGCCCAGGCGGTATGGCGTCCGTATCGTTTTTTTGGAGCGTGACGGCGAGCCGGTGGATGGTGAAGCGACGCTTAAGGAAGGCGATGTGATTGCGGTGTTCGGCAAACGCGAGCAGATCGATAAAGTGTTTGGTATTGAGAAAAAATGAAACGAATGCTAAAGAATACGCCGCGTTGAACGATAGCATAAATGGAAGCTATACAGTTGACAAAGAAATGTCGGCATGTTAGGCTAATAGTGACGAAAGTAATTGCCAGAGGAAGGTTTTTATGACTGGATACGCGATTTCCGCAATTGCGGGAGCAAATGGCATCACCAATATGTCCGGTATATCCGGCTCGCGTGGGGCGGGGCCTGTGCCTCCCGTGCCGCCTGTTCCCGAAGTCAAAAGTTCTTTACAGACGAAAACGGTAACCGCGCCTGGTGCAAGCACACCGGCGGAGCAAGCGGCACAGGTGCTTTCAAACGGCGATTTTTCCTCGCTTCCTTTTCCATCCGGCGTACAGGGCGGCGCTTATAGCACAGAACCGCAGATAGACGCTTTCACATCTCAAAGGGTTTGGTCGGCATAAACAAAGCACGAATAGACAGTAATACTTATCTGGAACAGAGAGAGCTGCATACGGTTTTCTATTTAGTTTAAGATTGTGCAAGCCGCCATATAAGCTTGCATGAATTTAGATGTTGAATGGCTTTTCATAGTTTGGCAGCGCCAAAAGGCGCGCTTTAATAATGCGGGCGTTTTTAATTGGGGATAATATAAAACGCTTATTGGCCAACGAAGCGAGGGTCGCGCGAAAGTCCTGTTTTCGCATAACCGAGCGAGGACGGCCATCAAAGGGTATAATACCCCGTCCATAGGAGGCGGAACACGCGCATGTTAGCGCGGGGTGCAGGGCTTGCCCTGTGGTATAATACCATTTATTGTTCTTATGGAATACGCAGAAGGGTGGGCGGTTTCTATGGTGTGGGATGATGTATTGTTAACAGGCGTGGGAGATGTTGATGAACAGCACAAAGAAATATTTCGGAGGCTGGAGCTTTTAAAAAACCAGCGCGACCCGGCGCGTATCCCCAGTCTGATCCGTTATTTCGAGCAATATCTGTTTACGCACGCGAACGATGAGCAAAAACTATTTGAGACGGCGGCGTATAGCCAGGCGGGCATACACACATCTCATCACAGTTATTGTATCAGGCAGTTTATTTTGCTTAGGGAAGAGCTGATGGCTGGCGGGAATGCGTCGCTTGTGGTCGCATACCGGGAAGTCGATAACTTTATGGATGAGTGGTTTTTGCAGCATGTCCGCCAGTATGATATGGAATTTGCGTATTTTTATAAATATGGCGCGGATGAAGCCGGTGTAACAAACGCCGCGAACGGAGTGAATAATCAAAAAGAAATAATACAGGTATAAGTGGGGCGTTTCAATTCGTATTGTTTGGTATTTATTCATGAAGTGGGGAATGTACGTTGCTTTGTAGGTAGCACAATCTATGCCGCCAATAATACTATAGCTCGCAATGCACGTAAAACGGCCACTCCCCAATTGCCCCGCGCGCGGGTCAAACATCAAACCGCTCTATTACCACGCCGTTTACATGCAAACGTTTCAAAAAGTATTCCCGGTATACGGTGTTGCGTGGAAAACGATAGGTTTTGGATGCGGTGAAAAGGCATATCGTATTTTTGGAAACGACAGCTTTTTTTATGTCCTTGTATTCAAATTTCCGTTTGACGCCGATGGGGGAACGGCAGCGGATATATTTCTCGCGCACATCAATTTTCCATATCACGGCGTAAAGGAAAAACGGCACGCCGACAGCAAACAATATACAGGCGACGGCAATGGAAAGCACGACCCGGCTTTGCGTGACAGCCGTATCAAGGGCCAGCATACCCACGAGCATAAAAAAAACGATGCACAGCCAAAGATAAACGCGGGGGTAGCGCACGGTAAAATCCTCTTCGATTTTTATGACGCGCACACGGTCCGCTTTGTGAAGCTCAAGCACAAGGCTGGCCGCGGCGCCTGCCAGTAACGCCGCTAATATTACTTTTACAGGTAACGGCATAGTACGGTCATCCCTTGTCAGGTTGATAAACCGCCTCGTAAGCAGCGAGTGCGGCTTGTTGCTTGTCGTGGCGCGTTTTATTAATAGGATCGAAATTTTCCTGTACGATGTTTACGATCCCGCCATCCAGCCCGCCGTTTTCCACCATACTCGTGAGAACCTTCATTGTTTGTTCTTTATCCATTCCCTGGCGGTACGGCCTGTCTTCCGTAATGGCGGTAAATACATCGGCGACCGCCATCGTACGCGAAAGCTTATGCATCCGCTCTCCCTTGACATGGAACGGGTAGCCGTTGCCATCCATTCTCTCGTGATGAAAAGCCGCCCACCCCGCGATATTCTCCATCCCTTTGATCCTGCGCAATATGGTATAAGTATAGTATGTGTGCTTGCGCATGATGCTGAATTCCACGTGATCCAGTTTCCCGTTCTTTTCCAGCACATCGTTGGGCACAGCCAGCTTGCCGAGATCGTGCAGGAAACCGGCAACTTCCATCATATCGCATTCGTGCGCGGAAAAGCCCTCCAAAGCGGAAAGCTCGCGCGCCACCGCTGCCACGCCGCTGGAATGTGTCGCTGTAAACCGGCTTCTAAAGTCGATCACCTGCGCAAAAACCTTTGCGAAGCCACGCATCACTTCCATATTGAGCACGCCTTTGTTCCTGCGGATCCTTTCGGGCAGCAGCTTTTCATCCGGATGCCGCCACGCCTCTATCCAGAAATATTCCAGCTTGGAAAGCCGCAGCAGGGCGGCCCATGCTTCCGGGTGAAACAGCTTTTTCTGCTTTTCCATCTTTTCCATGACTGCCGGGACTTGCTCCAGGATGTCGGCTGATTCGTCGTATTGTACCGCTAACCTATCCGCAAGATGGAGCACATAAGCGCCCACGGGTATTTCTTTGTTTTTCCCGCTCCACAGCGCATGATGGTAGCGGATCAACGCCGCCTCCGCTTTTAAGAGCGAAAAATCTTTCAGCAGCTTATAACCCAACTCGGCGTGGCCGGCGATTTCTACGTCGTCTATCACGGCGCCTTTTATACGCAGCCGCTCCGCGAGCGAAAACGCGCCAATATCGTGCACCAGCGCCGCAAGCGCGATATCTTTTTCCATTTCATCCGAAAGCCGCATCTCTCTTGCTATGTGGTACGCAATATAGGCCACTTTTTTGTGGTGATTGCTGAGCTCCGGCGAAGCCAGATCCACCGCTTCTGAAAGCGCCAGCACGAAATCGAAAACAGAGACTTCATTTTCTATGTACATGATTTTCCTTCCTTTGCGTTAAGTTGCGTTGTTAATGTCATTCTCCTGCTGCAAGTATACCCATATACCACTCTATTATGCCACGTATCGCGCTAATATGCCATCAATATTGATAAACAAATTACATGAAAATAACCGGGGTCTGTGTAAAACAAAAAAGCCGCCCGTTCCCGGGCGGCTTGCTCTTATACTGTTAATAAACCTGACTTATACAGAAATATCCAGATGCCCGGAACCGCCGGATACATTTACATTCAACATCTGGATCAGTGAATTCGCGATCGCTTCCTGAGAATCCATCACATTATCCAGCACGGCGATACTTGCTTGCTCCTGCACTTGCGCGCTCTTCATTGCTACGCTCATCGCGGCAATATCCACACTGCCGATATCCATTCCGATCACCTCTTCCCTAAAGTTATATGTATTATACATTATTTGTCGCGAAAATGCAACAACAATTGTAACTTAATGGTAATTTATTCCTTGTGGAAAATTTTCTTTCTAAGCATGTCCGTTCAAATATGAACCCGTATTTTATTGTACAAATATCGTGTGTTTGTTTTTGGGTATTCCTATGTGGTCAAGGTATCCCTGCGGGATGATTTAGTGCCTCCGGCGGTTTAGAACCTACGGTTCTAAAAACTCCCTCAAAGGCAAAGGGCAAAGGCATAAAGGCATGAACAATCGCGGAAAGCCATACCTTACAACTATACAAACATATCTTAACATTTCCGTATGCTGGTCTACATTGCTGAACCGCAAATTTTCCCGGATAACTAAGGTCGCGGGCCTACGTCGGTTTCAAGGGGAAAGCGGAACGACCGCGCCCCGATGGGCGATGCAGGGAGTGCAGCTTTCGCTGAGCGCGAGGCGAGCAAGCCGCTGACCTTGCGGCGCGGCAAGGCCGCAGTGAAGCGGGAAAGAGGGGGATTGTCAAGGGGGGCTAAGGGAGAAATTCCGAATCTTCCTGCCCCCCTTGACGCC
>QMCD01001838.1_pt1 | contig 12429 bp, 10 predicted proteins | sample 1821841 | NCBI WGS metagenome assembly QMCD01 (sample SAMN01991225, study PRJNA193472) | Termite gut metagenome, whole genome shotgun sequencing project. | isolation source: worker | host: Macrotermes natalensis | reverse complement strand
TTAGTAGTATTCGCCCACGACACAGTCGTGTAACCTCCAGCATCAATACCAGAAACATTGCCCGATCCGGTAAACGGAGCATCGATCAAATCCGCAAGCTCCTGCAAGAAGCAAAGAAGCGCCCCTGCGGGGCGCTTCTGTCATCCGAGACGTTTTTTGATCTCGGCGGTGGCGGCTTCGTAGCCCGGCTTCTCCAGCAGCGCGAACATATTCTTCTTGTACGCCTCGACGCCCGGCTGGTCGAACGGATTCACCCCCAACAGGTAACCGCTGATCCCGCAAGCCTTCTCGAAAAAGTAGATCAACTCGCCCAGTGAGCCCTCGTCGATAGTCGGAATTTCGATACGCATATTCGGCACCCCGCCATCGACGTGCGCCAACATGGTACCCAACTCGGCCATGCGGTTCACCTCGCTGAAATGTTTGCCAGCCAGGAAGTTAAGCCCGTCTCCATCGTCCGCGGTCTTAGGGATCGTGATAGCACGCCGCGACTTCCGCACACTGATCACCGTCTCGAACAGCGTCCGCTCGCCCTCCTGAATGTACTGGCCCATCGAATGCAAATCGGTCGAGAAAATCACGCTCGCCGGGAAAATACCCTTGCCCTCTTTGCCCTCGCTTTCGCCGTAGAGTTGCTTCCACCACTCGGCAAAGTATTGCAGGTAAGGCTCGTAGGCGACCAATATCTCAACCTTGTAACCCTTGCTATACAACACACTCCGAGCCGCCGCATACACCGCCGCCGGATTCTCGGCAAACGGCACACCGGCGCCACACCTCTCCTCCATCCGCTGCGCCCCTGCAACCAACGCATCCACATCCACACCCGCCACGGCCAGCGGCAACAGACCCACCGGCGTCAGAACCGAATAGCGCCCACCGACATTGTCAGGAATGACATAACTTTTATACCCCGCCGCATCGGCCACACTCTTGAGAGCGCCCCGCTTCTCGTCCGTGATCGCCACGATCCTGTCGACAGCGTCCGCGTAATTACTCTCAATGAACCCCTTCACGATCCGGAACGCGATGGCAGGCTCGGTGGTGGTGCCCGACTTCGAAATAACGATAGTCGCAACACTGCGCCCCTTCACAGCCTCCATCGGGCCCGCCATATAGTCCTCGGAGATGGTGTGCCCCGCGAAAACGATGGTCGGATTTTTGTCGGCCCGCCCGCCGCGAACCTCAACGAACGGATCGCCCATAGCATCCAGCACAGCCTTCGCACCCAGGTACGACCCGCCGATGCCGATCACAATAACAACCTCGGCCTTCGCCCGCAACTTCGCCGCCGTAGCCTTAATGTCGGCCAAAAACTCAGCCGAAATAGAAGACGGCAACGACACCCACCCAAGGAAGTCCGAACCCGCACCCTCGCCCGTGTGCAACAGCGCGTTGCAATACTCGGCCTTGGCGCGCAGGGCGTCGTATTCGGTCTTACTTACAAAATCAAAAATCTTCGAAATATCAGGAATCTGCATAAAAATAAATTATAGGAATAGAAAAAACACAAAACTACACCAGCTTGGCCGTCAGAGCCCGCATGGTTTTCGAGGGCTGGGCGCCACCGTACAAAATATCGTAAACCGCCTGCGCAATAGGCAGCTCGACACCGTGCCTTTCATTGATGTACCTCACCGTCTCGGTGGCATAGTACCCCTCGGCCACACCCCCAAGCTCCATCTGCGCCACCTTCACGTGGAGTCCCTTGCCGATCATCATCCCGAAGCGTCTGTTGCGCGAAAAGGGCGAATAGGCCGTCACCAACAGATCCCCAAGATAAGCGGAAGAATTGGTGTCCCGCTCGAATGGATAGGTGCCCGACAAAAACCGCTCCATCTCCCTTGCTCCATTGGAGATGAGGACACTCATAAAATTATCCCCGTACCCCAGCCCCACGGCAATCCCCACAGACAGAGCGTAAATATTCTTCAGAATGGCCGCGTACTCCAACCCATAGATATCGCACGAAATCGTCACCCGAATGTACTTGGCCGCCAGTTTACTGGCCAAAATCCTGGCATTATCCAAATTCTTACACGCCACAGTGAGGTATGAAAGGCGCTCCAGCGCGATCTCCTCGGCGTGGCTCGGCCCCCCGATCACCCCCACACAGTCGAACGGCAGCCCATAATGCTGATTCAGATACTCCGTCACCGTCAGATAGTTCCCCGGCACGATCCCCTTGATCGCCGAAATAACGAACTTGCCCTCAAACGCCCCATGGTCCAGTCCCTCGAGATAAACCTTAAGGAACGCACTCGGCGCCGCCAAAATGATCACGTCCGCGGCCCCCACAACCTCGTTAATGTCACTGGACAGATCCAGCATGTCGGCACTGAATTCGACAGAAGAAAGGTAACGGCTATTCCGCCCCTCCTGACGTAGCGACTCCAAAACCTCCCCGTTCCTCACATACCACCCCACCCGCAGACCATTGTCCGTGAGTATCTTCACCAGCCCCGTCGCCCAGCTCCCATGACCGATCACGGCACATCGCGCCTCTTTTTCGATAACCAACGACATAGAATACAAAAGTAATAAAAATTTTTTACTAATTTTGTAGGTCGTATAACCCTATCATTGAATTCATGGAGATAAAGAAGATAAAGAGTGCATTGTTGTCGGTGTACTCTAAAGATAATTTGGGAGAGATTGTGGAGTTTTTGGCCGGCAGTGGCGTTAAATTATACTCGACGGGGGGGACGTTGGATTTTATTCGATCTATTGGTTTCCAGGCGACGGCTGTGGAGGATTTGACGGGTTATCCGTCTATCCTCGGGGGGCGGGTCAAAACTCTTCATCCCGGGGTGTTCGGTGGAATTTTGGCGCGGCGTGATGTTGCGGGCGATGGCGAACAACTTGCCGAATATAAAATTCCGGAGATAGATCTGGTGATTGTGGATCTGTATCCGTTTGAGGAGACTGTCAAAAGTGGTGCCGGCGAACAAGAGATCATTGAGAAGATAGACATAGGCGGGGGGGCGCTCATTCGTGCCGGGGCTAAGAATTTTCGCGACGTGACCATTGTCGGCTCGCAGTCTGAGTACTCTTTGCTGTTTGAGTTATTACGTTCCCAAAACTGCGGGACCACTCTGGAGCAGCGGAGGGAGTTTGCGGCGCGGGCGTTCGGTGTTACGGCGCGGTATGACGGCGCTATTGCGGCGTGGTTTGGTGGGGGTGGTGTGTCGGGCTATGAGACGCCGTTGCGGTATGGGGAAAACCCTCACCAGAGGGCGAGTTTTCGCGGCAGGTTGCAAGACGTGTTCGAGCAGTTGAATGGCAAGGAGGTGTCGTACAATAACCTGCTCGATATAGATGCGGCTGTGGGGCTGATCGGAGAGTTTAGCGGGACGACGTTTGCCATCCTTAAGCATAATAATGCGTGTGGTGTCGGGAGTGGTGTGTCGGTTTGTGAGGCGTATGAGAGGGCGCTGGCGGGTGATCCGGTGAGTGCGTTCGGGGGTGTGTTGGTGTGCAATCGCGAGATAGACGAGGCGGCGGCCGAGCGGATTAACGAGTTGTTTTTCGAAGTTATTATCGCCCCGAGCTATACTAACGCGGCGTTGGAAACGTTACGTTCGAAGAAGAACCGGATCATACTGCGGCTCAAGGAGTTTGTGCGCGGGGACGAGGTGCGCAGGTCTGTGTTGAACGGAGAGGTGGTGCAACAGCGCGATGCAAAGGCCGGGGGTGTGGACGGTGAGGTGCGGGTGGTTACGAAGCGTACACCTACTGATGCCGAGATGCAGGACCTTGTTTTTGCCAACAAGATCGTCAAGCACTCGAAGAGCAACGCGATCGTGTTGGCGCGTGGCGGGCAGTTGTTGGCAAGCGGTGTGGGGCAAACGTCGCGGGTGGACGCACTGCGGCAGGCTGTGGAGAAGGCGAAGGCTATGGGTTTCGATCTGCGGGGGGCGGTGATGGCGAGTGATGCGTTCTTCCCGTTCGCGGATTGTGTGGAGATCGCTTTTAACGCTGGGATTACTGCTGTGATACAGCCCGGGGGGTCGGTGAGGGATGGGGATAGTGTGGAGTATTGTGATGGCCATGATATGGCGATGGTGTTTACGGGGCTCCGGCACTTTAAGCATTAACTTATGGGGGCGGCGCAGGCTTTGTGTCGCGTTAGCTTTTGCGTAGCTTAATTATCAATTGTCAATTATCAATTAGATATAAATGGGACTTTTTTCTTTGACACAGGAGTTGGCGATCGACCTCGGGACGGCCAACACGCTGATTATACATGAGGGCAAGGTTGTGGTGGACGAGCCGAGTATTGTTGCCTTGGACGCACATACCGGCAAGATGGTTGCGTTCGGCCACAAGGCGAACCAGATGCATGGGAGGACCCACCAGAATATCAGGACTATACGGCCGCTGAAGGATGGGGTGATCGCCGATTTTACCGCCACGGAGTTGATGTTGCGGGGGATGATCAAGGAGGTGTCTTCGTCGAGGTTGTTCACGCCGTCGCTCAAGATGGTGATCTGTATCCCGAGCGGGTCGACCAATGTGGAGATCCGGGCGGTGAGGGATAGCGCTGAACACGCTGGCGGCAGAGAGGTCTATATGATCTACGAGCCTATGGCGGCGGCGCTGGGGGCGGAGTTGGATGTGCAGGCTCCGGAGGGGCACATGATCATCGATATTGGTGGGGGTACGACCGAGATCGCGTGTATTTCGCTGGGCGGTATTGTTTGCAGCGAGAGTATCAATGTTGCGGGGGATGTGTTGACCGAGGATATCCGCAACTATATGCGGCAGGCGCACGAGATACGGGTTGGAGAACGTACGGCCGAGGAGATCAAGATCGCGGTGGGATCGGCCATCAAGAAGCTGCCGCACGGCGAGGAGCCCGAAGATTATATCCTTACAGGTCCGAATATCGTCACCGCACTGCCGAGGACTATTTCGTTGACGTACTCGGAGATCGCGGGCGCGTTGGACAAGTCGCTGCTGAAGATCGACGCGGCGATAATGAAGGTGCTGGAAAACATTCCGTCGGAGTTGTATTCCGATGTGTATAGAAAAGGTGTGTATCTGGCGGGGGGTGGAGCGCTTATCCGCGGTTTGGCTCAAAGGTTCAGCAACAACTGTAAGATACCGTTCATAGTGGCCGACGACCCGTTGCGGTCGGTGGCACGGGGCACCCACAAGGCCCTGGAGAATATTGGGAAGTTCTCGTTTTTGACCCGATAACACTGTGTAGTGGCGAGGCGCCGATGTGCCGAGCCTGCGGTTGTATGTATAGATTGCTATTGTTTTTGAGGCGGATCCATGTCTTTCTGATCTTTCTGGTGTTGGAAGGAACGGCTCTCTATTTTTATGCCACGAGCGACAGCCGGTCGGGGGCTCGGCTGTTGGAGATGTCGAGCAATGTTGTCGGCAAAATCTATGGCGGGATTGCGGGTGTGGAGGGGTATTTGAGTTTGGGGCGGACGAACGACGTTTTGGAGCGCAGGGTGGAGCGGCTGGAGAATGAGCTCGCTGCGTATAGGCGTTATTATACTGGCGTACAGAGGGATTCGATACGGGCGGTGGTGGATTTTCGGCATGAGTACATGGTTGCGCGGGTGGTGAGGAACTCCATCGACCGGCGGGAAAACTATATGATGGTGGATCGAGGGGCGAAGGATGGCGTGGAGCGGGGCATGGCTGTGGTGTCGCTGGACGGTTACGCGGTTGGTTATGTGGAGGCTGTCAGTGAGAACAATGCTATTTGTGTTTCCATATTGAATTCCGAGTTTCGGACCAGTGGCGCGATCGCGGGTGGAGACCATTTCGGGTCGATCTCGTGGCCCGGGCGCGATCCGCGGGTGGTGAGGCTGAGCGAGGTGCCTAAGTATGCTAATATTGCAAGAGGGGATACTGTCGTGACGAGGGGGTATTCGTTCCACTTTCCGGACGGGATGCTGGTGGGCACGATCGAGAGTTTCGAGGAGCAGGAGGCCACGGCTTCCTACAATATCATGGTGCGGCTGGGGGTCGATGTTGCGGCGTTGCGGGTGGTAATGCTGGTGAAGAACCCCGAGGTGTTGGAGCGCATCCACCTGGAGGAGAACACGCTGGGGGTGGATCTGCCCGGGGGAGATGGTGGCGAGGGAGCTACGGACGGTGCGGAAGAAGGGGAAGGGGGTGGCGATGCGTAACGTGTTGACTTACAGCGGCATATTCGTCGTGTCGGCGGTGCTGTTGCATCTGTTTTTCTTCGACTCGATGAGACTGGGGGTGCTGTTCGGGCCGCTGGCTTATGTGGGCTTTGTCATTTTACTTCCGCTCAGGGCGAGGGTGTTGGGTGTTTTGTTGTTGGCGTTTTTGGTGGGCGCCTTTGTGGACTTTTTCGAGGGTACGATGGGGTTGCACAGTGCTGCTATTACCATAACCGCGTATTTGCGGCGGCCGGTGATGAATCTGGCGCTGGGCAAGGAGACAGTGGAGGACGCCGTGGGGATGCCGTCGGGCAAGTCGCTGGGCGGAGGGCGGTTTTTCAGGTATAGCGCCGCCGTGGTGTTCCTGCACTCGTTTGTGTTTTTCAACCTTGAGGCGCTGTCGCTGGAGAATTACTGGCTGGTGTTGGCCAAGACGGGGGTGAGCGGCGTGGTGACGTTATTTGCGGTGTGGATCACCTCGCTGGTGTTCTCCATCGGGAGCCGGAAGAAGCGGTAGGTTGGGTTATACCTATGCTTAGTTATTATCGATTTTTATGAGGCAAAGGGCACTTATCATATTTGTGGTGTTGGTGTTCGTCGTTTTGGTGGGCCGGCTGTTTGTCATTCAGGTGGTGGACGGGTCGTACAAACAGATGGCGGAGAGCAATGCTTTGCGGTCGGAGGTGTTGTATCCGCCGCGGGGCGAGGTGTTGGACCGCAATGGTGAGTTTATTATACAGAGTCGCGAGGCGTACGATCTGATGGTGGTGCCGAGGGATGTGGGAGTGTTTGACACTTTATTGATGTGTCGGATCGTGGATGTGCCGCTGCCGAGGATGAGAGCACAGTTGGAGCGGGCGGCAAGGTACTCGCGTCAAAGGCCGTCGGTGGTGGTGCCGCAGTTGTCGAAGGAGACGAAGATGCTGCTGGACGAATTGCGGGTGCCGGGGTTTTATACGGTTTATCGGACTGTGAGGAGCTATCCGCGGAAGATTGCGGGTAACTTGTTGGGGTATGTGGGGGAGGTTAATACACGCGATTTGGAGAGGGACGAGTATTATAGGAGTGGGGATTATATCGGAAGAAGTGGTATCGAGCAGGCGTACGAGGAGCACCTGAGGGGCGACAAGGGGGTGAAGATCAATTTGGTGGACGTGCATGGGATCGTCAAGGGTTCGTACGCCGACGGGATCCATGACACGCTGCCGGTGGCGGGGCGAACTTTGGTGAGTTCGCTGGATGCCGAGCTTCAGGCCTTTGCCGAGGAGTTGATGGTGGGCAAGGTGGGGAGTGTGGTTGCGATAGAGCCGTCGACGGGCGAGATCCTGGTTATGGCGAACGGGCCGTCGTACGATCCGGATGAGCTTGTGGGTCGTGAACGGGGGAATAACTACGCGCGGCTGGCGAACGATAACCGGCGGCCGTTGTTCAACCGCGCGGTTATGGCGGCCTATCCTCCCGGGTCGACCTTCAAGATGGTGAACGCGCTCATCGGGATGGAGGATCGTGTTTTGGAACCCCACTATTTGTATGAGTGTCATAACGGGTATCATATTGGTAATCTGAGTCTTGCGTGCCACCCCCACTGGTCGCCGGTCGATCTGCGGGGCGCGATCATGACGAGTTGTAATGCGTACTTTTGTTATGTGCTGCGTAATATCATGGACAAAAGCGAGTTCGGCGGCATCACAAAGGGGGGCTACGACCACTGGGCCGACGAGGTTCGCAGCTTTGGTTTCGGGCGTAAGCTGGGAAGTGATTTTACCGCCGAGTACGCGGGGAATGTGTACGGGAGCGAGTATTATGATAAGCTTTACAACGGGCGGTGGAACTCGCTGACGGTGCTCTCGCTGGCCATCGGTCAGGGCGAGTTGGGGTGTAGTCCGTTGCAGATGGCCAATTTCGCGGCCACGATCGCGAATCGGGGGCATTACTTTATTCCGCACGTTATCAAGGAGATAGAGGGAGTGGAGATGGATCCCAAGTTCTCCGAGCCGCACTTTGTGGATGTGGCGCGCGAGCATTTCGAGCCGGTGATCGACGGGATGTATATGGCGGCGCATGAGGACGGCGGCACGGTGAAGGCTATGGGCATGGTGCCCGGGCTGGAGATTTGCGGCAAGACCGGTACGGCCGAGAATGCCCACAGGGACCATTCTGTTTTTTTGGGGTTTGCTCCAAGGGATAATCCGCGGATTGCGATCTATGTGTTTGTCGAGAACGCCGGTTTCGGTGCCACGGCCGCCGTGCCCATCGGGTCGCTCATCATGGAGAAGTATCTGACCGACACTATCACCCGACCCGCGCTGGTGGACTATGTCAAGGCGCTCGAGGTGCGCTATTCTCATTACGACAGGCCGAACCTATGAACGCCGCCGCGAGAATGAGAACAGGCCGCGTGCTCCACGGCAGGGTCGACTGGACCACGGTTGTGATCTATCTTTTGTTGGTAGCGATGGGGTGGCTCAATCTCTATGCCGCCGTTTACGATCAAACGCGCGAGGTGTTCGACATCGGCTCTCGCTATGGTATGCAGTTGGTTTGGATCGGCATATCGCTGGTGATGGCGCTGGTGGTGATGTTGGTCGACGACAAGTTCTGGCACATTCTGGCGTACCCTCTGTATGGGCTCTGTTTGGTGTTGATGCTGGCCACGTTGGTGTTCAGTCCCGAGATCAAGGGCGCAAGGGCGTGGTTGTTGCTGGGACCGGTGGCGTTGCAGCCCGCCGAGTTCATGAAGTTCGCGGTGTCGCTGGCGCTGGCGCGGTTGATGAGTAATTTCGGGTTTACCATTACGCGACCGGGCGATCTGGCGAGGGTGGCGATGATCGTTTTGGTGCCTGTGGGGGTGATGTTTTTGCAGCACGACGTCGGGTCGGCGGTGGTGTACGGGTCTTTTTTGTTCATGTTTTACAGGGAAGGGCTGTGGAGGTGGATCTATGTTGTGTTGGGGGTGGTTTTGGGGCTCTTTTTTGGATCGTTTTGGGTGACTGACACGGGACTGTTGCTGTTGATCCTGGTGGGTTGTGCCGGGGGATTTGGGTTGCGGTATCGTAACTGGAAGGCACCGCTGGTCTATCTGTCGACGGTGGCGTTGGTGTCGGTGCTGGCGTGGGTTGTTTTGCAGCTGGCGGTGGGGGCGGATGTGAGGTACTATTGGGCGTTGCTGGGGACATCGTTCGTGTCGTTGCCGGTGGTTTGCGCGGTGGCTTACGGACACAGGCTGAGGGGATTTTGGGTGTATGTGGTGTTTTTCGTGGCGTCGCTGGTTTTCGTTTCGGCCACGGATGTGGTGTTCGACCGTTTGGACTTGCATCAGCAGAAGCGCATTTTGGACACGCTGGGGGTTGAGAGCGACGCGCGCGGGTGGGGATACAATGTCAACCAGTCGAAGATCGCCATCGGGTCGGGCGGACTGGTGGGCAAGGGATATTTGGAGGGCACGCAGACCAAGTTCCATTTCGTGCCCGAGCAGAGCACCGACTTCATCTTTTGCACCGTGGGCGAGGAGTGGGGGTTCGTGGGATCGGTGTTGGTGTTGGGGCTGTTTTGCGTGCTGATAGTGAGGTTGGTGCGGATGGGCGAGCGTCAGGGCGAGTCGTTCGGGCGGATCTATTGTTACTGTGTGGCGGGTATTTTTCTGGTGCATGTGTTGATAAACGTGGGCATGACGGTTGGGTTGGTGCCGGTGATCGGGATCCCGTTGCCGTTTTTCAGCTACGGGGGATCGTCGTTTTTGGCGTTCACGTTGTTGTTGGTGGTTGCGTTGCGGCTCGACCTCGGCTCGGGCGAGATCGAACCGAGGTAGGTGCTCTTCGTTTTTTTATTGAGTCTATTGGTTTGTTGTTCTCTCTCTCTATATATATATCAGGAACAGCGAGCCTTTCCGAGCGCAGCGAACAGGCGAGCTGCGTATGCCGCGAGTGAATAGCGAGCGGCGACCTGTTCACAACGGACCCCAATGAACCCCGTCCACAGTTAAAGTACCTCAAAGTCTGCCGCCGAGCAAGGGATGAGTTTGGTGAGCCACGCGAACCACACTCAGCCCGCCGCACCGGACGGCGGCGGACTGACGGCTTCTATGAAGCCGAGAACCGCAGATCAAATCCGCGGGGCCCAGGAGGCGGAAGCTATGGCAAGAAACGGTCGAGCAGGGCGGCCATTCCGGCCTGTAATTTTTGCGCCTCCATGGCTGCGGCCTCGGCGAAATCAACACCGGAAGAGGCGTAAATCACCCCCCGCGACGAATTGACCAACAGTCCGCAAGTGGAATTCATGCCGTATCGCGCAACACTCTCCAAATCTCCGCCCTGTGCCCCAACGCCCGGCACCAGCAAAAAGTGATCCGGCACAATGGCACGCACCTCAGCCAACATCTCCGCCCGCGTGGCACCCACCACAAACATCATATTGTCCGCCGTGCCCCAACCAGCCGCCGTACGCAAAACCCGCTGCCACAACAGTTCGCCGCCCTCCAGTCGCAGAGTCTCAAAATCGTCCGCACTCGGATTGCTCGTCAGCGCCAACACAACCGCCCACTTCCCGTCACAGCGCAAAAACGGCTCCACAGTATCCCTCCCCATATAAGGCGCAAGAGTCACCGCGTCGACCAGTCCTGATGTCGCGTTTGTCGCACCGACCAGCCCGTCGGCCGTTCCGACAGCCATCCTGTCACCGAAAAAAGCCCGCGCGTACATCTCGCTCGTGTTCCCGATGTCGCCCCGCTTTGCGTCGGCGATAACCAAAATCTCGGGATAGCGCTCCCTGACATACTCGCACGTACGAACAAAATCACCCTCGCGCCCCCCCTCGTAGAAGGCCAGATTGGGCTTGTAAGCCACCGCGTAAGGCGCCGTCGCGTCGATGATCGCGCGATTAAACTCAAACAACGGATGCTCCGCCCCACGCAAATGAGCGGGAATTTTCGCCACATCGCTGTCCAGCCCCACGCACAGGAAACTTCTCTTCGCACGAATTTGTTCAAACAGTTCCAGTCTGGTCATAACTCACACAATAAGGGCAGAAAAAAAGAGTAGCAGTTAAAACAGGTCTACAACGACGCCTCTTTGAGCCGCTCGGCGTTCTCCGCCACGGTCAAATGATCCAACATATCCTGAATATCGCCGTCCATAAAAGGTCCTAAATTATAGATGGTGTACCCGATCCGGTGATCTGTGATCCGCCCCTGAGGATAGTTGTAAGTCCGTATCTTGGCGCTCCGGTCACCCGTCGACACCATCGTCTTGCGTTTGCCGGCGATTTCGTCCAGATATTTTTGATACTCCAGATTAAAAATACGCGTCCGCAGCTCCTCCAGCGCCTTGTCGAAATTCTTCAGCTGCGACTTCTGGTCCTGACACTGCACGACGATCCCCGTAGGTATATGCGTCAACCGAATGGCCGAGTATGTGGTATTCACGCTCTGGCCGCCGGGCCCCGACGAACAGAAAGTGTCTTTCCGTATGTCGTTCATATTCAGCTCGATATCGAACTCTTCAGCCTCCGGTAAAACAGCAACGCTCGCAGCCGAAGTGTGCACCCGCCCCTGGGTTTCGGTCTGGGGTACGCGCTGCACTCGATGCACCCCGCTCTCATACTTCAGCACCCCATACACCCCCTGGCCGATCACCTTCAGCACCACCTCCTTGTAACCGCCGCTCGAGCCCTCGCTGATGGAGTTAACCTCATATTTCCATCCACGATTTTCAATATAATGGGTGTACATCCGGTACAGATCGCCCGCGAAAATCGCCGCCTCGTCGCCGCCCGAGCCGCCACGGATCTCCACGATCGCATTCTTGTCGTCCTGCGGGTCCTTGGGCACGAGCAGCAGCTTGATCTCCTCCTCCAGATTTTCGAGCATAGGTTCAAGCACTAAAATTTCACCCCTTGCCAACTCGCGAAACTCTTCGTCCTTCTCATTGGCGAGCACATCGCGCGCATTCGCCAAATTGTTGTACGCCGTGCGATACCGCTCGCTGGCGGCAATAATGGGCGTCAATTCCTTATACTCGCGATTCAACCCCACGAAACGCTTCATGTCGCTCATCGCGTCGGGCGCCGTCATCCGCTGTTGCAACTCGTCGTACTTGGCCCGCAAGCCGTCCAGCCTCGATAATATTATGTTGTTGTCTGCCATAATCGGGGGCAAAATTAACGAAAAATTCCGTAATTTCGCGCCGATGGCGGAGAACAAACATATCACTCTTGGTCAGCTTTTGGGTTCTGTGAAGCTGGCTTTGGAGGGCGCTTTTCCGTTGCCGGTTTGGGTGACGGC
>QMCD01001837.1_pt1 | contig 12431 bp, 13 predicted proteins | sample 1821841 | NCBI WGS metagenome assembly QMCD01 (sample SAMN01991225, study PRJNA193472) | Termite gut metagenome, whole genome shotgun sequencing project. | isolation source: worker | host: Macrotermes natalensis | reverse complement strand
CTCTGTTAATACAAAAACTGGCGATGTTGTATTATCGGCAAATGATATTTTAACATCGGACGAAACCAATTTAGAAGAAAAATTTAGCGAGTATGATAATAGGATAAATTCAATAGAGATATCAGATAAGTATAAAGTTATTATTAAAAACATTTTGCGTGGTTCGGAAAATACAGATGCAATGATATCATATGGGTTTAATAATAATATAACAAATGAAATAACTGGCGTAATATTAGTTGGAGAAGAAGTAATTAGTGCTACAAGTATATATTCCGAAGAAACAAATTCGACTCAGTTCATGTTTTCATTACCATTAGAATATTGTAATGAATCAAGAAACGTAATGTTCATAGTTGGCAATAATTATTTAACTGCCACAGAAATAATATTTATGGAAACCATAACATATGGTGAATTATTGTGCAACGATGAATTGTCAATTAAATCAGATATATATTATCCACCAACAGAACAAATAGAAAAAATACTTACAGAAGTAACTGTTGGAGATAATTTATCAGAAGCAACACTTATATTCCCATCTACTTCTGGAATTATATGGCCCGGTACTTATCCTTTAAAAGCAATAACTTTTGAAGATGAATCTTATTGGGGGTATGGAAGTAATGGATGGGGATTATTTAATGCGGAAGATGCATCGATATTTATAGCAGTTGATTTTGATGGCAGATGGAATTTAGCGGAATATCAACTGGGACTAAATAAACTTGTTATTGCTACTAATCCAGAATCTAGTATATATGGAGGAATTGCAAGCACAAAAGTTTTAATGAATCCAAGTCCGCAAATTGTTGACTGTGAGTGGCTGTACGATAATGATTTGACAGACGAAGAAAGTTTCCGCATTCACCAACAGACGGATGTTTACAGATGGTCTCAAATGTATTCTACCCAAAAAGATCTATATATACTAGAAGCAAAGGAAGAAGGATTAGTTCCATCAACTATTTCAACGCCAGATGTTACGTCTGGGTTCACAATAACTGATGAACATGGTGGTATTATGTCGTGCACCTTGACTAATACAGATGGACAATATGCTATAGTTACAATAAATGGTGTTGAAGTTGATAGAACGGAGGGATTGCCAGATAATATTCCTATAACAAAATATTATAGAGTGAAATATAATGATATATTCATGGCAACACAATCAGATAATGCTAGTTATACAACTTTAATATCAGATGCAAATGCGCCATATACTAAAGAAGAAATGGATCAGGTTATTCTAACCATAAATTCTATTGATAGCAATGTACAAGATGTTTCAGCAGATTTATCATCCCATAAATCAACTGATAGGTTTCGATGGAATGATGTTTACTTAGATTTTAGAAACTCAATAATTAGAGATGCTAAATTAGAAGGATTAATTCCCGACGAAGATAGTACAGTAACAGTTCCAGCGCCAGTTGATCCTATGACAGTGAATGATGATTTTGGTGGCGTAATGGGTGTTACATTCAGTAATACGGATACAACATACTGTAATATAACAATTAATTCTGGATTAGTTTATAGTTCGGAAGGATTAACATCTGGTGTTCCAGTAACAAAATATTTTCTGTTATCTAAAGATGATATAGTTAAAGCAACAAATGCGACAACATTTACATACACACCATTTATCGCCGATCCAAATAGTCCACTATCTAAAACATATGCAACTATTGATATGTTGAATGCTGAAATAGATGATTTACAACGTCAGATATACGATTTAAAGGCATCTATTGAAAGTAAAACTTTGGATGATGCTAATACGGTTGACATAACAAATGTTGCCTACACAGTAACAAATGAATTGGGTGGACGAATCACAGGTCAAGGCATACGTAGTATAAGTCTTTTAGGTATAGTTGTGCTATCTACAGGAGTTGTTAGTGTAAATTTAGTGGAGGTATATAATAATGGATCCTTATTGACAGTTGGAGATGCACCATTATTATCAAGAGAAGTTAATAATGGAGACATTATAGTGTCTACGGGAATGTCAAGCCTGACATTTACTCCATATATTGTAGGATAGATATTGAAATTACGTATAAGGCGCGAACGGGAGTAGCTACCTAATGTTCGTACACGGATATGCGAACTAGCGCCTTTTAATCCCAAACCGTGAAAGGGGCGTGAACAATGAGAGTTCTTATTGATTTAGAAGATATAAGAAAAGAGTTTTGTGATGTTGGACTAATATTAAAAAGCACTGTATATAAAAATTGTGATACTTATTTATACTTTATTTGTAATAAACATGAAAATATGGTTTTACAAAAAAATAACATATTATAAATTTAAAAAACATAGAAAAAATGATTCTATTAACAACCCAAATACAAACTCATGTAAATATTGTTTGATAGAAAATAGAAGGTTACTAAGAGGCAACAAGGTGTATAATTATTTTATTAGTTGCGGTTTAGATCCGCTATTTTCTCCTTACGATTATATAAATCGGAATCAAAAATTGCCGTATATTTGTCCTAATCATAGAGAAGTCGGTGTGCAATATATGCCATATTCTCAAATACAGACTACAAATAGATGTACTTATTGTGGGATAGCGTTAAAGGGACAATATAAAAAATTAAAGGTTGAAGATGTGCGACAGGACTATATTAATGTAGGGCTAATACCAATGTTTGAAGAATATATAAACGCAACAACTAAACTCGCTTACATTTGTCCTAAACATCCTGATGTAATTCAATATAATCTTCATAAAAATGTGATTAAGGGTGCTGGATGCCCTATATGCAATGAATCAAAAGGAGAAAAGCGTATTTCCGAATATTTATTAACTAATAAAATTAAATTTATGCCTCAACACAAGTTTGAAAATTGCAAGGATAAGGATTTATTAAAATTTGATTTTTATTTACCAGAATACAATATTTGTTGTGAGTATCAAGGTGAATTTCATTATCGCCCTATTAATATTTGCAATGATTTTATTAGGGCAAATATTAATTTTGAGAATCAACTTCGCCGTGATGAAATAAAACGTGAATATTGCAAAAATAATAACATTGATTTGTTAGAAATACCATATTATTTATTTGATGAAATTGATGACATTATTGATAACTACCTACAGGTATTTGTTGAATTATAAAATTATGGCGGGGTATATTATTCCGCCTATCAAATTGCAAATAACAGGCAAAATATGTCTGTTTATTATAAATTGAATAAGCTGTGGGAAAAGGGTGGCCACCTCTGATATCTCTGCTGCTACAGAATATCTACCATAGCTTATGCAGTTTTCTTTTTAGCAGGAAGGGATGATAATATGGAAGAAGAAAAGGAAGTAAGACGGTTGCTAGTAGATCCAAGTACAGGTTCTGTTACGGACAAAGTATATGTTGGAGATAAGATACTACGCGGTGAAACGATTGAATATATGCAAAATACTATGGAAATAGGTAAGGGTGAAAATTTTGTGAAATGGTTTGGGTCTGCAATGGCAGATATACGAAAAGAAGATTTAACAAAAAATCAATGGAAATTATTAACATTAATAATAGAGTATCTTAGATATGAAAGTGGATTAGTAGCATATGATAATGGTAAACCACTTTATCTTGAAGATATGGCTAAAATGGCAAATATGTCTATACGGACAGCCTTTGATGCAATGGAAAAACTTATTACAAAAAAGATTATTGGAAAGTTTAAGACTGGGTTTGAAATAAAATATTACGTTAATCCATTTATATTTTGCAAGGGTATGAGAATAGAAAAAACTCTATATAGTATGTTCAAAAGTAGTAAATGGTGTTCTTTACATAAAAATACTCCATTAGTAGATTAGAATAAGAGGAGTAGGTAATGCTCAAACAGCTTCTAAATCTTGAAATCCCGGGATTTAGAAGCATTCCAACTTATGCAAAAAATTGCACTAGAGAATTCAGCAATAATAACTATAAATACGATAGCTATGGGATTTATATAGATTTTGGAGTTTTGCAGAAAATTGCAAAAGTTAGTTAAGCTGTTCTTTTATAGAGCAATAACAAATATTTGATATTAAGGGGAACATTATGACAATATTTTTCGGACTTACACTTTTAGTAGTAGCCGCGATAATTTACCAACAACAAGACTACATATTTAGTCCGCGAGAATTTTCTTCTTGGATTGCGTGGTCACTAATCGGAGCTACTATATTTCATTTTATATCATTAATTGACAGGATGGTAGCTAGTGTACATATATAGATTCTGTGATAAGGATAGTAATATAATATATATAGGCTCTACTAAAAACTTGGATGCGCGAATAACCACACATAAACATTTGTCGCAAGAATGCTATGATTCCGTTTCTCGGATAGAGTATATTGAATTGGATGAGGCTAACGCAGTTGTATGGGAACTGATACTGATCAACATATATATGCCTAAGTGGAATACGCAAAGCAAAGCCACGGATAGTTCCAGCGTATCTTTTAAGGATGAATTTGAATGGAAGCTGTATCAAGAATTTTGTGATAATAACATATTTAATGTTACATATAAAAATTTATTCCAAAAGTTAGCCAATGATTATTGTGATTCAAATTATATAGTTAAGAGAGACAGCAAGCATTTGGATGCTAAAAGCATAAGTAAATTATTGGGGATAACTGAGCAAAATACGCGCCGTTTACTTAAGTTGATAGTAAGTAAGGGTTTGATGGTAGAAGCGAAAATTGACTCAAAAACTATGTATTTTATTAACCCTTTTGCAATAGATTTGCCACATGATGTCAACTTAATAATCTTGGAAATGTTTAATGATCATAAGGGAGTGAGAGTATGAAATCCCTTGCTGTTATTTTGAAGCGATTAGAACGCCGTGAACATGTTACGGATATGTTGCGCAAGGCATATATAACTATACCTATCAAATACGAGCCAATATATAACATCAAAATATAAGGAGGGGATATTGTGGCTATTAATGGAATTGCAAAATCAATGCTTAATCAATATAATTATAGTAGCAGTTTAATGAATTTATATAACAGACAGCTATCTTCTGGGAATCGTTTGGTTCACGCAGGAGTTGATCCAGCTGGACTAGGTATAAGCTCAAAAATGACAAGTCAGATACGTGGACTTGAGCAAGCACAAAAGAATATCGGGACAGGCCAAGATATGTTAAAGGTTGCGGACAGTGGTTTGTCTAATATAAATGATATGCTTGCACAAATTAAAGAACTTACATTGGAAGCGGCAAACGACACAAATTCCGTAGAAAATAGAGCTACTTTAGGTCAGCAAGTGTCGGATATAATTGACGAAATTAAATCAACTATAACTAACACTGAGTTTAACGGCAAAGATTTGCTAAGCTCAGAAGCAGATAAGACTTTATATCTGCAAACTGGAGCAAATTCTGGGCAGGGAATGTCTGTCAAACTATCAAAATTAGATTTGACTGCGTTAGATGAGTTAAAGGCCGCTACGGCAGATTGGGGTTCAGAAGAAACAATTGGTTCAGATATTTCTAGCGCAACTAATATGAAAGCTATTGATGATACAGCAAATGCTGTTTCTAACAATCGTTCTAATCTAGGATCGTACATAAACAGGCTTGAACATGCAAACAAAAATGTTGGAGTTACCATAGAATCTCTCACCGAAGCTAGAGATAGGATTACGAGTGTAAATGAACTAGAGACTAGTATGCGACTAGAGCAAGAGAAACTACGTCAACAAGCTTCTATTCTAATGATGGGGAATGTGATGGAGCAGCAAGGACTAATTCTTAACCTTTTGATGTAGTATAGGATGGTGATAGTATGACAATGCAGATATTAATCAAAGTAAATAGAAGTGGGCAAGACTATTATACATTCTATACTGATCATGGGCTTGTTTGGCAGACTAGTGCAGAAGTTGATTTGCTTGCGAAGTTAGAAGAATTATTGACAATATACTCGCAAGAAGAATTAGCACCAGTAGTGAGATTGCCTATGAGTGTAACTGCTGGTACAGTTGCATTAGATGAATGTCCTCCATTAATTATAAGCCCTGCACAGCCCAGTGGCATGACGACACCAGAAATTTGGTATGAAGTGCTAAATAGACAAGAATTTGAGGGGAAGGTGACGTAATGGCAGATGAGAGAATATTAAAGGTGCGTGAGCACCAAATAATCGGCGAAGACAATGAGCAAGTTACGGTTTGGAAGGAATCTGGTGCTGACATTACGCTAATGACTACTGGCGAGACAGTACAAAAAGCCATAGAAGACATACGTGCTGGTACTAGAGAACCAGTTCACGGGATTCCTGCTGGTGGAACACAGGCTCAGAGCTTGGTTAAACTTAATGATAATGATTATGAAGTAACTTGGCATACAGTTGAAGGTGGGGGCGGTAGCAATCCCCCTGTAGGCGGTTGGCCAATAGATAGTCTTTCTTTAGACGCTCAATTAGCATTAGGCAAAGCGAGTGAATTACCATTACCCACAACAGATGATACTGGGAAGGTACTTACTGTAACTGATGTTGGCACATTAAAATATGAAACTAGCTCAGCCGAAGATATGAGAACTGTAGCTTCAATATCTAACTATACATATAATGGTACGGATTTGCGCACTAAATTTGCAGATGAGATAAATGTAAGTTATGGTGGCAATGTGGCCTCATGGATTCAAAATAGAATTAGATCTGGGAACTATGATGGGTTATATATCGGTGACTTTATTTCATTTGATACTACTGATGGACAACATATTAGATTACAGATAGCCGGAATTGATACATATACTGGATATGGCAATACTGGTCAGGAAACAGGCCATCATATCGATTTTATTTCTATGGATTGCTTATATAACAATACAACTAGTTGGAATATGACAAAGTACAATAATGGACTATCTAATGAACATGCCCAGTTTTTAACTTCAAATTTATATGCATATATTAATTCTTTGGCGATACGCGTTCCAGATGGAACTGGGTCTAACCCTCCTTCTATGCCAGTTGATTATACAAATAGCGGAATATATTCTATTTTGCCGACAGAACTAAAGAATGTAATTATTCCCAAGCATATGATGACTCCTATACGATATACTAGTGGTATATTACTGAGTGACGATGTTGGATATTCTTGGCGCGACATGCGTGTTTGGTTGCCGTATGAGCAAGAAATACTTGGCGGTGCTGCATTTTCATCCAGAAATGGATATAGCGACACATTTATACAATATCCATTGTTTATTGGCAATTCTAAGGCGCGTGCAAAATACAATGGATATGGAGATCCAGATAAGGTTACATATTGGTTAGCAAGTGTTGTTGGGGGTAACTCTATGGAAGCAGTATGCATGACATCCCAAGGTTATGTTGCAAAAATGGAATCGGATTCTGCATATTGGATGCCAATATGTGTTAGAATTGGTTAGATAGGAGTGATTATATGAGCAAAGAAGAGATAATTGCTAGAATAAATGCTTTGCGACTAGCCATAGAGCAAACGAATGAAATAGCACTTAGTTATGCTGACAGATATATTACAGCTACGGAATATAAACCTACAAAAGATCAACGAAATGATTGGCGAAAAGAGATAACCGATCTACAATCTCAATTAGAACAGATAGCGAAAGAGGGTGAGTAGGTGGCAAATGTTTTAGCACAAAAACGAAATGGAGCATTACAACATTTGGTAATAGATGGAATTTTGGTAAATGAACATAGCAGTCTAAAAGGCTTAGACTACACTAGCTCACTTCATACCGGATTTGCGAGTCAAGAAGCGTTGGATGCAACTAATGCAAACATACAAGCTATACCTGATTGGGCCAAGGATTCTGACAAGCCAACATACACAGCAAATGAAGTTGGTGCTTTGCCAAATAATACTAACTACGCTGGTTCAAATACGCCAGGTGGTGGCGCGAATAGCTTACTTAATTCTTTGACGATACAAAAAGATGGTGTAGTATTAGATACTTTTGATGGTTCTGCACCAAAAACTGTAAACATCATAGAGTCTGCGGCTGGTATAGCTGACTGGGCTAAACAACCGAACAAGCCCACTTATGATGTATCTGAAATAGAAGGGGCAGCTTCTTCTCAGGATATAACTGCACACGATACGAGTGAAACAGCGCACTCATATATCCTGAATAAAATTAATTCACTGGAGAATCAAGGTGGATATAATGGAGCTTTTGATACTTTGGCTGATAGGCCAACTAATACAAGTGATTTCCCGAATGGCATACATATCAATGACTATATTAATATACGGTCAGATAGTAACTATGGTGGCGCGACTACGCGATATATTGTCACAGCTATAGATTCGTCTACGGGAGTTATTACTTGGACATATGATCTAACTTTGACGACAGATGCTTCGGGCAAACAGGATTCAATAATACAAATAGGTACGGACTATTTACTTGTAGCTCCTACTACAGTTGGTGGTCAACCTGGGGGCAGATTGATAAGTAGCTTTGCTACAGCTGCGCAAGGTGTAAAAGCTGATACCGCATATCAGAAACCTTCCACAGGAATTCCAGCAACAGATATGACATCTTCTGTGCAATCTAGTTTGGCTAAAGCCGACAGTGCTTTGCAAGGTACAGCCATAGCAAATTGGGCTAAACAGCCTAATAAGCCAACATATACTGCGGGTGAAGTAGGTGCTTTGCCTAGCGATACAATGTATGCAGGATCAAATAGCATTGGTGGTGCGGCAAATAGCACTGTTGGTAGTTTAAGTGTATCCTTCAATGGAACACAACAGGCAAACTATAATGGATCGGCTAATGCTAATATTAACATTACTCCTAATGTGATCGGTGCTGTTACACATTCGGAAATTACTGACATGGCTCATGTAGCAAAACGCACTTTAGCAGACAGCTCTATACAAGTAGTTGATGTAGCTACATTTATCACTGAGTTAAATGGATTGACATCACAAAGCATACTATTAGGGGCTACATTTGATGCTAATGGAGTTGTCACGTTTTCCCCGCAAACTAGTGTTGGAAGTGATATAACATCTATAACTATAGATGCACTTACGAGAACTATAACTCTTACAAAAAGTCAAGGAGATCCAGTATCGACTATTATTCCACAAGCTAATTCAACTACGGATGGATTTATGACCAGCGCAGATGTAATTACTCTGGCTGATTTAAGAAGCAAAGTAGATAGTTTAATACAGGGTGGGGTTTGGCGAGGTACATTTGATACATACGAAGCACTAATAGCTCAATATCCTAGGTTGAACGTTTCTTCCACCGATTGGACTAGTAATGACTACATAGAAATAGTTGCAGATGAGTCACCGACAACAGATACTCACATACAAGGGAATACATCTAGGTATACCGTTGTTGTAAGCGGAGATACCAAGACATTAGTATTCAATCGTGATATAGCTACAAATGTCCCGATTGCTACTAATGAATCACTTGGTATGGTGCGTGGTATAGAAGGGGTTAGTGGAAGCATACATGTAGAATCCGATGGTAGTATGTCGCTTACTGGATATGATTATATACTAACATCTGTTGATAATAAAGTTGATAAACTTGCACCATCTGTTAGTGGCAACATAGCAGGGTTAGATATGAGTGGCCAACTAATTGATACTGGCAAACGTATAGGTGACTTTGCAAGTATTGAGTCTGGAGCATTAGCTGAAACTGCATTACAGCCAGATGATATATCAGATTGGGCAAAAGCCACAGACAAACCAATATACACAGCTAGTGAAGTTGGAGCTTTACCAAATAATACTAACTATGCTGGTTCAACTTCCCAAGGGGGTGCGGCGAATAGTGTAGCTCATGCTCTCACAATCCAAAAAGAGGGAACTACTTTAGTTGGTTCATTTGACGGCGCAACATCTAGAACAATAAATATAGTAGAAACTGATCCTACAATACATCCTTGGGCTAAAACAGAGAATAAACCAACATATACTAAAAGCGAAATAGGATTAGGTAATGTTGACAATACTTCGGATGCTAACAAACCATTATCATCCGCAACACAAGAAGCGTTAAGTGGCAAAGAGAATATTGTAGATAAAGGTAAAGCAGGAGGATATGCGCCATTAGACAGTAGTGCGAAAGTTCCATTAGCTAACTTGCCAGATGTTATCAGTGTAGGCGGTATGGTTCACGCAGGTGAGTTCAACGCCAATACGTACATTGCAACTCTTACAGATCAAGGCAAATCTACAATAGGGACAACTGCGGCCACAATAGCTTTGACAAATGATACAACTGATGTTAGCGGATATCTAGCTAACCAGAATTGTTATTACCCAGTATCTACAAGCGGCACCTTTGCTGGAATAAATTACCAAGTTGGTGACTGGTTAACGGCAACAGCTTCGGGTTGGAGTAAAATCGACAATACTGATGAAATTATGGGTGTGAAAGGTGACGCGGAAACTACATATCGCTTAGGATATGTAAACATAACTCCAACTAATATTGGATTGGGGAATGTTAAAAACATTGATACTACAAACGCAAGTAATATAACTTCGGGTTCCCTTCCGGCAAGTCTTATGCCGACTAATATGGTTACTACAGATACTCAGCAAACAATATCAGCAGTTAAAACAATTGGCGCGAATATGATTGCTAATAGTCAAACGATTACTCCCACACAGTTAGGATATCTTAGCGGTGTTACTAGTAATATCCAAAACCAGATAAATAATATAAGTAGCGGAGTTAGCAATGCAAGTAATTTAACTACTGGTACAATAGCAACAGGGTTATTGCCTAGTGATGTTGTAAAAACTACTGGTGCGCAAACTATAAGTGGAAACAAAACTTTTAGCGGAACAACAACATTTACTGGAAGCATAACGGCTAATAGTAAAAGTATATCTGCTACTGAACTTGGCTATTTAGATGGAGTCACATCTGCTATACAGACTCAATTAAGCGCTAAAGTTGACACTAGTACGGCACAAACTGTAGCAGGAGTTAAAACTTTTAGTGCTGGTGCCAAGCGTAGTGGTACACCAACTGCAACTTCGCAAGAATTTAGGAATATATACGCAGGAACAACGGATTTAACTGCGGGTAGTAGCTCTTTGACTACTGGAACTATATATATAATGTATGAGTAGGTGGATATATGAGTTTATATATAGGCAATAGTAATGTGGCAAGAAATGCAAAACAAATGTATATTGGAGTTAGTAACGTAGCTAGAAAAGCTTCAAAAGCTTATATTGGGATTAATGGAGTAGCGCAACAGTTTTGGCCTGGGAGTAGTGATGAACCTAGTGGCATATTTACTAAATTACCAAGCCCTCTAGAAATACCAATCGCATATACTCGAGACGTTGATTTTAGCCCAGACGGGACATACTTAGCTGTCACTTTGCCAAACGATTCAATTGGGCTTATAATATATAAACGTAATGGCGATATTTTGACTAAGATTTCAAATGTTGAATCACTTTCTGCTGGTGGGTATGGTGTTAGATTTAGCCCAGATGGCATCCATTTAGCAGTTAGATGTTCTAATAATTTGGTTTCAATCTATAAAAGAAATAATGATGTATTTAGTAAATTGGTACAACTACAAACAGCAGATGCTGGAAGTGATAGCAGAATTTGTTATAGTCCAGATGGTAAATATCTTATTTCTGGTGGTCATTACCCGTATATTTTTATTCATAAGCGGATTAATGATACTTATACTCTTCTTGCCAATCCGATTGATTTGCCAGGTAATGATATAATTGGTGCATGTTTTGATCCAAGCAGTACATATTTAGCAGTGAGCGTTCGGAACATGATTCCAACTGTACCACACGTATTAATATATAAAAGAAATGGTGATAATTTTACTAAAATTAAAGAATTTAGATATTCAACTAATGAGCGGCAAGCGCAAGGATCATTTTCTCCAGATGGTATTTATTTATGCATGGGATTTATTGGCCATAGAAATTTGTTGGTATATAAACGCAACTATGATGATTTTATACAATTAACTAACACCCCAACAGGTGGATCTAGCTATGAGGTTTTATTTGATAATACTGGGAAATTATTAATAACTACAAATTCGGCTGGATTATATATATATGTACGAGATGGAGATACATTTACTTGGATACCAGAACCAACTGATAATATAGGACATATGGCAACTGGTTGTTCTTTAACAAGAGACGGTAAATATCTAGCAGTTGCACATGAAATAACACCATTTTTAACAATGTATAGACAAGAATAATAAACAGGCAAGGATGTGATATAGAGTGCCAATATTTTTATCAGCAACAGAAATAGTAAACATAGCAGAAAAACTACCACAAAACGACATGACACAATTAATAATAACAATAGTGACAGTATCAGTAGTAGTAGTAGTAGTAGTAGTAGTAGTAGTAGAAGTA